>WNFQ01002895.1_pt1 | contig 22518 bp, 23 predicted proteins | sample 5400171 | NCBI WGS metagenome assembly WNFQ01 (sample SAMN13153356, study PRJNA577476) | soil metagenome | isolation source: 20 cm soil under Madrone tree | place: USA:California | collected 2016-06-14 | reverse complement strand
TGCTGATCGCTGCGACCCTCGGCTTGGCCATTACCCGCAGCATCACGCAGCCGCTGGCGCGATTGGTGGAAGGCTCCAAGGCATTGGCGCGCGGCGAGTTTCAACATCAAGTGTCTGTAACCGGGAAAGATGAACTCGCCCACCTCGGGCAGGTCTTCAACGACACAGCCAGGCGCCTGCAAGATCTTTACGCGACCCTACAGCAGAGTGAGGATCGCCTCCGACTCGCCGTCGACACGATTCCGGCGCATGTCTGGAGCGCCCAGCCCGACGGCTCCATTGATTTCATCAATCAGCGTCTCCTGGATTTTTTCGGTCGATCCATGGAGGACATGCTTGGCTGGGGTTGGGGCCCCTTAGTTCATCCCGATGACCTCACGAGGATCCTGGGCGAGTGGCAGGCAGCCATCGCAACGGGGGAACCGATGGAGAGCGAAGTACGGTTACGGCGAAGGGACGGGGATTATCTCTGGTTGCTGATCCGCAATGTGCCGCTGCGCGATGAACGGGAAAACATTGTTAAGTGGTATGGAACCGCTATCGACATCGAGGAGCGCCACCGAGCCGAAGATGCCCTGCGGCAGAGTGAGGCCTACCTAGCCGAAGCGCAGCGGCTTAGTCATACAGGAAGTTGGGCTTGGAACGTTGGCACCAAGCGGATTTTCTGGTCGCTCGAAACTTTTCAAATTTTTGGCTTCGATCCAAATACTACGACGCCGACCCCGGAAATCTTCCTGGAGAGAGTGCATCCGGACGATCGAGCCTCTATCGAACTAGTTGAAAGCGAGCTTTACAAGGGGAACGACGCCGAATACCATTACCGCGTTATTTTTCAAGACCGTTCAATAAAATACATTAGTAGTGTCGCGCATCCCATCAGCAACGACTCCGGCCACGTGATTGAGTTCGTGGGTACCGTGATGGACGTCACCGAGCGCAAGCGTGCCGAGGAAGATTTGCGCGAGGCGCAGGCGAATCTAGCACGCGTCAGCAGGGTTACCACCATGGGAGAGCTGACCGCCTCCCTGGCGCACGAGATCAGGCAACCCATTGCCGCGGCGGTCACCAACGCCAAGACCTGCTTGCGGTGGCTGGGACGCGATCAGCCCGATGTGGCAGAGGCACGCGAAGCCGCATCAAGAATAGTCACGGACGTAACTCGCGCGGCCGACATCATTAGCAGCATCAGCTTGCTGTTCAAGAAGGGAGCTCTGCAGCGGGAGCTGGTTGATGTAAATGAGCTCATTCGAGAAATGATTGTCCTGCTGCGCAGCGAGGCGACCCGCTACTCGGTATCAATCCGCACGGACCTCGCTGAGAATCTCCCCAAAGTCATGGCGGACCGTGTGCAACTGCAGCAGGTTTTCATGAACCTGATGCTCAACGGCATCGATGCCATGAAGGCAACGGCTGACGGAGGTGAGCTCACCATCGAGTCGGAAGCCAGCGATGGTCAACTGCTGATCTCGGTCAGTGATACTGGCGTGGGACTGCCCCCGGCGCAGACGGAGCAGATCTTCAGGGCATTCTTTACGACCAAAGACAACGGCACTGGCATGGGGCTGCCCATCAGTCGGTCAATCATTGAGTCGCATGGTGGCCACTTGGTTCGGTCCAGGCCGGTGCTCGTCTGACGAACGAAAGCTCACAGGTATCCTGTTCTCACACTTGGCGAAGACGAAGGTTACAAGCCCCTATAAGGCCCGTTCTGAGAAGCATCCGAACCTGCCGCTCCATTGCGGAAATGGCCAGTCTGTAGCGCTGCCGCTGATCTTGGGCGAGTCACGGCGCACTCGGAAACTGACCTCCTATCGATCGCCGTCGCGGTAGGCGGAGCGGAGTAACCCTTGCGGCATGCCTGTACCGCTGCCCAGCTAGTGAGCGGCTGCGTAAAGCGATACGTTTAGAGCATGAAAGCAGCCTGCAGCCACTGCGGCATGGAGCACATCCTGAAGGACGCCGAGGTCGCCGCGCACACCAAGGTCCAGTTTCAGTGCTCGAAATGCCGGCAAACGACGCTAGTCGAAATCACGCTGCGCCCCGATCAGACTATGGTGATCTCTCCGCTGCCCTCTTTCGCGCGCGGCAATGCCAGCGCCTCCAGCCTGAATTTCCTTCAGCAAGACGATGGCCTGAAGCTTCCTACGGCGAAGAGCGCGGTTCTCACCGTTGTGTCCGGGCCATCCAAGGGTGCAGTGCACAATTTGAAAAAGCCCCGCGTGATTCTGGGGCGCGAAGACGCAAACATCGTCTTGAACGATCAGGAGATTTCACGCCACCACTGCCTGCTGGAAGTGCGCGAAAATTACGCCAACCTGAAGGACCTCGATTCCACGAATGGCACCTTTTTCGAGGAAGAACGTGTCCGCGCCGCCATGCTGCAAGATGGCGCCGAGTTTCGTATCGGCAACAGCGTCATTCGCTTCTCGCTGGTCCCTAAATAGCGCTTCAACGCCAGAAGGGTTCCTACCTTAGCCTCTGGGGCAACTCGTGAGATACTGGCCCAGACTCCCTTTTGTGCCGTTCTTCCGATGAATCGCCTCTCCGTCTGCATCATCACGCTGAATGAAGAAGAAAATCTGCCGCGCGCGCTGGCTTCGCTGAAGGAAATTGCGGATGAAATCGTGGTTGTAGATTCCGGAAGCACGGACCGCACCGCGGAAATCGCGCGCGAACACGGCGCCGCCTGGTTCGAGCGGCCCTGGACCAACTACGCCGACCAGAAAAACTACGCCGCGGAATGCGCCTCCGGCGACTGGATCTTTTCCATGGACGCGGACGAAGAGCTGAGCAGCCCATTGCAAACGTCGCTGCTCTCTTGGAAAAAACACACGCCCGAGTATTGTGTTTACGAAGCCTCCCGCAAGACTTTCTATTTGGGTGCGTGGATTGAACATTCCGGCTGGTATCCCGATTTTCAGCGGCGCTTGTACCGCCGCAATGAAGCGGAATTTTCCGGCATCGTGCACGAGTCCCTGCGCTATGCCGGCAAAGTCGGGCGGCTGAGCGGCGACTTATTGCATTACACGGTGCGCTCGTTTGAAGAGCACGAAGCCAATGTCGAGCGTTACACAACCTTGGCGGCCCAGCAGATGTTCGCGGAAGGCAAGCGCAAATGGAAGGGCGCCATGTGGTGCGCCGCACCGTGGAGCTGGTTCCAGAATTTCGTCCTGCGCGGCGGCTTCATGGATGGGTACCGCGGCGCGCTCATCGCGAAAATGGCCGCGCGCGCCGTGCGCCTCAAGTACGCCAAGCTGGGAAAATTGGTGCAGGCTGCTCGCAGCGGCGGCGACGAGGCCGCATCGTGAAGGTGCTGCTCGTCGATCTGGAGACCGAATGGCGCGGCGGGCAAAATCAAGCATTGTTGCTGCTGAAAGGGCTGCGCGAAAGAGGGCATGGAGCGGAATTGGTGGCGGCAGATGGCTCCGCGCTCGGTGAACGCGCAAAGTCGGTCGGCGTGCGCGTCCATTCTGTATCGCGCGTCGTTTTTCGGCTGCCTGCCGCACAGAAAGTGCGCGCGCTGCTGCGCAGCGGAGGATTCGATGTAGTCCACGCCAACGAAGCGCATGCGGTGACCGCCGCGTGGTTCGCGCGGTGGCCAGAAAGCGCGTCTACGCGTCCCTTTGTGATCTCGCGCCGCGTGGGTTATCCCATCGGCAAGAGTCCCTTGGCGCAGGCGCGGTACCGAGCCGCGGCGAGGATCATCGCCAATTCCAAATGGGTCGCCGAACAAGCGGCCGCTTCCGGTGTGCCTCGCGAAAAGATCAGCGTCGTCTACGAAGGCGCGGACATCCCCCTGTGGTTTACGCCCGAGCAACGGCAACGTGCCCGGGCACGCTGGGGAATCTCGCAGTCCACGCCGGTGTTAGGCTGCTTGGGGGTGTTGCTTCCGGACAAGGGGCAAGAATGGCTGATTCGCGCATTGGCCCAAGTGAAGAAGGAATTTCCGGACGCCAAGCTTCTCCTGGCTGGTGACGGGTTGTGCCGCGGACAGCTCGAATCGCTGGCACGGGAACTTCACCTGAAAGACGATGTGATTTTTGCGGGGTTCGTCAAGGACGTCGAAAGCGTTTACGCCGCGCTGGATGTGTTTCTGCTTCCATCGTTCTTTGAGGCGCTCAACAATTCCCTGCTGGCCGCGATGGCCTACGAAATTCCATCCATTGCTTTCAATCGCGGCGCTCTTGGCGAAATCATCGAACACGAAAAGAGCGGCCTGCTAGTTTCCGGACCCGACCCTGCGGAAATTTCCGCGGCGGCCGTCAGAATCTTGCGTGACCACGAATTTGCGATGAGCCTGGGTCGCGCGGGCCGCGTGCGCGTCGAGCAGAATTTTTCAACGGATAAAATGGTGCTGGGAATGATTCGCGTTTATGAAGAATGCCTTCGCAGCAATTCCACGTAATTACCGACCTGCGTAATAGCCGGTTCGCTCAGGCATGGACTGAACGCCGCCGTGTGCCTGCCTAAAAAGGATGAAGCGCCGAACGGCCTTCTCTCCGTGCGGCGCTTCAGATCCTTTGCAACTTGTTTGCGCTAGTTATCTGACTTCTGTTCCGAACGTTTCTCTCCTTCCGCTCAACCGTTGGGCCAAGCTATCTCTGGGATTCAAACAACCCATCGCCCTTTTGTCTCGAGGAACTCCACGCCAACCGCATAGCCTTCGCCATGCAGTGGCTGGCAGTAGGCCACTCGAGCCGAGGAGCGAAACTCTCCGGTGCGCGAGACGAAGGTCAACTTCTCGCCTTTTTCCCAGTTGCGCACGCTGACCACACGCGCGCCGCGCGCACTCACGTTTTCCGTAAAGGTTGATTCCACGCCGGGCGTCCGCCGATGGCCGTCGAGCATCACGGGTATCTCCATGGGGATGCGCTTCTCGGCGCGAAAAAACGTATATGTGGATTTTGGCGGCATGGCGGGTCGGTCATCCTCACAAACACGCCGCAATGCGCGCGAGATTTTGCACGCTGCTGCCGCGATTTTTCATGCGGTACAAAGCGCGGTCCGCAGCAGCAAGAAGCTTTTCGGGGGTGTCGCCATCTTCCGGAAACGCGGCGACGCCGGCGCTCACGGAGAGTGCCGGCGGTTCGGCTTCCGCGGCTAGCCGCTCGCGGACGCGTCCGACAACGCGCGCGGCAATATCGCGGCCGGCTTCCGGCAAAACCAGAGCGAATTCGTCTCCGCCGTAGCGCGCGGCAGTATCAATGGCGCGTGAATGGCTCCGCAAAATTTTGCCGAGGCGCACCAATGCGCGGCTCCCGGTCAAGTGTCCATAATGATCGTTGATCGTTTTGAGACCATCCATATCAAGCAGCACGACGCTGAAGGCCCGCTGCGTGCGCCGCGAGCGATCCAGCTCCGATTCCAGCACGCTCAGCAGCCGCCGGTAATTGGCGAGCCCGGTCAGCGAATCGCTGACCGCCATGGAGCGGACCTGCTCAAAAAGGCGCGCCTGATCCAGCAGCGCGCCGGAGAGCATCACCACGTAGCTGATGGTTTTGCTGATCTCGGCGAGGAAAAACGGACCGTCGAAAAGTTGCCGCGAGAAAGTGGCCGCCAAGTGGCAAACAAAGTTCAGCGCCGCCACGGCGAAAAGCGAGTAGTCATACAAGCTGGGCGAGCCTTTGCTGCCGCTGGACAACAGACGCTGCCGAAAATAAATCGCAGCCGCAAGAAAAAGGCCCGCAGGGAGCAAATCCCAGGGACGCGAGAAAAAGTGCGAGGCGTGCGAGACGGGCGCCGCCGGCGCTGCAAGAAACGCCGCGCTAGTAAGATACGCGGCCGTGGCCACCACCAGCAGGGCACCCGCGGTTTCGCGGCTGGGCTGGCGTGCCGTGGGAATGTATCGTTCGATCAAAATCGCGGCCAGCAGCATGACCCCCAGCAGCGTGCGGCTGACCATCCAGCCCATCGGTATGCTGGTCATGGGCACGTGCCCGGATTGCAACTGATCGTTCAGTCCAAAATAGCTGACCGTCTCAATAATTCCGGAGAGCACAAAGCCAAAGGAAAGAATCAGCGCGGTGCGATCGTGGGTTCCGCGGAAGCGCACCAAGGCGTTCGCCGCGTAGCAAAAGCTGATCAGCGTGCCGCCAATTTCCAGATAGAGGTAAGCTTGCGGATTGCCGGAAATTTGCGCGGAACGCAAATAGAAGATGGAGCCGAGGAACAGAACGCCCAAACCAAGGGTCGAGGCTAGCAGGATTCGGCGGTGTTCCTTCTTCCAGTACACCACCAGACGCGCCGCGACCTCGGAGGCGCTTGACTGGCCGTGTCGTAGAAACCCGCTAATTGTCCCCGTATCGCCCACGAAATCCCCCAAATGCCGACAAAAGACTAGCAACTAGCGGAAGATTGCAAGTTCATGTCCGTTTCGGGCCGAATTTGGCTCCTTCTAAACCATTGTATGTAAGGGACTTATAATCTTGCCGGAATGCTGGCGAAAAATACTGTCACAGGACGAGACGGGAGAACGAAGGGTGTGTCTCATTTCTATCTTGTTCACAATAATTGAGTTAGGTGATAATTTGCGCCGTCTGCACGCGGAAATGCCACCTGTCTCAGGGTTGAGACTGTCTCATTCCTAAACGCTGCGTCCAGCTATACTTTCGGTTTGGGTGGCGGCAGCTCGCGCGCAGCGACCGTGTCCGCGAAGCCGCAAGTCTTGTGGGAGCCGTCGCAAAAGGGCTTATTAGCGGAGTGTCCGCAGCGGCAAAGGCTCACGGTCGTTCGGCCCGCCAGGCCAAATGGTCGCCCCTCCGGGTCGACCAGCTCGAAGTCGCCCTCGATGCGAAGCGAACCATTGTGGTTCACGGTGATCTTGGTTGCCGCCATTTTTTCTCCTGAGAATGTTGTCTCATCATACCGCATCGACACACCTGTCCGTGCGCACAGTGACATTCTGGATTTGCGTGACAGCGGTCAGTATTTCGGGACCGCGGGATCGACCTCGTCCGACCACGCCAGGATGCCGCCCTTGAGATTCAGGATTTTGCGGAATCCGGCTTTGCGCAAGAAGTCCACGGCCTCCGCGGAGCGTTTACCGCTGCGGCAGTGCGCCACGATTTCGCGCGACGAATCCAGCTCGTGTACGCGGCGCGGGAGCTCGCCAAGCGGAATCAAGTGTCCTTTGAGATTGCAGATCTGGAATTCGTGCGGCTCGCGCACATCCAGAATGAAGAGATCGTCGCCCCGGTCCAAGCGCGACTTCAGCTCGCGCGGTGTAATCTCCGGTACCTGCACATTTGGCGCGGGAGCTTCTTCACCGCGCACGCCGCAGAATTCGTAGTAATCGATCAGCTTGTTTATGGTGCGATGTTCGCCGCACATCGGGCAGTCGGGATTTTTGCGCAGCTTCAGCTCGCGAAACTTCATGGCCAGCGCGTCGAACAGCAGCAGACGTCCGGCAAGACTATCACCACGCCCGAGGATCAGTTTGATGGTCTCCATGGCCTGAATCGAACCGACGATTCCCGGCAGCACGCCCAACACGCCGCCTTCGGCGCAAGAAGGCACCAGCCCCGGCGGCGGCGGCTCTGGATACAAGCAGCGGTAGCACGGGCCGTCGGGCATGCCGAAGACAGTCACCTGGCCCTCGAAGCGAAAAATCGAGCCATAGACGTTGGGCTTGCCCAGCAGGATGCACGCGTCGTTCACCAGATAACGCGTGGGAAAATTGTCCGTGCCATCCACGATGACATCGAAATCCTTGAACAGCTCAAGCGCGTTATCGCTGGTCAGCTTGGTTTCGAACGTGTCGATCTGAATATCGGTATTGAGGCTGGAGAGGCGCTCGCGCGCGGCTTCCGTCTTGGGCTTGCCGACGTCGCTGGAACCGAAGGTAACCTGGCGCTGCAAATTGGTGAAATCAACGACGTCAAAATCCACTAGGCCAAGCCGGCCGATGCCCGCTGCCGCAAGATACAAACCGAGCGGCGCGCCCAATCCACCCGTGCCAATCAGCAGGACCTTGGCGTTCTTGAGCTTGAGCTGACCGTCCATGCCTACTTCGGGCATGATCAAGTGCCGGCTGTAGCGCAGAATTTCTTCGTTCGAGAGACTCGCCGCGCCGTTCGGCGCGCTCGTCATGGGTTGGACCTTAGTTGCCATAAAAATTTCCCCTGTACTACCAGTCTAGTTCAAATCAGATGAAAAAGAACGATGAGAGATGCAGGTTCGAGCTGTGCCCTGGAACGAAAAAAGGATGACAAATTTGCGCACGGATTTGTAACTGCAATAAATTTATGCGTGCGGGCGGCAACAACAGCGACGCGCGAGAAAGGAGCCGCCGGCGATCGAAGGCACAATGCTGATGGTGTCGCCGTCCTTGGTCGGGGTATTTTCCTTTGCAAGGTAGCGAATATCCTCATCGTTTACATAGACGTTTACGAAGCTGCGCAGCTTTCCGTCCTCGGTGAACAAGTGCTTGCGCAGGTCGCCAAACTCCGTAGTCAGCCGCCCTAGCGCTTCGCCCACGGTGCCTGCTTTTACCTCCGTCGAATCGCGCTTTCCTGCGTAAGCGCGCAGCGGCGTCGGAATAATCACTTTCACTCCCATCTCAATTTCTCCTCGCCAGACTGTCACCTGGCCGCGTGATCGCGAATGGCAATTTCCTCGCAAGCATATTCCGAACGGTCATCGCTTAGCCGCCAGGACGTCATCTCCGCCGGCTTGCCGCCGGCGACGCTCACAATCACATAGCTATACCACGGCCAGGCGTGCTCGCGGTCATACTGGCTGGGCCGCGCCGGATGGTCCGGATGCGAATGATACCAGCCGACCACGTCCAGCTTCTTTTCCCGCGCCGCTTTCTCCGCGCCGCGCACATCTTCGGCGGTCACTGCAAAGCGATTGTGCGGGGAATCTTCGCGGCGGTTTACCAGCGGGAACAGCGCCAAGATTTCGCGCAGCGGCAATTGGACGCCGCCCGCAGAAGCCGTCCCGTCGGTGCTGGTGGCGTCGCGGCCCAGCAGCGCCCCGCAACATTCGTGGGGATAGGTCTCCGTGCCGTGCTGGCGAATTTTCTGCGCAATCTCCGTGCTCATCTTCAGCGTTGGTGCGGTGGCCATGATTAAAACTCGTCCCAAAAGCGTTCGCTCAAATACTTCACGCCGGAATCGGCGAAAACCGTAACTATCACCGCGTGTTGCGCGCGAGGAATTTTCTTCGCCACCGCAAAGCAGCCGCTTAGCGCCGCCGCGGCGCTTGGACTTACCAGCAAACCTTCGTCGCGCGCGATGCGCTTCACCAGGCGATACGCGTCTTCGGTGCTGACGGCGAGATCTTCATCGGCCAGCGTGTCGTCGTAGATGGAAGGACGGATCGCGGTCTCCATGTGCTTCCAGCCTTCGAGGCCGTGAAAGGCGGCATCCGGCTGCAGACTGATACAGCGGATTGCGGGATTCAGTTCGCGCAAACGCCGCGTTGTTCCCACAAATGTGCCGCTGGTGCCCAGCCCGGCCACAAAGTGCGTGATGCGCCCGCCGGTCTGCGCCCAAATTTCATTCGCCGTGCCGCGATAGTGCGCTTGCCAGTTCGCGGGATTGCTGTACTGATCCGGATAAAAATATTTCTCGGGCTCAGACTTTACGATCTCTTGGACGCGGCGAATCGCGCCGTCGGTGCCTTCATCGCCGGGAGTAATGATCATCTCCGCGCCGAACGCCGCCAGAATTCGCTTGCGTTCGTGGGAAGCGCTGTCCGGCAAACACAGCGTTACAGGGTATCCCAGCGCAGCGCCAATCATCGCGTAGGAAATGCCGGTGTTGCCGCTGGTCGCGTCGATAATGGTTTTGCCGGGCCGCAGCGCTCCGCTGGCCAAGCCAGCCTGAATCATGCTCAGCGCCGGGCGATCCTTGACGGAGCCGCCCGGATTGAACCACTCCGCTTTAGCGCAAAACTCAATGTGCGGAAACTCGCGCCCGACGCGCTCGAGGCGCAGGAAAGGCGTGTTCCCGATGCGCTCCAGCACGGATTGCCCCACGGCACTAGAAGCGGCGCCGCGTTCGCGTGGGGCCGTTGCAGCTCGCACGTTTCTTCCCAAAGGTTAGACGCTCCCCCAAGTCAAGCCGCAGCAAAGAAAAAGAAAGGTGATCATTTTACTCTTTATTAGATGCCCCAGCCAAACGAGCTGGTATGGACGAAGGCCGTAACTTGCTTTAGGCACCCGGTGGTCGGGCTTTACAGAAATGGCCGACTTCTTTACCCTGAATAGCTATGTGGAATGTGAACGAACGATTCTCGCAAAAAGCGATCGAGAGCCTGGCGGCGCTGGGATTCGGAGTGGGCAGCACCCGCGGCGTGGTGCGCGTGGAAAAATACGGGGGCGGCGCGGAGTTTCGCAAAGAGGCGGACGGCCAGTATCAGATGACCGTGCAGCCGACCATCATGCTCAAAGGGAAATTCACGCGCTTGTGGGACGCGGGTTACCAGAAATTTCTGCTGACTGACGATGGCCACAAAGTGCCGGCGCTGGCTTCGCACCTGGCAAATTTGCGCAAATTCAACGAAGAGTTGCGCACGGCCCTGGGCGTTCCAACGTTCTACAACGAAGCGCTCGGCTCGGTCAGCCAAGTCAGCGTCTACGACCGCGTTAAGGGGCGCCTCGGAGACGTTCCCGATAAGACGGTCGGCGCTCACGGCAACGGTGGTGAGCACTAGAGCCCGCGATGAAATCAGCGTTCGGTACGGACATCCTTGGCCCCTTCATACCGCGTCCCTTAGTTGGCGGCGGAGCTTCACTGGGTCCACGCGATGCTTCGCGGCCTTGCGCGAGCCGATAAAAATCACTGGGATGTCCGTGCCATGCCTCTTCCGCAAGACCGCGTCCTCATCGATGTTGACCTCGCGCAGCGTGGCGCCGAATTCGCGGAGCAACGGCTCGATCAATGCTTTCGCTTCCTCGCAGAGATGACAACCCGGACGGGTGTACAACGTAATCGTGCGAGGTTCGCTAGCCGCGAGCCGCTCATCTTCAGGGCTGCCATTCATGATTTGCATTCGGAAAGAAGTCGCGAAGCAGCGTTTCAAGTGGAACTGGCGTCTTTCCAGTAGCACGGTGGAGCGCCCGGATTCGTTCCCAGGCCGCCCGCCGCATGCGCTCCCGGTCAGCGGCATTGTAGCGCAGCAACCCAGCACCGGTAGCGGAACCGGGGCATAATGCAACCGATGTGAATCAGGAGGCGCAATACATGGGCAGAGTCGTGGCGCTGATGGACGATCTATTTTTTCAAATGAAGCTAGCGGAGACGGCGAGGCATCTCGGCGTTGAAGTGAAAGTGGCCGCCACTGCCGATGCGCTACTGCCCTTGCTTGATCCCACACCCAAACTGCTGATCGTGGACTTGAACTCGCGAAGCCAGCCGATCGCGGCGATCGAGCGGCTGCGTGCCGCGAAAAATGGAGTGCGGGTGGTCGGCTTCCTGTCGCACGTGCAGACGGAATTGGCCGCGCAGGCGCGCGCCGCGGGTTGCGATGAAGTGATGCCGCGCTCTGCGTTCACACAGAACCTGGCGGCCATACTTGCCGCGGCGAAGGATTGACGTGGTGCAACGCGCTCGCTGGCTCGGGCTAGCTCTTGTACCGGGGTGGTTGCTTTTCGCCTTCACCGCGCCCGCGCAGGAAAGGAGTTCTGCGGCACAAGCCGGCACGGCAGCGGCCTCCACGAGGGCGCCCGATGCGCCAACGGCGGCCTTGCGCGACGCGCTGTTCGCGGCTTGTTCGCAGAGCGAGCAATCTTTCTCCAAGTACCTGACAGCGCGAAACGCGGATACCTTTGCCCACCTTACACCTTCCGCCCGCGTCGCACTCATGAAGCGCTTCGTGCTCTTGAATGAGACTGGCAAGCCTTCCCTGCTCCCAACGGGCTCCGGACGCCCAACTATCCGCTGTGAAACGCCCGCTGGAGCTGCGGAGTTGCAAATCGGAGGCGCGGAAATTTCGGACAATCTCGCGTTTCTGCCGGTGGAAGTGCGGGAAGCCACGGACACGACGGGCGCGAGCGCGATCCGCGTGCAGATGGGGCTGGTGCGAGAAAAGAACGACTGGAAACTGCTCTCCGTTGGACTCGTGTTGCTGGACTTGCCGGCCCTTGCCTTTGAATGGGACGCCGCGGAAATGGAGTCGACCGAGCGCGCGGCCATCGATGGATTGAAAAAAATCGCGGAAGCGGTTGAATCTTATCGTCGCACCTATTCACGCCTGCCGGAATCGCTCGCGAAGCTTGGCCCTCCACCGCGCGGCTCGGCGGCTGGTCTAGATGCCGCTGGATTTCTGGAGGCGGATCTGGCCGCGGGCACACGAAGCGGTTACAAATTCCGCTACGTCATCTCAGGCGGCAGCAGTCTCGGCGCTCCAGCGAAGTACGAATTGGCGGCGACCCCAGAAACATACGGGCGAACAGGCCGCCGCTCATTTTTCCGCGACACTAACGGCGGTTTGCACGGCGCGGATCGCCAGGGAGCGGTGGGCAGCGAAGTCGACCCGCACATTGAATGAAGCCTGGTCCGCGGAGGTACTCGATTGCTGGCTGGCCGCGGCGGCCAAGTCTTGCCGGTCAGGCGCGTCTTCGAAGCTCCAATCCTCATTTGTGCGCGCGCACAGTTGGCGTTACCATCTGGCACTTCACCATGCGACGCGCCGCTCCTACATGCTTGCCTGTACTGATGGTTGTCCTAGCGCTGCTTTTTCCACCGGCGTTTGCGGCCGCTCCGCAAATTGACTCGGTCTACGGACCGCTTCCGGTCTTCGAACTGCACAGCGGCTTCTGGATCAATCTCCATCACCGGCTGTATGAAGAAGCGCGGCAGCAGCGGAGCGCGGCTCCCGCCGGGAGCGCAAAGTCCGGAAGGTCAGGCAAACCCATCTTGCAAGTCGCGCCGGGTGCGAAGCTCACGCTCACCGGTTCCGAGCAGCGGGCCTGGGATGACGCAGTCTCTTACTACGCGGCGAATTACGCTGACAAAGACTTGCTGTTCAGCACCGAACTCGTGCTGCTGAAGAATCAACTGGGTGATTTTGAGACTTGCGACGAACTTTCCGGCGCGAAAAAAAAATCTTGCGATGCCGGGTTGCCGGCGAAGTTGACGCAGATTCTGGAGGGCGCCGCGCCCGTCTACCACGCCCACCGCTGGCCCGCCGATGACCGGGCTAACCGCGCATGGATCAAGCGCGCGGCCCCGCTGGTGCGCGAGCAGGGCGTCGGTTTGTCGCACCGGCTGGCGGACATTTACCAAACGCAGTGGCCAAGTGAAAAAATTCGGGTCGACGTGAGCGCGGTCGCCAATGCTGCCGGTGCGTACACCACGCTCGACCCGCTGCGCGTCACGATTGCCAGCACGGACCCGCGCAATCAGGGTGCGGCCGCGCTAGAGGTGCTCTTCCATGAAGCGTCGCACGGAATCGCCATACCAGTGGAGCTAGCTATCGCGCGCGAGTGTCGCCAACGCGACAAACCGATCCCGCGCGACCTGTGGCACGCGCTTATTTTTTACACCACGGGCGAAGTGATCAAGCCGCTGATGGACACCGAAGGTGCGACATTAGACGACCGCACGTCACCGAGCCGGTCAGTGGGAAACAATGCGTCACAGGGCGGCAGGGGCAGTCCGGGAGATGGGGATTACACTCCCTACGCCAAGCGTGAAGGACTATACCAGCGCGGGTGGGAAAACTACCTTCAGATCCTAACGCGCTACTGGCAACCCTACCTGGAGGGACATGTTCCCTTCGACGACGCAATTGCACACATGGTCTCCGCGCTGTAGCACTTTGCGGCGCTAGCAGTAGAGTGCCCGGCGGTCCCGAGGCTGCTATCTGTTTCTTGGATGATCGGTACTGGAAATTTAAATCCAGAGTGCTATACTCCGCGTGAATACCGGTTTACCCCTTGCCTGTCCACCTCTAGTTTTCTGGGCAGGCACTGCGGCACGGTTCCACGGAGGGCGGCACGGTTCCACGGAGGTTACGATGGAAGCGACGCTTACGGGGCCCATTTTGTACCTTCTGATCGTCTGGGGAATCGTTACTGCCATATTTTTAGCCTTGCTGCTGTGGCGGAGCATTCTGACAACGCATGAGGATGATCAGTTGTGCATCGATGCGGCGGGCGATCACATCGCTCAAGAGCAGCGCGAGTTGATAGCGAAGATCACCAAGCTTTCGAAGCCGATTGCAACGAGTGGCATCGCGGCGGGAGCGCTCCTACTGTTGATTGCCGGCATGTGGTTGTACGAAGGACTGAAGAGCTTCTAGCCATCGGCGCCGGCAGCTGAGCATCAAGAGGTGGGAGGTTTGCTTGGCTGAGGTTGTGGTGTGTTCCCCGGAGCGGCTGGTTGCTGCGGCTGCGTAGTAGTGGGCGGCGCAGCCTGCGCTGCGGATGTGTGATTGTGCACGATTAGCCAGTGATCGTTGCGCTTCTCGAACACGAGGGTAGTTTGCCCACGAGCAGTCATTGGCTGGGCGTCCACCGTCCCGCTGAAATCCCACTGATAGCATGCCCACCCTACTGCCCCGCTCACTTTGATGTAGGTGTTCACGCGGTCGAGGCGCACCTGCTGCATGCGCGCGCGTTGCAATTGGTACAGGGGCAGAAAGTTGGACCAACCGAAGACGGGAGGCGCCCAGAGTGCGCTGACGAAGACAGCATCATCGGCATAGGCTTGGCGCAGACGGTCAACGTCGCCGAGCTGCCAGGCCCCCAGCATTTCTGAAATGTTGTAGTCAATCTGCTGCTCGTCGGGCATGGGGATAGTGGTGTGGGTGTCGGCGGGCGCGTTGGAGTCCTTTTTCTTCTTCTTTTCCTTCTGCGCGGATGCTGGAGGCGTCATGGACAAGAAAATCGCGAAACAAACAGTAAATGCTAAAAGCGCGCGCAAGCTGCGCGCAGACACGGGGACAGGCTTTGCAGCCATCGGAGTCCTCTCCCTACAATCTGAAGGTGCAACCCGAAGAATAGCATGCGCGCGCCGCCGCGAGTCTTTAACGTGCGGTTGAGTTACTGCGTCGAGGATTCAGGGAAATCGGCCGATAGCGGCAACTTGCAGAGGCACTCCGCGCTGACGTCTCAGAAATTCAGGGACAAATAGATTGTGACACGCCACGGCTGAGTTCAACGCGGCGGACGGGAAGCGCCAAGAAGGTTGACGAAAAGACGGTACGCGCCAGGGACTCCTTCGGGGAGTTGGCGGAAGAAGGCAATGCCGGTGTAGATGTACACGCCTTTGCCGTAACGAGCATAGACGAGAGCGCCGTTCAGGTCCGGCTCGCCAGGATCGTGCATGGCCAGAAGCGGCGTGTATTTCGAATCGAATTGCGTCCAGAAATAGAGGCCGCGTTCCTGGACCCAGCCTTTGAAATCACTTTGCATGATCTTGTTCGGGCGATTCAAAAGCGAATCGCCAGGCTTGAGAAATTTCACCGGAGAGTTTTCGTCGGTGATGCGCGGCAGAGGACGCGAGGCCGGGGCTGCTCCTTCCTTTGCAGGGGGCGCGGGCGGAGAGATAAGCGCGGGATAGGGCGCGAAGGAAAATTTGTCCCAAGCGAAGTCGCGCTGGTATTGCACGAGGAGAGTGCCGCCTTTCGCGGCGTAATCGAGCAGGCGTTGGTTCGCGGCTGGGAGGTCGGGACGCAACTCGTAGGCGCGTACACCGACGACCACGGCGTTGAATTTGGAGAGGTCACGGAAGGCGAGCGCTTGCGCATCGAGCAGCTCGACGTGAATGCCCAGCATGCGCAGAGCGTCGGGGACGGGCTCGCTTTCCGCAGTGATATAACCGACGCGCAGACTTTGCGGCACGTTGATAGCAAAGGCGTGGACGAGACATTGTGCCGGCTCCGCCCAGAGCAGCGTGGGCATAGTTGGCAAAGGTTCGAGCGAGAGAGTGAACTTTTGATCTTTGCCGCTGGAACCGCGATCCGCAGTGTTGTAGGCGCGAGCGGAAATCTTGTAGTTGCCGGCGGCGAGCTTGAGAGGCAGCGTTACCTTGAAGCGAGCGTATTGGTCGCCAACACCGTTGAAGGTGAGGGCCACTGGAGTGCTTACGCTCCAGAGGCGCGGTGCGTCGAGGCCGACGCTAACCTTACCAGGTTGCGTGGCGTAGGAGTGGATGCGAAGCAGGACGTCGAAAGGTTTTCGCGGCCGTGGCGGCTTGGCCAGGACGCTGATGACTTGCGTTGGCTCGACGGCGAGCGTGTATGGCGGCACCACGCGGGGAGCAATACGATCCGCGCGCGTGGATGTGGCGCGGATGCTGGTGACCGGAGAAGCAGCGGTGAACGAGTAGCCATTGAGCACGACGTCTTGCGTGGCAGTCACAAGCGGCGGCGGCTCGGGAAGCAAAGCGGGAGAAGGCAGGCCCGGAGCATTAACCGGGATTCGCTGAGACCAAAGAAGCCACTCGGAGCCGTTTTGGGGAAACCGCAAAGCCTGCGGGATAGAAACCGTGAAGCGAATGGCGCCGTTCGGTTCCGAGTCTTCTTTGACGATGTTCCAGTCCGGAGGAAGAGTGAGGCTGATTTTCCGGAAGTCGCCGTTGATGGCGTCGCGGTGATGCGGGTCGACGTGGACGGTGAAAGTTTCCCCGGGAACCAACTCGCTACGATCGCAGATTGCATCGAGCCGGACGCCGGCGACCAGAACGAGCGCGGCGTTGATTTTTTCACGCTTGCGGTGAATGCTCTGGAAAAGGGACTGGACCGGAGCGGGAGTCTGGCTCGAGAGAGCGGGCAGCGGAATTTGGTCAAGCTTTTTGCCCGCGGCGATCAGGAGATCGGCGGAAGACTTCCAATCCAGACGCAGGGCGGCGCCACGTGCGGCAACGAGGGAAGAATCGACGGCACGCATGAGGGGATCAACACCCCGGTTGCCTACCTCAAAGTCCTCATCGAGCGGGCCGAGGGGTTCGTTAAGCGAAGCGATGTCGAAGGCACCGCCGTCTTCGCGCTTAAGCGTGATGGGGCGGCGGAGAAAGGGTGAGTTCAAGAAGCCGGTGATGCCCTGGGTGCGATGGTTGGCGAAGGCATCGAGACCGATCTCGCGCCAGGATTTTCCATAGAGCGGAGAAACATCATCAAGGGGCAACGGGTAGCCCTGCGGCTTGACGCTGCGATCGACATCGAGCAACAAAATTGCGCGGCGGTCGCCCCAGGGCGCGGCGTCATCTTGCCCGGAAGATGAGTCACGAAGCTCGTAACTGGGATCAGCCGCAAGCTGTACCGCTTTTGGCGTGAGAAGCCCGGCGGCTTGATGGTGACCGTGCCCGGTGCGAACGCCACCCCAGCCGTTGATGACAATCGTTGGCCGGAAGGCGCGGATGACCTCGACCATGTCCTGCAGAACTTCGTCGCCCCAGACTTTTTCTGTTTCCTCGGGAGTTTTGGAATAGCCGAAGTCTTTTGCGCGAGTAAAAAACAGTCTGACACCGTAGCCGCGCGTGGCGGCCAGCAACTCTTGCGAGCGAATGAGGCCGAGTTGTGGAGCCTGCTCCGGACCGAGATCGTTTTGCCCGCCTTCGCCGCGCGTGAGAGAAAGGAGCGCGACTTCGGCGTGGAGGCCGCGTGCGAGATAGGTGAGCACGTCGGCGGACTCGTCGTCGGGATGGGCAGTGATGTAGAGGATGCGCGTGGTTACACGGGCGTTTTCGATGGCTTCCACGGTTTCCGGAAGTCCCGGACCGGTGCCGGGGGCCGGAGGGAATTGGGCTTCTGAGCTGGCGGCAAAGATCAAGAGCAACAGGATGTAGACGACAGAAAGACGCACAGCCAGAAGTGGCTGTGCCACATGGGCTGGCTGCGCGAGCTCAGTTGGTGACGCGAGACGGCAAATTTTCATTGGGCGGCCTTGGCAGGAGGCACGGCGAACGGCCATTCTTTGCGAAGTCGCGACTGCACGAGAAAAACAGCGAGTCCCAAGAGGATCACGAATAACCCCCACCAGACAGCTTTTCCGGTTCGAAGAAATAGCCAGATCCAGCCCGCAATGGTTAACAACGCCGGCAGCGGATACAACCACATCTTAAACGGCAAGCGCTCCGGAGGCCAACGGCGTCGCAAAAGCATGACCCCTACAGCCTGGCCAATGAACTGAATGATGAGGCGCATGGCGAGGACGGCGGCGATCACGGTCTTCAACCTGAAGAGTAGCGCGAAGAGGAAGGTCAGCGTGCCGAGAAAGAGGAGCGAGACGTGCGGGAACTTCTTCTGTGGATGCACGCGGGCGAAAACGCGGAAGAAATTTCCGTCGAGCGCCGCGGAGTATGGGACGCGGGAATATCCGAGCAACGAAGAAAATACCGAGGCGAATGCGATCCAGAGGACCATGGCAGTGGCGAAGCGCGCGGCTCCGGAGCCGTAGAGCTTTTCAACGAAAGCACTGACGATAAAGGGCGAATCCTGGGCTTGCTGCCACGGCAACACGCCAAGAATGCTGGTCTGCATGGCAAGATACAAAATGGCGATGCCGATTATAGAAATGAAGATGCCGCGCGGAATATTGCGCGCGGGATCGCGGATTTCGCCTCCGAGGTGGCAAATGTTGTAGTAACCCCAGTAGGTGTAGATGGTGTTGACGGTGGCGGAGCCGAGGGTAGCAAAAAACAGCCAGGAAAAATCCCAAGATCCCGGCGCATAGGTGAAAACGAGGCGCGGCTGGAAATGCGTGGCGCCGCCCCAGATGAGCCACAGGATCGTACCCACAACGCCGACCCAGAGAAAAAGAGAGATTTTTCCGATGGAAGCAATGCGGCGGTAGAGCAGGATCACGAGCAGAATTACGAGCGCGCCGGAGACCGCTTTCTGCCCGTATTTTCCAAGCGGGTAGAGGTAGGAAGCGTATTGAGAGAAGCCGATGGCGCCGGAAGCAAGGCTCAAGGGAGCTTGAATCAACGTCTGCCAGACGAACAGGAAGGACATCAAACGGCCCAAGCGACCGGGGCCGTAGGCTTCGCGAAGGAAAACGTAGCTACCGCCGGCCAGCGGCATGGCCGCGCCCAGTTCTGACCAAACAAAGCCGTCGAGCAAGGCAAGTACTGCGCCCGCAGCCCAGGCCAGCAAACACTGCGGGCCGCCCATTGCCTTAATGACCAGCGGGATGACGACGAAAGGCCCGATCCCGACCATCTCGATCATGTTCAGGGCGACGGCTTCTTTGAGACCCAGGGCGCGTTCGAGATCGCCGCGCTCGCTTCCAAGCGTTGGGCGTTCAGCAACGTTCTCGGGAGGGTTCATGGCGCCGCCGAGAATAGCAAATGCGGAGCACGGGTGCGAATGCAAGCCATTTCGTTTTGCGACGGTCTTGGAACAGCTTAAACTCATTCGGCGCGGAGATTGAAAAGCTGCAGGCGGATGGTTTTCTGTGCAAGGAGATCGAATTAATTCCTACGTCCGGACGATTGCCCTGTGCAGCGCGGCATTTTTCTGCGCGCCGGTTCGCGCGGATAAGCTGCGGGTAACACCTGAGGTGTCGGCTGTCACCGACCAGATTTATTCCGGCGATCTCGACGGCGGCCGCGAGGCAGCGTTGCGCATCCAGGGAGAACAGCCAGAAAATCCCATCGGGTACCTGCTGGAAGCCGAAGCGCTGTGGTGGAAAATCTGGTGCACGTCGGCGGAATTCAAGTACGGGATGAACTTTCCGCGGCACCGCGCGAAGCTGGCGGCCGACCGACACTACTTGGAATTGGCGGCGAAAGCTTCCTCGCTTGCGGAAGACAATATCGCGCAACACGATACGGCGGAGATGGAATTTTACGCGGGCATGGGCGACGCACTGGCTGCGCGACTCTATGGGCTGCGCAACGAAGGGCGCAACACGGCGCGGGCGGGTGTGCGCGCGCGGGCGCATCTGTTACGGGCGATGGCGATGAACGCGGAACTGGCGGATGCGGACCTTGGTCTCGGGCTCTACAACTACTACGTTGATACCCTGTCGGCAGCGGCGCGCGTCTTGCGATTTTTCATGGGCATTCCCGGAGGGAGCAAGAAAGAAGGGATCCGCCAGCTGCAAGTCGCCATTGAAGAGGGCGTACTGGCGTCACCGGAGGCGCGCTTTTATTTGGCCATCAATCTTCATAACTACGATCAGCAGTATGAGCGGGCGCTGGAGGTAATCGGCCCGCTTGTGAACAAATATCCATCGAACGCACTTTTTCAGTTGGCGCAGGGGGATCTCTTCGCCAAGCTTGGCCGGAAAAAACAGGCTCGCGACTGCTACCAGGCGGCGGGCAGCGCGACACTCAACGATCCGGAGTGCCGCCTGCACGTGCAGAAACTTGTGGAATCATCACTAGCAGCCTTAGGCGACGATTAAACCCACGGTAGTGTCCTGATGCCCATCGCCGGCAGTCCTTCCCGGAGATGTCGGTATAGGCCGGCTTCGCGGGTCGCCGCACCCGCGGAATGCAAGACCACTACGGCGGGTAGATGATTGCCATTTTTCGGAAGATAGAGCGTCCCCACGAGATGCGCACTGCCGTTGGCGAATTGAACCTCTCGCGAAACAACCTCGGGCGTCGCCGGCACATGCCAGCGATCCGAAGAACTGCCAAATGAATTGAAAGACCCCCCTCCGACCAGCCACCGGTCAGCATAATAACTATTAGGGCGATTTCTAATTTCGGTGACATAAGTCCTCCTGCTTTGGAATTCGGGCATCAGTTCCGAATTCAACCTAGTTGCTTCCATCTTGGACGCCATCGAAACCATATTGTCGCTCACCAATCCCCAGCTTGGCTCAGCATCCCACATAGCAAGCTCTGTATCTGTTAAGCGCGTTAATTGAAGAAGCCATTCCACTTTTCCGGTTTACATTTAGCTCCCACAGCGTCAGTCCTGCGTGTATCTTTGGGAACGGTGGGCGGGTGTTCTGAATGATTGCGGGCCAATGATTTTTGGCTTGGTCTACACTGAAGTTGTTGGGAAACAGTAGATGACGATTGACCATCCACCTCTCGCTAACGAACCGGCACCTCGCGGAACGCGAGGAGATTCGCGGAGCATGTACTCCTGGGTTCTGGGAGCCTTCCTGGGCGCAGTTCTTACGGTTATTTTGATGGGAGCGCTGGTGTGGGTGTCGACCGGGCTCGGGCTATTGCACTTGATGGGCATTTTGCGCGGAGGACGAACGCAGCTCAATGTGGATCAGCCGACCGTGGTACGTCAAATTCAACAACTTCAACGACTGGAAACCGTGAGCTATACGATGGATAAGATTATTTCGGGTGAGCATGGCAATGCTTACCTGCCGAAATTTCTGGCGGGTGACCGCCTGCTGCTGGTGGTGCACGGGGAAGTGGTTGGGGGCATCAATCTCGCCCGTTTGCAGCCGGGCGACGTCCTAATACAAGGGCAGAGAGTGTCGATTCACCTGCCGCCAGTGGAAGTCTTGAGCACACGAATCGATAACGCAAGGACCAGAGTATATTCACGTGACACCGGCCTTTTCTCTTCCCCGGACCCCAACCTCGAAAGCGAGGTCCGCGAAGAAGCGGAGCGCCAGCTCCTGCAAGCCGCGCTGCAAGATGGCATCCTCAAGATCGCTGCCGACAACGCGCGAAGCACGATCTCCGGCATGTTAAAGGGCTTCGGGTTCCGCGAAATGGACATCCGCTAGGTTATTGCGTGGAACTGACCGTTCCTAATCCGGGTCTAGTGTTTGCGGCCTCTGATGTCGTCGTAGGCAATTATGGAGAGGACCACAAGGACCCACACGGGGAAAACGCCCATTCCGGGGATGGCTTCCGCAATGAAACCCGGCAAAATCGCCCATCGACGGCCGAGGATTAGAAACAGGAGTAACGCCGTTCCCAGGTCAATCAACCATTGCATGGGCGGGGCAAGCACCATCCAGAAGGATAGAAAGTCCGAGACAGCAGCGATCAGGAAAGCAACGGCCTGCCGTTTGCGTGAGGGACGCCGGACGGGAGCCAGCACCTCCGTGGGTGTCAAAATACCTGGATGATCGGTCGGCGTTGTCATGACCTCGGTTGCGGTGCTCAAGCCCTCCTCAAATTATCCATGCGCCGGTGATCTTTACAACTGACTGACCCGCTACCGGAGCGTTTGGCGCATTGACCTGGTCCGGCCTGCAATGGTAATGATGTAGGGTTGCGCGAGGCTTGTTTGGCGTGCTGAAGCGTGGCACGGCGGAATGCCGGGCATAAGCGACGCGAGATGGGCACGGAGGGTCAACGCGCAGCGCGGATTCTGCATCACACCCCGACAGCACGGTGGCAAACGCGGCTCTCAGCGGAATGGCCGGGTGGTGGTTTCTGGGGACCACCAAGCGAGGCCTGCCCTCGCGGTCACACGTGACAACGAAGGAGTTTTCATGAAGCGGTCCTGGACAGCACTGGCTGTCGCACTGTCGGCGATTTTCGCGGCGATCGGTTGCAATGACTATGGCAACACGTTCCAAGTGCCCACCGGAGCAACCATCACTTCCCTTTCGCCAGCGAACATAACAGCAGGAAGCCCCCAGTTCACGCTGACCGTGGTTGGCGGCGTGTTTGTTGCCAAGACGGTCGT
>WNFQ01002375.1_pt1 | contig 22527 bp, 18 predicted proteins | sample 5400171 | NCBI WGS metagenome assembly WNFQ01 (sample SAMN13153356, study PRJNA577476) | soil metagenome | isolation source: 20 cm soil under Madrone tree | place: USA:California | collected 2016-06-14 | reverse complement strand
CTGATGAACTACTCCTATGATCCGTTCGACCTCGTGAATACTTATGGGGCATTCGGCAGTGTCGGGCGCGAACGCGATGAAATCATATTTGAGGGAACCGGCGACACGCTAATTACCGGCGATACGCAATGGAAGGAATACGAGTTTAAAGCCAAACCCGGCGATCCGAATCGCAGGCCGCCGTTCGTCGCGCCTTATCAACCGCGGATCGACTGGCAAATCTGGTTCGCCGCAATGGCGTCACCTGCGGATTATCCATGGACGCTGCATTTCGTTTGGAAACTTCTACATAACGATCGCGGCGCACTCTCGCTCCTGGCGAACGATCCTTTCCCAAACGCACCGCCTCATTACGTTCGGGCGCGACTCTATCGTTATCGATTCGCGCCGATTGGCGATAAACCGTGGTGGAAACGCGAACGAGTCGGCGAATGGTTGCCGGCCCTCGATGTAAACGATCCGCAGTTCCGGCGCTTGCTCGAAGCGATGGATTGGGTCGATTGAAGAGCCATAATCGCAAAGGAGATCCGGGTTATGAAGTCTGCTCGGGTGATCAGGTCAAACTTTTTGGAGCGCATCGCTGATCCCGCATCCCAGTTTTACCCAGATTATTTGTCGTACCGAAATGGCAAGATCACGAAAGGCGAGCTGGTTGCACGGCTGCCGCACATTGCCCTGATTGGTGATAGCGTGTGCATGGATACCTACATCTCGTCGCCGTTGAGCACGTTATGGCGCGTGCATACTCGCCGCGGAACGAGCTGGTTTCTCGATAATACTGCTGGGCACCGGGGCATTCGCAGCATTTCCAAAAGACTGGAAGAGATCACACCCTTTGTTGCGATCCAACATGCCGGCATCGGCGCGCTTGTCGATCATGAAGAATGCCGATTAGGTTTTTTCCGCCGCATTCTCGGGACGCGGAGTTTTTCCGGACAAATCACTCAGCTGCTGCGAGCATCCCGTTTTCCCGATCTGATTTTGATCTCAATCGGGCACAACAACGTCGATTGGGCATGGCGATGTCCGCCTGATGAATTGAATATGCCGGAGCGCCGCTTGCGCTATCAATGCCATCAGTTCCGACAAAATTACGCGCGTGAGTTGCGCCGCTTGCTGGAACACGCGCGAGCTGAAAAACATCGCGTGGCCGTCATCATCTTCGGACTAATAAATTTCGAATCGTATTTCCAAGGTCGCGAGGTGGCCGAACGTCTTCGAGAATCGGACAGGCGCCTGTATCCGCATCTGGAGACCACTTACAAATATTTAATCTCTTTTCATCCAGCTTACCGGCACAACTTGATTCGTCTCGCTTCAATGGTGAACCAGGAGCTGTGCGGGATGGTGGAAGATCTGAATTCCAAACTTCAGGACGCGGGAAATATCCAATTGAGATATTCCGACGCGCTGGCGACGGCGGATCTCGGCCGCGTGGAGTTACTTCACCCGATTGATGGGTGGCACGCGTCGGCCGAAGGCCACAATGTGCTGGCCGAAGCGGTCTTCAGCGATCTCGCGCCGAGTTTGGAATTTCTTGGAATCAGATCGTCTTCCTGTGACTCGCGAAACTAAACACAAGATTCGATATCTACATCCCGCTCTCTTTCAGTCGCGCTATTGTCTCGCGCAACATGCGATAGCCGAAGTGACCCTGGCGGACTCGCAACAACTCGGAACCGCGCCATTTTTGCTGGATTGCTTCGATATGTTCGGGTCGCGCGATTAGATCGAATTCGCCTGCGACGAACAGGACGCGAGCAGCATCGCATAGAGGCTGATTGTGCATCGGTGAGCTTAGATGAAAATGCCGCGCCACGAGCAAGGGATCGATATTTGCTCGATCCAACTCGCGCCGCATGAATCGGGCCGCCGGGCTCTCCCAGATCGCGTGCTCAATATCTACGATCGGGGCCATCAACGCGACGAAGCGAAAATCCCGCTCAACCATCGCCAGAAGCGCGCCGATCCATCCGCCATAACTGGCGCCAAGCACGCCGAACCCCTGGCAACCGCGATCGCGCAACATTGCCATCAACTGCCGCGCCTCGATTACTCCCTGACGCAAACCCTCGGCGTTGCGAATAAGGTCGGCAGTGATCGCGAGTTCACCATTCCAATAGCCGCGCGGGATACGTGAATAGTGATACGGCAGGTGCACGAGGCATGCATTCCAACCGAGTTGATTAAGGCGCGCAGCATAACGCCGATACCCGATGTGACTCGCGGACATGAGCGCGTGCAACATGAGCACTGTCGGTGCTGTCCAGCCGCGCGCGCATGGGAAGAAATCGACATGTGCGGTGTTGTTCTCGGGGAAATTTGTGTTGATCGGGCTGGGCCAGGTGATTATGGCGCCAGGTTTGACATCGAGTGGCGGCGCAGTCTCAGCGCCATTTGGAACGGCATAAAAATTCTCGGCTGTGAGCTTCTCGCACGCAGTCACATACTTCTCCATTTCCCCACGACTGCGTGCGTGCAGATGATGACGCGCCTGAAGTACATTAATCGAGGCGCACATAAGGAAATCGAGGCCACTGGCTGCCAGGCGTCGCACCACCTGTCGTTTGGCTGCACCGTGAAAGGCAGGAAGATCACTAGGTGGAAAAGAGCTTTTTTGAGTTTGTTTCCCTTTGGATCCTTCGTCGTCTTCGTGGTTGACGATATGGCTCGATTTCTTATGCATTCGCTCTCTTGGTGGATGCGGGAGATCGTCTGGCGTGAGCGAAAAGCGTTCGCGCAACTCGGCGTACAAAAGTTTGAACGCGGCGGCCAATTCGTGCTCAGTGCACGCGCGCGCGACAGACTTTTCCAGATCGGGAAAATGCGGGATCGGATTGCCGAAGGCGATCCACATGGCCGTGCGCCGCAGCGGTAACCAGCGTCTTTTCGAGTAGAGGCGATCACTACCAACGATAACGCACGGCAGGATCGGAACGCCGGCGATATGGGCAAGTGTTGATGCGCCCGGTCGGAGCGGCGCGCCTTCCAACACCGAGCGGGCGCCGTCGCGAATGCCGCCTTCCGGGAAGAGACCAATGATCCGCCCGTTCTTCAGCCGCTCGATCGCGCTGCGAATTGTCGCGCGATCGGCACGATCGCGATTCGCTGGGAATGCATCAACAGCTCGCAAAAGAACTCCGAGCAATGGAAGAGGAAAGAATTCTGCCATTGCCATCCAATCGATCTTGCGACGCACCACCGACGAAATGATAAACGGATCGAAGTGGCTGATGTGATTTGCCGCCAGCAAAAATGCGCCATCGTGATTTGCATTTTCACTCCGCACAACGTGAACACGCGCAACGCATGCAAACAGCGACTTCATCAAAAGCGCCGCAACGCGATTGGCAAGTGAGTGAACGTGATAGCGCATCGAGTGACAATAGCCGAGTTCTGGAAATGATCATGAGCACGCGAGCCGCCCTTCCGGTTCGACTCGGCGCAGGCTTCGGTCCGAAGCCGAAGGCCATTTTTCAGGCTGATTCCTTTTTTTAACGTGGTATCATTGTTCGCGGATCCCATGCGAGTTGCGGGTCCAGAGACTATGAAACCGAGGAGTCCTTCCACGGGCGGAAAGGGGCGATTCCCGCAGACGGACTACTTTTTTCATTCCGGTTTCGGTCAATGGCATGGCGGATATTTTTCTCCTTACGATGGAGAGGACAGGTCAGGATCCAGGAATTTTTACAATCTAGGGCGCGAATACCGGCTCGAAGCGGCGCGGGAACGGGCGAAAGAGATGGCGGTGTTTGCGTTGATTATTCTGACCTCCGCATGGCCGGTGCTCTACATGGTTGTCACAGTAGTGAAATTACTGAGCAAAGGTCGTCCGTAGCTGCCTCTCTAGTCCCGAACTGTACCGCATTCTGATCTGCGCGACTGATAAAGTTCTGGCGAACAACAACACGCTAGTGCGATTTCGGCCAGAGAAATTCATCGCGATATTCCGGCGTCTGCTCCGGCGCGAAGCCGTGGCGAGTAGTGTTTTCGGTTACCACGCGCGGTACGAGAAAGTTCAGGAGATAATCTTCGCCGCCGGCCTTGGTGCCGCTGCCGCTCATTTTGAATCCGCCAAAGGGATGACGCCCAACAATGGCACCGGTGCACGTGCGATTGATGTAGACGTTTCCCGCCTGCAGTTGCGCTTTGACGCGCTCAATGTTGTCCGGGCTGCGTGAGAGGAATCCCGCCGTTAACGCGTAATCGGTGCCGTTCGCGACTTCGAGCGCTTCATCGAGATCGCGCACTTTTAACACGCTCAGCACCGGGCCAAAGATTTCTTCGCGCGCAATGCGCATGTTTGGTTTTACACCGGTGAAAATAGTCGGCGGAATAAAGTACCCTTTGGGTGGCAGATCTTTCGCTTGATAAGCCAGCGTCGCCTCGCTTTTGCCCACCTCGATGTAATCCAGAATGCGCCGGTAAGCCGCTTCATCGATCACAGGCCCGACCATGATCCCCGGTTCTTCCGGATTACCAACGCGCAGGCTCGCTGCGGCTGGAATCAAACGTTCCATCACTCGATCGTAATTTTCCTCAAGAAGAATCAGACGCGACAGCGCAGAGCACTTCTGTCCCTGATAACCGAACGCGGAATAGATGGAGTAGGCAATTGCTTCACCAACATCGGCGTCGGAGTCCACGATCATCGCATTCTTACCGCCCATCTCGCAAATGACTCGCTTTAGCTCGCGTTGACCGGGTCGAGTGATGCCGGCCGACTCCCAAATTTTTAAACCCACTTCGCGCGACCCAGTGAAGGCGATCAAATCGACATCTTTATGGTCGACGAGGTGGGCTCCGATCACAGAGCCGTGGCCCGACAGGAAATTCAAAACGCCTGGTGGAACACCAGCCTCCTCGAAGACCTGCATGAGCATGGCGGCGCACACGATCGATTGCTCGGACGGTTTCATGATCACCGTGTTACCCGTTACGACCCCGGCCGATGCCATTCCACACAGGATGGCGATCGGAAAATTCCACGGCGCAATGACGAACGCGACGCCACGAGCCCAATAGTGGTGGTAGCTTTCCTCGCCGGGAACCCTTTGTGTAAGCTTAGGGCGGCCGAGACGGCGCATCTGCTCCGCGTAAAAGCGGCAAAAATCAATCGCTTCGCGGATATCGGCATCGGCTTCATTCCACGGTTTGCCCACTTCGAAGACTTCAACCGCCGAGAGTTCGAATCGCCGCCGTTCCAAAATATCGGCGGCGCGCTCCAGCAAGCGCGCCCGTTCTTCGACCGATGTCCGGCTCCATTTGGCAAACGCCTCGCGCGCAGCTTTGACGGCCCGTTCAGCTTCGGGAATTCCCGCTTCCGATCCGTAACCGACAATCTCGTCCGGAGCGCTCGGATTCACTGAAGGTGTCAGCTCCTCCGTCCACACTTTTTCGCCGCCGATAACGAGCGGATATTTTTCCCCAAAGCGTTGACGCGCTTCACGCAGTGCGCTGCGCATTTTGTCCTGGCTATCTTTGTAAACGAAATTCACGAGGGGTGAGTTCCGGTAAACATCGTCCGGCGCGGTGTCGACCGCACTGCTGCCTTGAGGATGCTCATTTTGAGTGGTGATCGTGCTTTGTGATTTCATCGGGCTTGCTCCATTTAACTTTATTAACTCTCTTGGATCGCGCAGCAATTCTTTCGCCGATACGTTCTCGGCAAATTTTGCGCGCAGAAATCCTTCATTCGACGTGTTCTCGAGAAGGCGTCGGACCAAATAAGCCATGCCGGGAAGCAGTTCACCGACTGGGCAATATTCGCGGACCCGATAACCCATCTCCACGAGTGCCCGTTTGATCGGGCCGGCCATGCCGTAGAGCAGTTGAAACTCGAAACGGCTGCGGTCCAGCCCGAGTTCGTCCGCGAACGCCTGTGCGTGGGCGATGCTGCGGACGTTGTGCGAACCAAATGCAGCGGTGACGATGGATTCATTCTCCAAAAGCAATCTCGTGAGAGTCTCGAAATTCGCGTCGCTCTGCGGCTTCTGAGAGAACACCGGACAATCCCAGCCGTTCTGGAGCGACTTCGTCGTTTCGTAATCCCAATATGCGCCCTTGACCAATCGGACTGCGAAGCGCGTGCCTCGTTTGCGGCCCCACTCGATCAGGTCGCGCAGATCGGCTTCCGAATCTCGCAAATACGCTTGAATGACGATCCCGACGTGCGGCCAAGCTTTGAACTCGTCCTCCATCAGAATAGTTTTGAACAGCTCCAGAGTGGTATTTTTGTGCGCATAACTCTCCATATCGAAATTGATAAATGCCCCCAGCTCTCGAGCCTGGCGCAGAAGCGGCCGCAGCTTCGGCGCGAGATGCGCAATTGCATCGTCCGGATCGGCCGGATTCATTTGTGAATAGAGCGCGGAAAGCTTGACTGATAGATTAACAACCGGAAAGAGCTCTGAATTTTTACCCAACGGATCGGTCCAGTCTTTTGTTTCCTGCGCGAGTTTCTCCAGCAAATCCATGTAACGCGCCGCGTACTCATTCGCGTCCTGCTCGCTCACGACGGCTTCTCCCAAAAGATCGACAGTGAAGCCAATTTTCTGCGCGCGGCGCTTGCGCAATGTTGCCATTACGTCGTCCGGATTTCTTCCGGCGATAAACTGGTGTGCCATTCCGGACACGTTCCAGCGCAGGATTGGCCCGCTTACCCACGGAACAACTCGTGCCAGCCGAACACCACTATTAACAAGCGAACCGAAACCGTTATCGGAGAAATATTCGTTGAGATGCTCAATGATTTCACTGGACATGTGCAGCGAGGGCAGGACATCGACAAAGCGAAATAGTTGCACCTTGAACTGCTCATCGCGCATGGAGAGCGCCATTAATCGCTGATATAATCCCGCCTTGCTGAAAAGCGGCTCTGGATGTTTATCGACCAGCTCGAAGATGCGCGTGCCGCGCCGCTCGATTTCATCTTGGAGGGCCGTCATTTACGAAACTAGTCCGCCGCTGTGCGTTAGGCAAAACGATCCGGGCTGGTTTTACGCGAGTAGAAAATTTTCTTAGGAGACACGCCCACTTGGCCGTCTCTGTTCGAAATAAGAATGGAACTGCTGCACGCGATTTCGAAGAGCAAATGCAACGAGATTTGCCTGGCAGAGTTCGGAGGCCCAGGGCTCTGAGCTGTCAGGCAATCTCTTTTATGTGTGGATTGATCCGGCGCAAAACTTGCGTAGCAAACAAGCGAGATGATCGAAGAGCGCCATCAATTTGCGAGCGATAATGTCGCAGCCATCTGCCCGGAGGCCTGGGCTGCGTTGCAGGAAGCCAATGCGCAATATGCGCCATCCTACGGCGAGGACTGCTGGACTGCGCGCGTCTGCGATCGAATCCGTGAAATTTTCGAAACCGACTGCGATGTGTATTTTGTCTTCACTGGCACGGGGGCCAACGCGCTGGCGTTGGCGCAGGTGTGCAAGTCGTTCCAGAGCATCATCTGTCATCAGCATTCTCACATTCAGACCGACGAATGCGGCGCGCCTGAATTTTTCACCGGAGGATCAAAACTGCATTTGGTCGGGGGCGCCGACGGCAAGATCGACAGTGACCAGCTCAAAGCGCTGCTGGCCCGCCACAACGAATTGCATTCGCATAAGCCGGGGGCCATCAGCATCGCGCAAGCGACAGAATTCGGAACAGTTTATCAACGCGACGAAATTGCGGCCATCGCTGACCTGGCGCAGGCGCACCAGTTGTCTTTCCACATGGACGGCGCCCGTTTCGCCAATGCAATCGCATCGCTTAACTGCGCGCCCAAAGCGATCACGTGGGACGTTGGGATTGACGTTCTCTGTTTTGGAGGGACAAAAAATGGAGCGGGTGTCGGCGAGTTGGTGATTTTTTTCGATAAGAAGATCTCACGCGAATTTGAGTACCGAGCGAAACAAGCCGGGCAGCTCGGATCGAAGATGCGTTTTCTCGCTGCGCAGTGGCTGGGGCTTTTGACCGGAGACACCTGGCTACGGAACGCGCAGCATGCCAACCGGGCGGCGCGCTCTCTTGCGAGCCGCTTGCGAAAGGAGGCAGGAATCAAGAGCGCATTTCCAGTCGAGGCAAACGCAGTATTTGTGTCGATGAATGAGCGGCTCGCCAGCGGTCTCCACGCTCGAGGCTGGCGTTTCTATCAATTTATTGAGCCCGATGTTTATCGTCTGATGTGTTCGTGGTCCACGACCGGGGAGGATATCTCAAGTCTGCTTGCCGATATTGCGCGACTAAATGATTGAACAGATCGCTATGGAGGGGCATCTGTAAGCCGAGATGAATACAATGGAACGACCTTTGCTTATTGCGACGGTCTTGCTTGCTGGGTGTGGAACGACTCGCAACGTCGCGGTGAGTTCTTACCATGTGACGCGCGACGTTGCCGTCGGTTCGTATCGTGTTGCTACTGCGCCGGTGCATTACGCTTTAAAGGGCCGCGGTAAACCGAAGATGGTCGGGACCACAGACACAACGTCGTCGGATGTCACCGAGCCCGGTCACCCCGTTTCAGCGCCGCAGGACGCCCGCAGAGAAATAACACAGCAAAATCCAAAACCATCATCGCCAGCGCATACTTCATATCCGCAGACCCAATTTCCGACTGCAAAAGCGGTGCCGGAGAAGCCGGGCTACGTTTTCAGTCCGTTTGATAGCAGCGGTAGGTACGTCGATGTAAGCGGTTACGCCTCCGGAACCAAAGTGAAAGATCCGTGGACCGATAAGATTTTTGTTGTTCCATAGGGTTTCTGTAGCCGTCGCCCCGTGGGCGACGTGGTCGATTGCCGCCCCCGTTGGCGAATGGTATCTAATTCTATGCGACTCGCGTCGAGATTGGCGACTTCCTTGCTGCTCTTCTGCTTGATGTTCGTCATCGTGCCGCATGGTTTCGGCCAGACGTATCAAGGAAAACAACTCGTCAAAGCGGAGCTCCTGGCCGATACGAGCGCGATTGTCGCCGGAAAGCCATTTACTGTCGGCTTGCTGCTGCGAATGGCTCCGCACTGGCATACTTACTGGAAATTTTCGGGCGACGCTGGTCTTCCCACGGAATTGAAATGGAAGTTGCCGCCGGGCTGGAAAATCGGCGACATTCAATGGCCTATCCCGCTGAAAACCATCGACCCGGGAGACATTGAGACTTACGGATACGAAAATGAAATCCTGCTCATGCAGGAAATCACGCCGCCCTCCAAGATCGGCGATTCGTCCGTCAAACTTTCTGCAGATGCAAATTGGCTGGTGTGCGAGAAAATCTGCATCCCCGGTGGTGAAACATCGCAATTGGAGTTGCCGATATCGAGTACCAGCCAGCCCGCGAACATGGAACTTTTCGCGCGCTATCGACGCTTGCTTCCGCAAAACTGGCCGGGAGCGAACGTGGCGACTGCCGAATGGAGCCGAGCTGCGTCCGATCTTCGGCTAAAAGTCACGAGCAATACCTTAGCAAATTATCCGGCAATCGATTTTTTTCCGTTGCCTGACGAAGGTACAGTTGTCGGACATCCAACGGTTGAATCACGGAATAACAATCAAGTCACGGTTCGGATTCCGATTGAATCGTCGGGAAAGAATCTGTCCTCCATGGCAGGCTTGCTCGTTTTTGCCCAGCAACCAAACGGTGAGAATCGCACGGGCTGGCAAATCGCAAGTACGCCCGTTGTTTCGGCGGCTCATCCGGCACCCGCGCGAGGCGTCCTGACCTTCCTGCTCTTCGGTTTTCTCGGCGGCATCATCTTGAACCTGATGCCGTGCGTGTTGCCGGTGATCTCACTGAAGATTTTTGGATTCATTCAGCAGGCGGGCCAGAGTCGACAGAAAATTTTGCGGAGCGGCATCGCTTTTACGATTGGGATCTTCGCGTGGTTTATCGCGCTTGCGCTGCTCCTGATCGCACTCAAAGGCGCTGGGCGCGAAGTCACCTGGGGCGGATTTCAATTTACCAACGCCTATTTCGTCCTCGTGCTGAGCGTAATTGTGCTCGTATTCGCACTGAACCTCTTTGGTGTGTTTGAAATTTCGTTGCCGCAAAGCATGACACGCGGCTTGCTTTCGACCAGCGAACGCAAAGACAATCTTGGTTCATTTTTCCAGGGCGTGTTCGCGACTGTTCTGGCCACGCCTTGCACTGCGCCATTTCTCGGCACCGCGCTCGGGTTCGCGTTTTCGCAGTCGGCCGCAATCATTTTGGCGATGTTCGTGGCAATCGCCGCCGGCATGAGCGCGCCATATCTGCTCTTGAGCGCGCAACCTGCCTGGCTGCGGTTTCTGCCAAAGCCTGGAGCGTGGATGCAGCACGTGAAACAATTCATGGGTTTTCTACTGCTGGCGACGCTGCTGTTTCTCCTGTACGTGCTCGGCTCGCAGCGCGGTCTGGAAGGAGCGATCTGGGCCAGCTGTTTCCTGCTGGTAATCAGTGTCGCCTGCTGGATGAAAGGCGCGTTCGTTGTGCCTACTGCATCCGCCCTCAAGCGAAGTATAGCGGCCGTGCTCATGCTTGTGCTCGTACTCGTAAGCGGCATTTATTTCATCGGGGACAAATTTCACTCCGCGAAAATTGCTTCTGCCGGCTCACAACTTCGTGGCGACTGGCAGGCGTTCACACCCGAACGGTTGCAAGCGGAACTGGAGCAGGGCCACAATGTTTTCGTCGATTTCACGGCTGCGTGGTGCCTCACCTGCAAATTCAACGAAGCCAATGTTCTCGAAAGTCATGATGTGCGAGATGCATTTCAGCGTCGCGGCATCGTGAAACTGAAAGCCGACTGGACCAATGGCGATCCGGTCATCACGAAATTGTTGCAACAATTTGGTCGCCCGGGCGTTCCGCTGTACGTGCTCTATCCAGGAAAAAACGGCGAGCCGATCGTCTTTCCGGAACTGCTTACCAAGAGCATGCTCCTGGAGAAACTCGAGATCGCATCGCGCACGGTGGCTGCACAATAGCCAGAATGCCGCAAGTTTTTGTGAGCAGCGTGGTAGCTGCGCCCGCCGAGAAGGTGTGGGCAACCATTCGGCGCTTCGACGCCGTCGCGGATTGGCTGCCTTTCGTGAAATCCAGCCCAATTGAAGGTGGCGGCGATCCAACTCGGGTTGGGTGTGTCCGCGTTTTGACTCAGACTGATGGAGAGGTATTTCGCGAGGTGCTGGTTGCGCTGTCCGATGCCGAGCGTTTCTATTCGTACACGTTCGTCAGTTCGCCGGTTTCCGTTCGTAACCATCGCACCACCCTAAGGGTTTTGCCGATTACTGATGGCAATCGCTCCTATATTGAATGGTCCTCAAGATTCGACATCGACCCGGAACACGAGGCGCAGCTCGTCGATTTGATGAATCGTAATTTTTTCGCAGGACTTCGCGCGCTGGCCGAGAAAATGGCGCGCGATTAAATTGCGGGCGCCATTTGGTGTTCGTCGGTAGGGCGCGTCACTCCGTGCGCGCGGTCGTCTGCAGACCCACGCGGCGTGCCCGGGCAGGTCAGGATCCGCACTACTCATGCGACTCTCGTTGAAATTTTTCAGCGCAACGCCATGGTGTTGTTCGCCAGAAAATTGAACCATCTGGGAAACAATGTTTTCTAATCAGTCTATGAACAAAATCACATTAGCCGTTTTCACGTCATTGATCGGCACCGCAGTATTTGCCTTGGAGCCGCCTCCGGTGGGCAGCGCCGCCCCGGATTTTTCGCTCCCGGACGCGAAAGGCACAACCCACTCGCTTTCACAATACAAGGGCAAATACGTCGTGCTCGAGTGGTTTAATCCGGAATGTCCATTTGTGAAGAAGCATTACGGCGGCGGCAACATGCAAAAGTTGCAGGATCAATATACGAACAAAGGAGTGGTATGGCTGACAATTGATTCGAATGCCCCCGGCACCGAAGGCAGTATCACGCCGGAACAGGCGCAAAAGATCAGCGAGTCATGGAAGACCCATCAGACCGCGTTGCTTCTGGATCCGGAAGGCAAAGCGGGACGCGCTTTCGGCGCGAAGAACACGCCCAATATGGTGATAATTAATCCCGAGGGAAAGATCGCATACGAAGGCGCAATCGACAGCAAAGCGAGCCCCAATCCGGCGGACATTCCCAGTTCTACAAACTATGTTAAGGCGGCGTTAGATGAATCGTTGGCGGGCAAATCTGTCACGACGCCACAAACCAAACCGTACGGTTGCTCGGTCAAATACAAATCCTCATAGAGCTGTAGCGGGTGTGTAGCCTGCAAAAAGCGTTGTAAGCGGCGGTCGAACACGACCGCCGCTTTTGTTTATATTTGCTGATCGTGAACATTTCTGGCGAATTCAAAACATTCGCGAGTTGGCGTGAAAAAGTCCTGATCCTGCTGATCTGTGTAGCGGCGGCAGTTCGCATATTCATCTTCTCGGCCTCCTTTCCATTCTTTAGCAACATTGATGAGGACCTTCATTTCGATCTGATCACGCAGTATTCCCTCGGCCAGCTTCCTCGCGCTTTCGAGCCGCTAAAGGACGAAACTCTCAACTGGATCGTTCCCTACGCTTCGCCGGAATTTCTGTCCCCGCCAGAGCAATTCCCAGAAGGGAAATTCCCGCCGCCGCTGTGGAAGCAAAGTGGACCGGGCGTGGGGGACGAGATCGCGGCGACAAGAGCTGCGTGGAGCACGGAAATCAACTTCGAATCTTCTCAACCGCCACTTTACTATATTGCTGCGAGTGTTTGGTGGTGGATTGGCAAGCACATCGGACTCGCTGGACTTCAATCACTGTACTGGATTCGCTTTCTGAATGTTGTCCTGATCGCCGTGATAGTTTGGTTGGGCTACGTGACGGCGCGGATGATTGCCCCTGATCGGGTGGAATTGTGCATCGGCGTACCGCTGCTACTGGCCTTTATTCCTCAGAATGTGTTCTACGCGATGAACAGCGATGTTCTGTCGCCGGTGTGCTGTGGCGCGCTGTTTCTGTGTGTTGTGCAATGGTTGCGCGCGCAGGGAGCGAACGTTTGGCTGGGAGCGTTGACGGGTTTGGCGATAGCAGCCACGTACCTGACGAAGCTCTCCAACGTGCCGCTTATCGCAGTCGCGCTGGTTGTGATCTTTGTAAGATTGCTTCTGATAATCCAACAGACACCGCGCGCTGGTTTGGTGGCGCTTGCAGCCGTCCTTATATGTGCTGCAATTCCGGTTTGCAGCTGGATGCTGTGGACGAACTATCAGTTTGGCGATGTCACCGGATCAACAGCGAAAATTGCATTGCTTGGCTGGACAAGGAAATCGCTCCCTGAAGGGTGGGACCATCCGATTTTTACACCGCAAGGTGTCTGGATTTTCTGGAAAGACCTTGTCGCGAGTTTCTGGCGAGGCGAGGTCAAATGGCATCGACAAATATTGCATTGGCGGATAGCCGATGAGTTCTATGCAATTTCCTCTCTGGTAATGCTTCTCGCGGCAGTCGTTGGATTGCGAAAGAACAGCGGCCTTTCCAGTTCGACTTTGGCGATTGCATCAATCCCTCACGAGCGCATCCGTATTTCACGTCGGGCAGACTGTTGAGCGGTGCGCTGATTCCATTCGCGTTAGCTTACGTGTACGGCATGAGTTATCTGCTTCGCCGGACCAGCCCTGGTGTGAGTCTGATCGTCCTTGGTCTCATGCTCACGTTTGTTACAACTTCAGAGATCATCATCAATCGAGTGGTATTCTCCAGCGAGCACAATTGGTTCCATCGATAGCAGTGTTCGGCCGTTTGTCCGGATACACTTCAGGATTGACCGCATCTCAGCCTCGCATCGGTACGAGTCGGAATAGCAAGCGCAACGCTGGCATCGGCAGCGCTCTACTCACAAACATCACAAACTTCATTGCAAATCCTGGAGTTACGAGCGGCCGGTCTGATTCCAGCGCGGCGAGCGCGTCGCGGACAACTTGTTCGACCGGAACGACAACGAATTTCGGACCGAGCCTGGGCTGAACACCCTGGCGCCTGGCGACTTCTTGAAATTCCGTTTGCACAGGACCGGGGCACAAAGCGCATACACTCACGCCTGTTCCCCGGAGTTCGGCTCGAAGTGCTTCAGAGAAACTTGTCACATAGGCTTTGGTGGCTGCGTAAACGCCGTCGCCTGGGATGGGAAGAAAGCCAGCCGACGAACTAACATTTAGAATCCCGCCATGCCGTTTCGCGATCATGTGCGGAAGCAAATGGCGAGTCAGCGAAGTAAGTGCCACCACATTGACCAACAGCATTTGCTCGTTTCGAGTCGGATCGCTTGTTGCGAAGAGCCCGGCATCGCCGAGTCCGGCATTATTGACTAGAAGATCGAACTCTATTTGTTCGCGATCGAGCGACTCCATCAACTCCTTGAGTTGAGCAAGATTAGAGAGGTCGGCTTTCCGAATGTGAACGCGAAGATTTTCATGCTGCTGTTGCAGTTCATGATTCAGCTCAAGCAGCTGTTCCTCACGTCGCGCGATCAAGATCATCGAACGCGCACGTCCGGCGAGTTGCCGGGCAAATTCGCGGCCGATCCCGGCGGAAGCTCCAGTGATGAGAGCGTTACAGCCGTCGATCTTCATATGAGCTGTAGCCGACGGCGTTGACCTCGGCCTTCGCTGGCGTGTCCACTTCTTCGGCTACCGCGGTCAGCGCCAGCGGCTGCAACGTCGCTGCTGCCTCGCGAGTGCAAGCTTCCGATCTCTCGTTTTGTAAGTGCACGCCAATGCCCGCGAGGCAAATCTGCAAGCCGAAGATTTCCGATTCGAACCCGGATAAGATGTTTGACGCGGTACCCAACAGATTCAAACATCCGGCGAATCTGCCGGTTGATTCCCTGGCGCAAAACAACGTGCAAACGCGTGGGCGAGATGGAATGAAGTCGCACGATTTTGGCTCGCCGGCCGTCCAGAAAAATTCCGTGAAGCAATTTTGGCGCGAGCGCCGGGTCCCACGGGCGATCGAGCGTTACCTCGTATTCTTTATCGATTTCATGACGCGGATGGGTAAGCCGCTGCGCCAGTTCGCCATCATTTGTGAGAAGAAGCAGACCCTCAGTTTGCGCGTCCAGACGCCCGACGTTGAAGAGCTTGGAAAATTTTTGGGGAAGCAGATCAAACACAGTGTCGCGCGCGTGCCGATCCTTTCGGGTGGACACAAACCTTGCGGGCTTGTGCAACATAATCGTTAAGGGTGGGGCAACGTGAACAAGTTTAGCGTCGACCTTGACGTGATCGCGCGGGCCCGGTTGTGAGCTGAAGTCCGTGCAGACTTTGCCGTTGATGGTGACACGACCCGCCGCTATCAACTCATCGCAATGTCGCCGCGACCCAACGCCGGCAGCGGCGAGGAAACGGTTCAAGCGCATGGCCTAGGCCAAACATGTGATCAGTGATGGATGATCGGTGAACGGCTGCGAATGTCGAGACGTCTACTGATCACTGTTCACATCCGACCATTTACACGTCTGGTTTCGTTTTCGGCAGACCAATGACTTTACTGTCTTTTTTCCATTGGCCACGCTTCTTCAGAAGCTCGACGCGCTCGAAGCGTTTCAGCACATTTCGCCTCGCGGCAATGGTGCTGGCACCTTTTAGACTGCGATGTTGCGACATGGGTTGGTTGAAAGGTTACAAAGGTTACACGGAAAAATGAGCCGGCACATTACGCGGCCACCCGGATTTTTCAAATGGAGATCCCCGGCATCGGGTGCCATGGAGGCCGGAATGCGACTTACAACTGGTTGCTCAGCACCACGTACGTCCCCGACGTGGTCACCTGGTGATAAACGTGAAACCGGCTGGTCAATAGTTGTTTCCAGTAATCCGCCCGACTTAGCTCCACAATGAGATAGACCGCGTCCGGTCGAGCCCACTTCTCCAATACCGCCTCTTCGTTCACGAAAATATCGACCGAAGGTTTGCCGATCGGGGCGGTCTTCTGCCGGTTTTGATTAACGAGAAGAAACTTCCTGTTCAAATAAAAAACGAGGCTACTGCTGTCGTCGAACGGCCCTTCAAAAATCGCATCGCCTCCTGAATCGAGGCGCGGATTTACGTATCGCGCAACATTGGCGAGTGAGAAATAAGGTGCAGTTCGGGCGACCCCTTCGATCATACTAAGGCCGCCTGGAACCATCGCTGCTGCCAACGCAACGGCAGCGAGTCTCTCTCGCTCTTTGAAAACAAGATAGAGCGCCACAAGTGACAGAAGCACCAGAGAAACACCGGTAGTCGCGAGGACCGGCCGAATTACGAGCCAGGCTGACATGGGCATCTCATGTAGCGCGCGCCATGCCGTCCAGCGCGCGTCCATTGTCCCCCAGTCTCCGTCCAAAGCGTGCGCGGCGCCTACAAGGAAGAACGCTGACGTGACGCTTATCACTCCGGTAAGACCAACTGCGATTGCACCCGCGGCCCGCAATTTCTGCGGCATCCGGTCCCATACAACTGCAGCCCAGAGTGCAAGGGCGCTCCACATACTCATCGAGTAGTAATCCTGTCGTTGACCCAAAAAGAGGAGCGGGACAAATACCACGGCCATCCAGCAGAGCGGCAACGCATCGGCGAAAGTGATCTCGTGCGGCCGGATCACGCGACGCCAGGCGAAAATTACGCCGGCGAGCAAGGCCATGGACCACGGAAACCACCAGGCCAAATGCATGACCAAAAATTGGTACGCGGGCATCCCCTTGTAATCATGGATCTCGTCGGAAATCCCCCGCAGATGGCCCAACCATTCAGAGCTGAGCAGATAGTGAAAATAACCTGGAAAATGTCGTTCCGCCCAAATGTGCCAGGGAGCAACAATTAAAAGAAACATTGCCACATACTCCCATCGCAAAAGTGCGCGATATCGTAGCCGTGCTTCACGATAGAATATCGAGAGCAAACCAAGGATCGCCGCCGGATAAACGACACCCAGTAAGCCTTTGGTCAAGCAGGCGAAGGCCGAGCAAATCCAAAAGCCAGCGAACCAGGCCCATCGATGACGCCGTCGTTGATAACCGCACACGCCGCAAAAAATCGCGCCCGCGATGAACGCGCTGACGAGCGGCTCGGGCATGACGATGCGCCCGAGCAAAAATGTGCCGCAGAAGCTAAGGTAGATCAGACCGGCCATGAAGCCGCGCCAGTAATCCGTGAGTTTCTCCCCAATGAGAAAAGTCAGGGCAACCGAAGCGACGATCGCAATCGCGATCGGGAGGCGAGCAGCCGCGCCGTTGATGCCGAAGAGCTTGAAGGAAATAATGATGAGCCAGTAGAGCAACGGCGGCTTTTGCAGACGCGGGATGCCGTCATTCGTTGGCAAGAGCCATTGATGCGTTTCGACCATCTCGCGAGCGGCTCCGGCATATTGCCCTTCTGTTTCGCTATACAGATCGCCGCTGCCGATCGTCCCCAAGTGTAACAGCGCCGTTAACGCAACCAGAATTGCGAAGAGCGCGTGACGCGTTGGCGGCGGAGGTAACGCCGGCGGCTCGAGCAGAGTTTCTTCAACCGTTAAGGTTCGTGCGCTTGCGGTCATCCGATGCGTTCTTCACCGGAAACAATTCCGATTTGACCTTCGCTTTTGGGATACTGCACCGACTCGCCTTTTCGATATTCCTGCCAATGTTCGGGCAACCGCAGTAATTTGCCCGATGGCATCTCAATCAGCGCGAGCATCTGACGGCACGTCGCGATCAACAGTTCGTCCTTTGGTCGGGTGATGCGAAATCCGCACCAGAACCGCGCGCGATCGACCTGATCGAGCCAGCCCTCAATCACCAGCCGATCTCCGAGTTTGGCAGCTCGACGATAATCAATCTCGGTGCGTACCACCACCGGGTACGTTTGCTTTTCGGCCATTTCTACGAGCCCAAGCCCCAGCGCCTCGGCCAGATGCGTGCGCGCGATCTCAATGAAACGCAGATAGGCGATATTGGAAACCACGCCTCCGCAATCGGTATCGAAAAACATAATCTGCACATCCGTGTGGATTCGAGGGGCGGCCATGGTTTGTATTTCAAATTTCAAGTTGAAGTTTCTCGCCGAGAATTGAAATCACCGCATCGGCGGCCTCCTGGGTGCTAATCGCCTTCATGCAACGGAAATCAATTGGGCATTCACGAAGAAAGCAGGGGCTACACTCCACATGGTGTCGAAGGACAATATGGCCATTTCCGAGCGGCCCGGTCAGACGCGGCTCGGTTGAGCCAAAAATCGCGACCACGGGGAGGCCGAGTAAAGAGGCGAGATGCATTGTGCCGGTATCGTTTGTTAGCACCAGACGGCATTCCCGCAGTTCGTCGATAAGTTGATCGAGCGTGGTATGACCGATCCGATTGACGCAATGGTCGCCAATCGCAGCCGCGATCCTTTCGCCTACTTCCGCATCCTTGCTGGTTCCGAACAAAATCCATTGGGCCGATGAGTGCGCGCTAATCTTTGCGGCGACCTCGGCGAATCGTTCCGGTAGCCATCGTTTCGCAGGTCCGTATTCGGCGCCTGGGCAAAGGCCAATCTTGATCGTCTGATGCGCAACGTCAGTATGGGTGTTGCTGATTGGAGCTTGAATGTTAAATGTTTCTGCGCCGCATTCGCTGGCGATACGAAGAAATCGAAATGAATGATGTTCGGGCGGGCGCGGCTTTCGTGGTTTCTGAACCGTTTGATTCATGAGCCATCTTCTCCAGTGCCCGGGATAGCCGACCCGGCGTGGAATTCCGCTCAGCCACGATTCAAGTGCAACGCGCAGCGAATTTGGAAAAAGAATTGCAGCGTCGAAAACCGGTTGTCGCTTTAGCAGAGAGACAACAGGAAGAAACGAACTATCAGGCAACGGAATAATTGCATCCACTTCAGGAATCAGCTTCCACATCGGCGCAATCTTCGCCGGCGTGGCGATGGTAAGGTGAGCATCGGGACGCCCGCGCTTGATCGCGCGCACTGCCGCCACGCTCATCACAGCGTCGCCCAGCCAATTGCTTGAACGAATGAGAATTCGAAATGGCTTGAGGTCATGAGCTGAGATTCCAGGGGGCAAATACACGCCGCGTTTATATCGCGAGAGAAGAAAATTGGGCTGGGGCGTTTTCCACCGATTATGCACCCAAAACCAATCTTCTGGTGCGACACGAATCTGCTGCTCGATCACCTGGTTTATTGTCCACGTAGTGTCCGCAACGGAAGTACCTGGCTGGTCGAACCGCTCGGTGAACACCATTCGCCAGCGCGCTGGACCGGTTGTGTAAACTCCAGCAGCGATGAGCGCCGCGTGGGTCCGCTTTGCAAGCAAACCAGGCAAAGGCGAAGTGGACGCCAGTCTTCCGAAAAACGGCGTCCAAACTCCATGGTCGCCAGCGTGTTGGTCGGACAGAACGCCGACGCCGCCACCAGAGCGCAGCAAGTCGATCACCGGCTGAAATCCGACCTGGCGGTCGAACAATTCCAAGCCAGTTTGGCTGCGCGTCCGGCGCACATGCTCGTCAATGAAACGATTGCCGAGCTTCTGATAAACACTCGCGTTTCGCACGAAGCCAACAAACCCGGGCATCAATTGCGCGAACAATTCCCATGTCCCGAGATGACTCAAAATGAGGACGACGGGAACGCCCGCGCGAAATTCGCGGGCCATCGCTTCGATATTTTCGACCTCAACCCGGCGCAGAATTTGCTCCGGCGGCATTGTGGTGAGTTTTGCGCTGCAGAGCAGGTTAGCGCCAAGCCGTTGAAAGTGCCGGCGTACTAGACGACGCAATTCGCGTGGTGACTTGCCGTTGCCGAAGGCAATGGCAACGTTGCGTTGCGCAAGCCGCCGATATTTCCCTGAGGCGAGCCATGCGCAAAAGCCGAGGAACTGCCCGGCACCAAACAGAAACCGCAACGGCAGTGCGGCGGCAATGGCTGACCCTGCGCGATAGAGAAGGTAAACGACAAAGTCGAGCATTGCGGAGTCGGCAGTATCGCAGTGGGCAGGGCAGGGTAGATTTGCCTGCACCTTGCTTCAACCAATATAATATCCTCGTGTCGCCGCCATTCACTTATTCGAGCCGATCGGATTTCGCTCACATTCTAACAAAGGACTGTGCAGCAAAATGAACGACGAACTGGAGGCTTTGGCGCGAAGGCTTGAAATCCGGAACCGTGAATTGGCAGAAGCACACAGTCATATCGCGACGCTGGAAGAAAAATTACTTAAACTAAAACAATACCGGCGCGAACTAAGGTCGCTGAAAGAAGAGAGGCGACGCTTGCGCGGCTCGGCGGAGCGCAGGGCCGGTCAGGTGTTGCTCGCCCCCTATCGAGTTTCCGAGAAACTGCTGAACACAGTCCGGAGAATGTTCCGTGGCAAGAAGCAGGAGCGCGCGGGCTGCACTGAAGTGACCGAATACCAAAGGTGGTTCGAGCAGCATCGTGCCAGTGCCGAGCAGTTGGCGTCGATGCGCCATGAGGTGCGCGCTTTCGCTTCGCGACCGCTCATCAGCATACTCACGCCCGTGTTCGATACACCGGTTCCGTGGCTCCGTGAGGCTGTGGACTCTGTGGTTGCGCAAGTTTATGAAAATTGGGAGCTTCTACTTATCGATGACGGATCGACCGACGCCGATTTGCTGCGCGCGTTGCCTGCCTTGGGCGCACGTGACCGGCGGATTCGTCTCGTTAGCCTCGAAAGCCATCAAGGCATCTCAGCCGCGTTAAATAAAGGCCTTAATCTCGCCAGCGGCGAGTGGGTCACTTTTCTCGATCATGACGACGTGCTTGAGCCCGATGCCCTTTTCCAAAATGTAAGGTTGATTCAGGAAAATCCCGGGCTTGATCTGATCTACTCGGACGAAGACAAACTCACCGAGGCAGGCTTTGACTCGCCAATACTGAAACCGGACTGGTCGCCCGACTTCTTTTTGTCCTGCAATTATTTGTGCCACATGATCTTTTTGCGCCGAGATCTTGTTCGAGAGGTTGCGGGATTCCAACCGCAGTTTGATGGCTCACAAGATTACGATCTTCTCCTGCGGGTCACCGAGCGAACCAACCGAATTCATCATATTCCACGGGTGCTCTACCATTGGCGGCGCAGCGAGAATTCCAGCGCCAGCGATGTTCGCCAAAAGCCAGGACAGCTCGAAGCCTCGTGGCGCGCGATCGAGGCTCACCTGAAACGCCGAGGCGAGTCGGCGCACGTGGCTGTCGACTGGCGGACTCACGCTTTTTATGTGAGGCGCGAGCTGCGCGAAGCCAAAAAAATCTGCGTTATCATTTCGAGTTTCCACGGCCCGGAGTCGCTCGATCGATGTGTCGAAAGCGTGGTCAGCAAAACGAGCTATCCGAATTACGAGATCGTGATCGCTAAAATGGGCGAGCGCGACAAAGTCCATGAGACTGGCACAGATTTCCGGGTGCTGCGTTTCCCAGATGCGACGAATGATTCCGCAGCCAAAAATTACGCGGTCGCGCAGACTGACAGCCCTTGGCTTCTTTTCCTCGACGAAAACGTGGAACCGATCGGCCCGGACTGGCTAACCATCATGGCTGAGCACGTACAGCGGCCCGAGACTGGCGCAGTCGGCCCGCGACTGATCAATCCCGGCGGCACCATCGAACACGCCGGCCTTGTTTTGGGCGTCAACGGAATTACGCAGTCGGCTTTTCGCGGTTTCCCAGCGGACCATCCTGGCGTAAACCGTCAGTTGCAGATGACCCGCAACTACAGCGCGGTGTCCGGCGCATGCCTGTTGATGCGGCGCGAAGTTTTTCAGCAAATCGGCGGATTCGATCAAAAGCTGTCCAGTGTGCTCGCAGATGTTGATCTTTGTCTCAAAATTCGACGCGCGGGTTACCTGATTGTTTACACGCCTCTGGCAAAACTTTGTTGGGATCCGTCGCCACCCGAAAGGTCCGACGCTAGCGCAGAAGTAATCATGCGCCAGCGCTGGTCTGATGTTCTACAGCGAGATCCTTACTACAACCCGAATCTTTCTCGCGAGTCGGCAGATTTCTCGTTAGGGGAATAAGCCCAACTTCTTTCTCGAAGCAGGAGCGATTCACTCCAAGAATACGTCGTCTCGGCGGGTATTTATTGATGAGCACACGGTGTTTTTCGAACAAATGCGCGACGAGTTCGCGCTCGAAAAGATTGGTCGTATTGCTCATCGCTCTATCATGATGGCGATAAAGACAAAGGATGTTCGGCAAAAAACTCACACAGAGTCCTGCCCCCGCAATTCGCAGCCACAGGTCGTAGTCCTCCCACCCAAACCAACCGAGTTTGTACAGATCATTATCATAACCGCCGATTTTGATGAGCTGCTCTCTATCGAACATTCCCATCGCATCGATATAGGGAAACTCGACCAACATCTGTGGGTCCAATCGAAATATGAAAGCAGTCCTTCCCGATTGTTGTAAGCGCCTTGGAACCGACAAAGCATCGAGTAGGCAGCTGCGGAGTTGTCTCTCACAATCGTCGCGTGCAACTGTTCGAGCGCACGCGGAAACACCATGTTATCCGCATCCAGGATAAAAACGTAAGGTGCACGCGCTAGCTGAAGACCGAGATTGCGCGCATCGGCCAACC
>WNFQ01005255.1_pt2 | contig 22554 bp, 24 predicted proteins | sample 5400171 | NCBI WGS metagenome assembly WNFQ01 (sample SAMN13153356, study PRJNA577476) | soil metagenome | isolation source: 20 cm soil under Madrone tree | place: USA:California | collected 2016-06-14 | reverse complement strand
GTGGGCCAACAAGGGCTGTGTTGTTCTGTCTTGAAAAGGTAAATCCCATTATTCAACCCTCTGTCCACTGACTCAACGTGTAATCCTCTCCTTATTAGTCTTTGAGCCGCGCACACCCTCTCTTTATCTCCCCCCTCTTACACATGTACCCGCGTGGTCGCTCAAGAGACGTCTCTCCCGTCGCGATTGCTCGACACGCCTCTGAAGAGCGATGCCGCAATAGATCCTCTATCATGAGTTGTTACCCTCTCCCAAGTGACTCAGAGCAGCACAGTTTCGGGCAGTTCTACCTCTCTCCTCCATCATCTCTTGGCACTAGCCCTCTCACACCCACCCCCCCTGATCCTGCTCCGCTCTGCACCTACCCTCGCATTCCCGTCGTACGCCAGGGTATCTCACACGCTCCCATAGATCCCCATGAATCCTCCTTCGCCGCTCAGATATTCAATCCGCAGCACCTGCCTTATTCCGTTGAATCCCAATTGCCTCTCCCTTCATATCCTCTGGAGAAGGCCACACACCAAGCTGAGGTAGGGCAGCGTGCGCGAGATCAAGCCCGAGCGAAATGTCGCTATGAGACACTGGCTCGTGCCGAGCAGGTCTTTACTACCATCCTCGAACGTTCACGCCGCGAACGTGTCGCAGCCCTTCTACTGCGCGCGCGGCAGGAGGATGAAGTAGAAGAGCGCGAGCGCGTCGCGCGTGAGCTCGAACGGCAGGAACACGAGCGAGACTGTCGTCGTCCCGTCACTCACATTTCTCACGTCAAACGCTCTGGTTTCCGTGTCCTGGCGCGCGTGCCACCCCCAGTCCCCACGTCTCAACAGCGACAAATCCCCGCTCGCTTTACCTACACGTTTCCACTTCCCTCGACGTCTCCTACGAACCCAGCTCCAATACGCCAGCAGTCAGGCAGTTTGAAGACACGCTTGGGTCTTTCAGCTTGGACGAGCCCCAATGCTACCAATACGCGAAGCGTTTCTTTCGATGATGTCCGTGCTAGCATGGGAAATGTACTATTTCCTATTGCTCATGGCGAGTCGGCATCGGGAAAGACGCGACGTGAATCCGAGTTGCTCGGGACGCTACTAGACCCTGTGCATTGGGAGGATGGCGAGCGATGGCACCCGAGAGGTCGAGTCAATGCATGGGCAGTACCGGTTCCGGGGACAGTTACCGGATGTGAAGCTTGCGCGTCAGCGTCACTATCCCCGGATGGTTTCTCGACTACTTTCCCCCAGACACCCTCATCCTCATCCGGCATCTCTGCGTCTACGTCAACATCGGTTGCATCTCGGCCAATCTCCTGGCTGTCGTTCGGTTCACGCAAGTCGACTTCTTCTATTACTACGGCACAGCAAACTCCTGACTCGACTATTAACTATGCACCATGTGCTTCGAGTCGTCCCACCCCGCAGCCGTCATGCGGTTGTACTCGGGGGCAGAGCTTCGTGGCTGTTGACGTCAATTATAGTCCTTTGGGTTCTAGTGTCAAGCCACCTCTGACGCTAGCACTTTCCGCAGCAAGCGTGAATACACACCAAGAACCTGCCCGTCAGCGATCGCGTAAAATTAAGTTCTCGACGCGGACATGGCTCGCAATCCAGTCCGTATTGTCGGCAGCTGCGCGTTTACAAGTCGCGCATGTATCATCAACAGCTGCAATGCTCACGGCAACAGATTATTCCCGAGATCCGCCGACATTGATGCATTCGTCTTCTGAGACAGAGTCGGTGTATGCAAGACGTCTCCCGAGTGGTTGGCGTGCATCGCAGAGTGATGTAGCCAAGTTGACTTCGCCAACATCCCGCTCAGACAAGGACGCCGTCCCATACCTCGTTTTCCACCTCGTGGGGCTCAAGAACAACCACCGTTCCCCCCCTTCCACACCGGAAGAGCAGAGAAATCTTCCGGCCCTGGATTCCATACCCTCACATTCCCCAACATCCTCCTCCATCGCGATACCTCCCACCTATCAAGATGCTGACCGCCACATCTTTAATTCGAATCCGCTGCACCTATTGTCTCGAGCTCAAATCAATTCTTGGCGATTCCGCGGTGCGCCAGGTGCCATGCCTTCACAGGTATTATGTCGTCCTGAGCTTTTCTACCGGATCGAACCTGCTGGCGACTCCCTTCGGGGAACAAACGGCGGAAGCGCTCTCAAATGGGGCTGGCGAGTTGTCTGGGACACCGACGATCTCGGGGAGTTCTAGTCCCTGCCTCTTTTCCGAGTCCCTCTATTTCCTTTGTCATGATTTGACCGCGTAAGCTAATGGTCTTCTCCTTTCCCTTTCTCTCGGCTTGCATCGTGGGTTCGCATTCGCATCCTTGTATTATGTCTATTTTGTGTTTTTACGTCATTTGTAACATCGTCATGACGGACTCGTTGCATTTGCATGTACCATTGATACCTTTCGGTTTAATGATCCCTTGAACTTATTGTACACCACGCATGTCTCTCATTACAGTAATGTAGGTTATACTTTTGTAGACTGACAACAGAATAGCGACCTCTACGAATCGCGCCTGCAGAAAAACTCTTGTTTAATATAGAGTGCATGGGTGCCAGTGACATTGAATGCATGGGATATACAGCGCGGTATATGAGTTGGACATGTCCTGCTACCAACCAACACTCCTTCCCCGTCCACCAAACAGCAAACCTCTCCCACGCCCTGGACCACCAGGACCACCAGAACCGGGACCAACTCCAGGACCCTGCAGATCCATTGTGCGCGCGAGGCCAGTGAACCCAACCGGGGGTGGCGATGACCTCTGTTGCATCTGAGGAACGCCCATCGGCCCTTGTCCTAGTCCTGCTCCCTGCCCGCCAAAACCAACACCGATACCGATACCAGCTCCGGGACCATTACCGTTACCACCGACGGGTGGGGCAGCCCACGACGCACTCACAAACAGGCCGGCACTACGGCCTGTCAGTGTACCACCGGTAGAATTGGTGGCGTTATCTGAGGAGGAAGTGTCGGTCATAATTGCGTTCGGTGCGTTGGGTGGCATGAGGGTGTGCAGGCGACTCGGAGTAGCGGCGAGTCCGAGCACGCTCGGGTCTTCACGGAAACCGAGCGTGAACGGGTTGGCAGTTTCCGCGCCTGCGTTAGCCCATGCTGAGGAACCTGCTGCTGGTGGATGGGAGGCGCCGTGGAAGGAAGATAATATGAGTGGTGGCTCCGTGTCAATGTCTGGGATGCCCGCTGCTGTGAGGCCACTCGGATCGATACCGAGGAGAGCGCGTAGGTGCGCGTTCTCCGATTCAAGACGTGCAATCTCGTCCTCGCGTACCTCTGACCAGTCCAAATCGCACTCGGCGCTTGCTGTCTCGGAGTGTGCGGTGGAGGTGGGATCTGGACTTCCTGTTGTGTTCGTGGGGATAGTAGTGATGGCAGTGTTGGTGTTGGCGATAGTGGCGGCATCTACGGTGGCGGTGGCGGTGGTTATGGCTGAAACTGTTGCGCTATCGTGTGCGTGAGATACTGAGGGCTCAGATGGGGATAGCTGCAGCGCCTGCGTCTCGGATTCAACTTGGGCAGAGTGGCTGGTTGCGGTAGTTGGTTGCGGGGTGTCAGTATCCCCAGACTGTAGTTGTAAACGTGGCGCGTCACTAGGCTGTTGTTCCCGTTGTTCGGATGGAGGCCGCGTGCCAGGGGGTTGGTACGAGCCACTTGCCTCAACATTTGTATTTGTAGGTTCTAATATCTCGGAAGGGTCGTGACCTGCGATAGATAGTAGAGTAGTTTGTAGCATTTGGCCGAGGCGATGAAGAGATGCGTTCACGGCCGAGTTCGCGGGTGATTCAGAGGGAGGTGACGGTTCGCGGGCAAGTAGGGGGTCATAGTGCTCTGTTAAGGTAACTTGATGCTGCTGTGCTGCCATCTGTGAACGCATAGACAATAAATCGAAGGAGCCAAAAAAAGGGTGGCAAACACACGGTATGGCTATGAAACTTGGACATGATGGTCTCCATGGTCTGCTCGTATTCTTTGAGCAATAAACTCAGTTGTCTGTTCTCCTGCTGGAGGGTATGGTTTTCGATGATAATCTGGGCGTTGGTGCGCTCCAATTCAGACTCGAGCGCTTCTAGAGGAAAGGCCTAGCTTAATCGTTGAACGTACTGGATCACGTCACGATGCGCACCCTTGGAAATATCCACATTGAATCGTCTCAGCGTAAAATCGGACTTCAAGTTACCGGCTTCGGCCTTTACTGCATTGGTGAAAAGAAACTAGAACGGATGGCGAGCGCACCTTGACTGAGTCTGCTTGGGAGAGAAGGGAGGAGGAGAACTTTCGGTTGTGAGCGAGCTGGTCGCTTATTTCGTTGATGATTTGCCATGCCCTGAGGAAAAAGTCGCCGTCGAGGTCGTTGCCATACATTGTACTGCGGAACGGCAGAGAGTGCGGCGAGAGTGATGTCGAGCGCCGGCGTGGGAGAGCAGAGGGAAGAAGCTAAGCTATGGGGAGTTGTTCATGCACGCAACTAGGAACGAGGAGAGCGAGGCTGACAGATGGCCACATACCGTGCAGAGACGCACAACACCGCCATCTGCTCCTTTCCATCTGCCAGCTCGTCCGTCCTCGTCCCCCCTACACTACCCTTGACTTCCACGTCTCAGCCTCATATTTCGTGTTTGGTCCTTACAACACCTCCTAGTCTCCGCCTTTTCTCACATTCTCAATGGCTTCGTCGCTCTCTCAACTTTCCGCATCAGTCACGCGCATCCTATCATTAACTGGTTTTCCCAAGGAGCTCAAGACGCGCGATATTCAGCTTGCTTTTTCCGAGTGGGAGAATGCACATGGGGGCTTTAAAATCAAGTGGATAGATGACACTAGCCTTCTCGTCGTTTTTGCAGACGCTACAGTTGGTGAGCCCTCTTTTCCCTCTGCGCCATTCGTTTTTACGTCCTGTTGTTATCTCCGTCTCCAGCGCTAACGACACGTCTTTACATACAGCTAAGCGAGCATATCTCTCTATCATCGCAAATCCACCTGCGATTTTTTCTTCTCCTACCTCGGACACTCCCGCAATTATTCGTCCCTACGATGGACCGGATGCCCAAGCGATCATTCAGAATGTAAACTCACGGGGACAGAATCCGACTCGTGGGCACAACGCGCGCTCTGTTTCCGTTGCGGTTTCGAGTCAGCGCACTCGAAGCAACGGGAACGGTACCAACGTTGGCGGTCTTGCGATAGGGGCAAACGGAAATGGCTCAACGGACATACAGGCGAACGTACTGCCCAATTCCGGTCCCATCTCACCTGTCGGACGCGAGGGCTCACCTTCGTTGCCGAGTCTGCCTTCACATCCGACATTGGATTCTTTAATCAACTCGTCATTGGGTGACGCGCCTCCACCTCCCACCGATCCGGCTATCCTCGCAATGAGCCCCCAGACCTCTGCTCCTAGAATTGGCGACCCGGGTAAGCGCATGCTCGGTGCGGCATTGGGAGTGCGTCACCCTGGACTACCTCCACGTCAAGTGGGCAATGCCGAACACCCTATGAAGGAGATTCAGCGGGCAATGGGTGGATTGACGGTCGCAGAATAATCCAAGTGAGCCAAGTCGGCCCCTATCAAATATTTTCTCGTTCATACTACCGGTGTTGTCCTCGTCGCCGCTACTTGTCCATGTGTGAAGGGGTGACGTTTTGGGTCTCACCCAACATGTTCGCTATGTTTCTATTCCTCTAGGTTACGGTTCTGTGTGTTTTTGTACTTTTTTTCTTTCAACCTACTAGTCGTATATTCGCTACGGTGATTGCATTCGTTCATTTGTAACCCTCTTTTATCGTGTCTACGATTCAATTCGAGAGTGCCTGACTGCAGTACCGGTGCATACTATCCAGCCTTTCCGGCCCGCCCGCGTCACCTGACTCTTCCTCCTCACTCCTTTATTCCCTCCGCGAGGCATCCTCACCCTCCAATGTCATTCAAGGCTCTAGTATATGCCTATGTCATCGGCGGTCTCACCTTCATTCCCCTGCTCATCATCAGCCTAATTGCATTCACCCTATACACCTCTGTCCCCGTTGATGATGCAAACGTGACAAAGCCTGCGAGGGAAAAGGTGGAGTTAAAAGATGGCGACGCTGCAGGGACAGAAGAGCCCACTCCACCAGAACCACCCTTTGATCTGAATGACCTCCCGAAGACACGCCGTGGCTGGCTCACAGTCCGGCGCACATTCCAGGAAGTTGCCTTCGATGGCTCATACGTCACCCTCATGAAATCTTTCTTGGATTCGCGCTCCAAGGACCCCAAACGATCGCGCCCGCGGGATATGTGGTACGTGGTGCTCAAGGGAAAGATACTCTACCTGTACGAAGACGAGGGTATGACCGAATGCGAGGCTGTCATCGAGCTTGGCAGCCATCAAGTCTTGATCTATCCCGAAGGTTTACCTGATGGCGAGCTCTTTACCAAACGCAATGCCATCTGCCTCAAGCCAAAGCTAGGAAATGGCATGTCGAGCGTCACGCGCGAGATGCAGCTCTCATCACAGAACGTGGATGAGAAGGCAGAGGAGCGCAGCGGCAATAATTCGAAGAAAAAGCAGAAAGAGAAGGAGCGGCTCCTTGAGCCCGAAAGGCAGCGCGATTTTATTGATACATGCGTCCGACAACCCTGCGAATTCGTCGACGCTCCACCCCCTCCAAGCCGTTTTTTCTCCCGCCGACATGGACCATTTTGTGGCCACCCTCGACGAACAACGGGATACCATTCCAATGCGCTGGCTAAATGCACTCCTAGGTCGCATCTTTTTCAGCTATTACAACACCGATGCGCTCGAATCGTATATTATCGGACGTATCATGAAGAAGCTTGCCAAGGTGAAGCGGCCGCAAATCCTTTCCGAGGTCGTCGTCACCGAAGTCAATTTGGGGAATAGGCCGGTAATGTATAGCAAGCCTATGTTAAAGGAACTCACAAAGGAGGGTGATGCCGCTTTGGAAATGCACGTCCAATACAAGGGGGAGATGCGGATCACTGTCAAGGCGGTCGCCACAATATCTCTCGGCTTCAAGCCCTACACAGTCAAACTTGTCATGGCAGTAGTTTTGCGGGAGCTGGAAGGCAACCTGGTAGTTCGGGTCAAACGCCCGCCCAGCAGTCGCATTTGGTATGCGTTCACGCACATGCCAAAGATGGTACTCCACGTAGAACCTGTCGTGAGCGACCGCCAAATCACATGGGCCATGATTCTGAACACTATCGAGTCCAAGCTGAAGGAGATTGCAAGTTACCCTGTTGACTTATCCTAAAGTCACGATACTGATTCGTGCCCTGATAGATCCTTGAATCCGTTGTCCTTCCGAACATGGATGACATTTCCTTTTACGATAGCTCATCCTACCCCCGTCGAGGTGGTATCTGGCCCGATGCTGGCCGCCGCAAAAAGCCGGATATCGCGGATGTCTCACATGTGCCTTCCGTCGTTGACCATATCGATGTGTCCACCGTACCCGCCCCTCAGGACGTGGATTCGTCAACTTTTACTTCTGGCGAGCACTCTGACGTGAAGCGCTCCAACTCGGAAGGGGACGTCGTCGAAACCACTGGATCTTATCCCACGACGCCTCACCGCTCTGTGACAACACCGCTCAGTAGAGGTCCATCCCCAACTTCGGATCCTTTGCATCAACATTCGCTTGACCCGCGTGGGCATCACTCACCTGTCGAAGATCCTGATTCATCGACAGAGGCGGCCCTGCGAGAAGTCCAATATCCTCCTCTTCGTCACGAGAGTTCCGGCAGTAGCGAGAAGAGTAAGAGACGGTTTCTTGGGACCCGGAGGAGTACCCCTACCCCTTCTTCCGGCCTCGGCTCTCGTCCCTCTTCTCGTGCACCGTCCCCTACACCCTCACCGGAAAACCTGAGGACCCCGAGTCCTGAGCCACTACACAGCACAAGCCTTCCCCCAGATGCACGTCCAACAAAGTCACCTGTTCCGTCTGGACAGTCTTCACTCCTTTCGACTTTGAAGTCTCGCGCTGGAGACCGGCAGGCTTTGAGCAACACTGCAAAGGAGACAATGCGCAAATGGGCCGTCAATTGGGGTGGTTTGAAAAAGGACCGTGATTCAAGCGTGACACCCTCTGCGTATGCACAAGATAGTCAGGATAACAATCTTCATTCCACGTCGCAAAAGGTGAAGTCGAGTTATGCAGAGATCCGGGCAGCGGTGGATGGGCGCAAAGAAGAAAAGCGGCGAAGTTCCGAAGGGTCATCTACTCCCATACGCATACCTGACCGCGAACATGAAGGACGAACTGGCAGTACATCATCTGTGCACCACCCATACGGCTCATCGTTGTCATCGTCGCAAACAGAGTCATCAACTGGGTGGTCTGCAGACCCTTGGGTTGACGAGACTTCTCTAGAGCAGGCATCCCAACGGCCGCCAGTGATTGACGTAGATGGGGTGCAACTCGACTCCGAGTCCGTGAATGAGAATGAGCCTGCACCGGCTATGACCACCCTACCCCCGGTACTACTGCCCCCGCGTCCAATCCAGTCTCAACCTTCGCAGGGGAAGACAATGACAATACCTGGTATTCACGCGCGGAACCGCGGCGAGGTTATGTCCATGGGCTATGTCCCGCCGTCCCCTACTGCACCGGCGGAGACGAAGACAGGCGTTTCTAGTGTTTACCGTCTCTGGAAGTATTCACCTGTTAGCAACTCTGAACAACCTGACGGGGATGGAAATACCGAACATGCGGGCACACATTCGCCCCCGGTGTTGACCGCGGACAGTGCGGAGGCCTCACCGGAGCCAACGCCTACGAGTACTACTGCCCGACCTCAGGCTCCACCGTTACCTCCGCGGACGCCACCGTCACTGCATCATCCGGTTCAGGACGATTCGTCGAGATTATCACCTGCTTCTGTGGCTCTAAAGTCGATAGCTTCACGTGATGAGTGTCGTGCGCAAGATGGCGAGGGAGTTGACACGTCAAGTTCCCCTCCAGTTAGCCCAAAACCTCCATTACCACCACGAAAGATACACGTTCCCGCTTAACAGTGTCCTCTTTTATTGTCCATTGTCCATACACCTATCTACTCTATGGTCAGCTGTACAGTAACTTAACTAAGGACTTTATCTTGACATATTAGAATGCATTTGGCGCAAAAAAGGTGCATCGACTGGTTTGTTTCTCAGTAATCTCCGAGTGGCTATATTTGCAGTCTCCTATCAGCCCGTTGCCTACAATTGAAGGTTCACGATTGGTCACGTGGTGTGATGAACTCAACTGAGACGTCAGTATGAAATTAAATGTCAGTCAGCATTAGCACCATTAATTGTGGTTTTGATCCGTCACTTGCCTTGGCCATCTAACTTACTAGACCGGATAAGCCGAGTGCATGCCTCCAATGTAAGTTTCAAGTACATCACTTCGAACTATCGGTTTGAAAGAATGCTTTCAGCCGAGATAAATTCACAATTCACTCAAAGGCTGTGGTATGCCAGGATGTAGAACTCAAAGGCGACATCACCATCAGCTCAGGTATTATTGTCAAAAAATTCAAACGGGCCTGAATTTACGATGGACGAAATGGGACAGGGACGATTGTACATCCCAAGGCTACGATTTTTGCCATCGCGGGTCCCATCGTGATTGGGGCCAACTGTATCATCGAAGAAGCTGCCATCATCGTGAACAGGTGTGGTTGTATGCGCATGATGATATGAACGCAGCAGCATTGGCTTCTCATCACCCACCCGTTTCGTTGTTTACACGCAGGCGCAAGGAGGTAATGCGAATAGGCGACGATAATTTATTCGAGATCGGCTGCCGTGCGTCCTGTCCTGTCGACCAGCTGTATGTCTCACCTCATTTCCGTACTACTCACATACAGGCGTCGAATCGCCGAGCGTGGGCAACTCGAACACGGTTTCGACGAGGGCGCGCGTACACCACACTGTGCGAATTTCGTCGTATTGTGTGATTGGCGCGGGTTGTCTTGTCGTGCCGACGGACGATGAGGTCCTGGACGAGTACACGGTTATATATGGGCCGTCCGGGGAACGGCGGGTATGGAGCGGGCGGGGGAGGGTGCAAGAGGCGGATCTTCGACGGAAGCACGCAGAGTACCTCCGAGAGACGCTGCCCAAGTTTAACCGCCTGCGGAGGGGGGATGCACACGGGGCTTGAGTTGACTGTAATGCCTGTTTTTGAAATCGAGTCGTCGTCGAGCACCGCCTCGTCGTTTGACAGTTGAAACAGTCGGCTCACGGGCCGATCGCCGGACTGATCGGTTCCATGGTGGGTGTTGAGGTGGGGAATCTCCATCTTTGTTTGCTTCACGATGTCGAGCAGGTTCTCAGCTCACGAGTACGATGATCGTCCTCCCTCATCTCTCGTCGATCTTTCTTCTTCTTCTCGTGCCACGTCTGGCTTCGTTGGCACAGAAGGCCCGACGATACCCGCCCAAGCGATTCGGATTAATACACTCTCATACCTGACGGTGCGTGCGTTGAACATCGTTTCCAGCAGCTGCTCATCGACCGACGTTTGTTTCAGCCCCCGCGCGGAAACTCGCCCCAGCCTACGACATGTGTGCGATCATCCCACGCACGTTCGACTTCCATATCGGCTCCCGTGACAGCTGTCGACACCAGTCCGCACGGAACGCCCCCTTTCTCGGGTCTCCTGCTCAACCGACCCCCGACGACAAACTATCTGCACCCGCAGGACCGTGCTGAGCTCGTAAGAAAGTCTCGAAAGTTGACCCAGATGTTCGGCGAGACGCCTTCCCCGCGATCCGTGACGCCCCAGCCACTGCCAGGACGAGTTTCCATACAGGCGCCTCTCCCCGGGACAGGACGCCACTCTCCGCGTCCTGTCTCGGCGTCTCGGCCGAGCGTGCGATCCGCCGACCACGATTTGGTCTTAACGAGCCCCATGGATGCACTCTCTATTTTCGAGACGTCGTTGGCCAGGACGGCTGACACTACAACTGGAGCTATCAACTCTGCTTCATTTATTAATAATGACCTCTCCGATGACGATAGACGTCCCATACCCTCCTTCTCCCCGCATTCTTTTCCGTCTTCCCCTCACCATAGCCCGTCGTTAGATTCCGCAGACTCCATGCTCTATCGTCGTACTCCAGAAGAAGAACGCCGCCGCAGGAGGGAGAAAATCGCGAAACTCCACCGCTTCCTCGGCTCTCGTGTTCCAACTTCCCTCATCCTCGGCCTCAGTGCCGCGGATGATGATGCCCTGCCAACTCTTGATCCCATCGTCGACAACGTCCGCGCCAGTCGCCCTAACAGACGGCGGAGTAGTTCGGCCGCAGAGACCAGAAGCAACTGGTTTGGGCCGGATGATCGGATGAAAGAGGAGCTCGACGAACGTGAGAAAGCCATCAACGTCCGTAGAGCGCTCAAGATGGAGAAGGTGATTCACGATGGTGTCTCCTTTCTAACAACGAGTGTTGGTTGGCTGAGCATAGTCCTCTTCCCAGATGTTTGGCGTACAACCCCCGCAGACATTGTATCACACCCGGCATTCTCCAAGGCCGAAAGGCAGGGTCCACTCGACAGAGCCTCCTTCTCATTCCGAGCGCGAGGCCGTACTCCCAGCCAATCAGAACGTCATCCAGGGTTCATACCCGAACAAAAATGGCAAGCAGAGCAGGCATCGCGCCAGTAGCCACTCCCAATCCCACTCGGAATCGATGCCATTACTCGACCCCGTGGTCGGCAACTCGCCAGGCAAGCGCGCGTCAGCCGTCTACATGCATTACAGGTATTCCCTCAACTCACTCGGCGACATCATCGACCGTGTGAGCACGAGTCCATTCCGGTTAGGGGTACGAATGTGCCATACTCACGTCCTGCTTATAGGATGATAGGGAATCGTTGGCTGAGCTTCATTCAATCTTAACAAATGATCAGGCAAATTCCGAAGGTTCTGCTGCTGTAACGCGCGACGACGACGACGCAAAGACCATTCGCTCCGAGCGCCGACGTTCTTTACCCACTCGATCGTCTACGGTCTCCCTTGCCTCGCAATTCAGTCTCGGCAGCCCCTCCCCTGAAAGGACTTCATTCCAAGCCCGCAGGAGACAGGCTGCAAAACTAACACACTTCTTTGGCGTGGACTACCGTTATCTTATCGGTGATATCCTTGAAAGCATCGAGCATTATGTAGAAGAAGAAAGCCACAGGGGCACACTCCACCCCGAGGAGATCCAGGTTTGTCGATCGTGGTTGAGAATGATTGACTCGCTGACTGTCGCAGGATCTTGTGGTCAAACTGCGCAACCTGAGGGCGAAGCGAACGGCGGTGATATGAATGACTTGATGACCTGCTCTTATGACCTTGCTGCTGTGAAATGAAATACCAATGTACGATTATATCCTTTGCTTTGATATCAAATAATATGATTCCATGGGGTATATATACCCAATCGTCCGGAAACATGTGGTATCCAAAACGCGAAACGGGGTGTGCTACAAAACCACCAGCTCTCCTCTACATGAGTGACACCAGAAGATGTGAGACTCGTCCAAGAACTGCGGTCGCTTGTGTGAGTTCTGAACGCTATGGGCTGCATGACGGTCCATCCGAGGGAGAGGGGATGATCCTCTTTCGGCACTGAAGCCGCCGAAGGGAGAGGCCACGCGTGAAGGGGGCACGGATCCGGCAGCCGCAGCCATCAACTCGCTCTCGATCCGGGCCTTAAGCATGCCCAGACTCACTTTGCGCTTGTGTCGCATTTCAGGAGAGAGGTTCGAGCCAAATGCGGGGTGCGCAGCGCCAAGTGGAATGTTGTTGTTGTTGTTATCCAAGTTGCTGCTCCCTCTGCGCTGTTGAGTCAGAGATGTGCGGCGTAAATCTTCAGAGTTGTTTCGTGCCCTACTTGACGGCCGAGGAGGGTGATCTAGTACTAGTTGCGTGGCGACACGTGGCGACAACAATGACGACTGCGACGCAGACGATAGTGGTTGTGATGCGATGGGAGGTAATGCCGATGGTGACGACAATGTCCGGAGCTGCGCCAGCTGATCCTCGGACTGGCTTAGTTGTCTCTGGAACGAATGAGCACGCGCTTCGGCCTCAAAGACGCTCGTCTGGAGCGATCTGATCTGGGACTGCGCCGCAGACAATTCGAGACGATGCTGTTGTTTAAGCGCGTTCATCATCTCCTTGTCCAGGGACGGTTCTGACGAGTTTGTGGCTGCGGTGGACAACTCGGCACGGAGTTCGTCGATCTCTTGGTCCCTGGCCATCCGATCGGCGTGGAGAGCCTCGATATCTGTGCGTGCGCGCTCCAAGATATCCTGTTGCTCTACCTCGGCCAACTTTCGCTCTTCAAGCTCCTGACTGAGTGACGCAAATTCCTCTTTCAGGCTCTGGGCGGTAGCAGTCATACGGTCGAGTTCTTCAAGTTGCCTACTTGCTAGCTGTCGTTGTCCCGCACGTTCTACTTCCAGCTCCCGGATACTTGCGAGGGCGTCAGACAATTCGTTTTCGAGTTCGGCATATCCCTTCTGAAGTTCATCCTGCGTCTCTTGCGCAGTCGATCGGTCCTTCTCACGGGCTGTTTCTATGTCCACAACCTTCGTGTTTAACGATTCGTTTTGATCCTGCGCAGTTTGAACTGTGGACTCCAGCTGTGCGATGATGCCGTCTCGGTCCCGGACGGCCTGCTCTAAGCTGCTGAGCTTCTCGCTCAGCTCGAGTTTCATGTTTGTGAGTTCGACAATCTTCGGACGCATTTCATCTAGAGAACGCATCAAGGACGATCCTTCATTTTGAAGATCCTGCTGAATGCCTTCTGCCGCCTCTGCGCGCCGGACAGCGCTGCGCATCTCCACCTGAAATGACTGTAGCTGCCTTTCAAGCGCTTCCTTTGCAGAAGCAGATTGATCGGTCGCTTTGCGCAATCCCGCTATAGTCCCGAGATGATCGTCGATCTGAGACTGCAAAGAGGTCTTGTCCACACGCAAAGCTTGGTGTTCCGCAGTAAGGGATGCGAGTTGCTTCTGAGCGGCCGCACCTCGCCCCTCCAGCTCAGAAACTTTAGTCGCTAAAGAGGTGGCAATGGCAATCTGTTCTTTGACCGCAGTCTCGGCCTTGTCACGGTCAGCTTTGAGTGAGGTGCTGAACTGAGCCCATGAAACGTGAATCGCTGACCCAAGGAAAATTCGTGGGCGGCATACCTGCATGGACTTGGAGAGCTGAAACTCTAGTTCGCTAGCCCTGTCTTGGACGTTCTGTAACGAGGCCTCAAGCTCGGAAACACGATCATCGGTCTGAATGCGCTCCTGTAATTCACGGATGAGCACCTGAGACTGCTCAACCTCGAGTTTCAGCCCTTCTGCAGAGTTTCTGTTAAGATGTAACTCCCGTTCCTATCCAAAATCGTAAGCAGCCGTAACAGCCGTAATTTGTCACGAATTATAACTCACTTGCTCTCGACACTTTTCTTCCAACCCTTTCTCTCTTCGGGATTGCACCTCAATCGAAGCGGAGCGCTGTTGTGTTTCACTTTCCAGGTGTTGTACCCGCTGTTGATAATTTTTAGAAGCAACCTGTTCGTCTTGGAGAAGGGCTTCCAATTTGCTGGCCCCTATCATCAAAACAATCTTGTCTCTTAAACCATCGCGAATTTAGATGATGTAACATACTGGCTGAGACGTCGGATAGACGCTCAAGAGATGCGCTCAACAACATCTTCTCAGAGACCAATAACCTGATAGTTTGGCGCTGGTTCTGCACCTCGGTGCGAAGATTCTCCAGCCCTTCGCCCCGGGCGTGCGATATGGGTTCAGATGGTAGGGAAAGGTCAGGATGAGCAGGCTGGGCCGGTGACCGTGAGCGTTCAACGGACGACGCTGAGCTCACGGGCGGAGAATGTTCATGAGGAGATACAACAGATGGCGATCCCACTCGAGGGAGCGATGATAGCCATTCCGGTTCTGACGCGTCCAGTCTTAGCGAATTCGAGCCCAGTCTGATACGTGCTCTCTATTAATTTTGAAATCGCGCGTAAGTCTTGAACACCCACGTCTCTGTCACATCAACCTTCGCATCTTCCAAAGGGTCTACAGGAGGAGGAGAAATAGCTCTAACCAGCGGCGAGCCCGGCGTTGGTGTCGTGGACGGGCCTGCGCCCGTTCCTGGCTTCTTTTGCTGCCTCTTTTTATTGAGCTGGGGAAAGGGGGTTAGGAGTTGGATTTCAGATAGAAAGAGACGAACGAGGGCTTTAGCACGGGCGGCCTTTGCAGCGCGGTCGTCGTCTGACATGTTGGGCGAGCTGCCCCGTGTGAGCGGCAACCGCGCGTGCTGGATAATATGCTCACGTGATTAATAATAATTAATTTCCCCCAAAAAATATTTCACAATATAGACTCGAAAACGATTGTAAAAACATATTCTCAACCACGAGGATGTCTATCAGCGATGGACCTGGAAACGGCAACACGGTAATGACAGACACAAAGCCGCCGCTCTGCGAGAAAAGCCCAGTCAGGGGCAAGTGACGAGATAAAATAAACAACACAAGATATGACAATCACAAAATAGCGGCAAATAAAACCGAGCACGCGCGGCGCATGGTCCTGAGGGTATGACAAAGGTGCACCACCACCAACTTGGCCCATCGCATTTGATTTAGGCCCAGACCTGAAAAGAGTAAGCAACCCACAATGCTTCGATATGTAATGTCTTGTCACCTTCAGAGTACTGTCCCAACTTCCTGTGCAAAGAGCCATTCCATCCACACTCACACCTAAGCAGCTGACGCGATTTTCGTGACCCGTGAGGACACCGACACGCTCGCCCTTTAATGTATCCCAAACGTTACAAGTCCAGTCATCGTAGCCGCCGAAGAGGATACGACCTGAGATGGAGAACGCAACAGAGGTGATGCCGCAAAGTATGTTGTCGTGAGTATACGTATTTAATTCCCGATCGGCGCGTATGTCGAACAAACGACACGACGCAAGACGAGTAACATACTGGACAGCGTTGATATCGGACTCGTGGCCGGTGAAAGTCTGGGTGGCTTTGCCGCTGCGAATGTCCCAGAGCTTGGCCGTAGCATCACATGCGCCCGAGACAAATAAGTTGGGGTCCGGGCCCAATGACAGGCTGGGGTGATATGAGAACAGACAACGCCTCGTAGTAGCCTGATACTCACCTCATAACATCACCAGTGTGGTCACTGAATTCCACATTACGGGAACCAGTCTCGATATCCCACAACATGCAGGTCATATCACCAGAGCTAGTGACAATCTGGCGGTCATTGATAAACCTACAGCAGCTGAGATAGCCAGAATGTGCGCTCAATTCGCGAGCGCCCCTGATATTGGTCCCCTCTCTGCTATGCAAATTGTAGATAGAGCATATGTTGTCGAGACCTCCACAAGCGACGAAATTTCCAGATGGGGAATAAGCGCAAGTCATGACCCAGCTAGATCGAAGTGGAATGGCATGGACCTTGTTGGTGGTGTATGCATCCCAAACAATCAGTTTTCCGTCTTGAGATGCTGAGACGAGATGTCGCTTGTCGGTAGCCCAATGCATTGCGTATATTTTGGCAAGATGACCCCTCAGAGCGCGACGTGGCCTCATGACGATACGCGGTAAGGGGTCAACCTCGGCGGCCATTGCTCGAACTGAGTGATGGGCAACGGACTTCAAAAAGTGAGAAGAGAAAGGTGTTACGAATACTGACGACTTGTATCCGCTGACGATTCGCGCTTAGCCCTAATTCTTTCTTTTAAAGTGTCTCCTTCGCGACGAGCAGCCGCGATCCTCTCCTGGATATCACTCTGAGATTGTGACATGGCTGTTGATGATCGGAAAGGAAAAGGGACGGGTGCGATCAAATGTTTTTACTGAGGAGCAGAAGATAAGATGAGTAATAAGAAAGCCTAAAATGGTTGGATTGGACGGACCAGAAAGATGAGGAGAGTGCGTTTCCAAATTGATTTTACCTGCTGAGAAAAAGGGGGAAGGTCGGGCGACGGGAAAGGGAGAAAGGGAGAGCCCGGGGGAGGCAGTTGTTAGAAAGGTAGGCGATTGATACGCTCAGCTGCTGTAGAGAAAGGGAGATAGCGACGAGGACTGCAAGCGGCTTGAGGAGAGCGCTGAGGCGACCAACTCATCACCCGGCGGACAAACCCACTCGGCATTCCCCGGCGTCTATTTTTAATCTCCGATTGCACCGTACCATTCACGTGCCGGGCGCTCACTATGTTGTGCTCTAGTTTCTTTCCCCCTCGGGCTGGCAATGGCTGCACCCTTGTTCTCATCTCGGTCAACTTTATCTGCCTAATAATTCTATATGTCCGGAGTCATCCAGCTGCGCATCAAGGAATGGACAGCTTTAATGTATCCTTGCCATCTCGATGCGCAGTGGGTCATCGCCGAAGTCGTCTCGTACGACCCCGTCCGGGTGCAAAAAATAAAGAGTTGACATATACTTTTTCTCCGGAACCACCATTGCCCTGATGTTGATGAGCGCTGCATCGAGGCTGTTGTTGGGCAATTCACTCCCTCTATCTACTCAAATAAACAACCGTGACCGCGTATTGCAGATTGGGTTATGTTCATATGCGGGTACGTAATCTTGTTTTAGATTCCATCTGTCATCTGCACCACGTAGCTCATATGCTCTCCCTTGCAGCGTTTTCTTGAGCGCCAAGTGTCAAACTGCAAGTAGGCGCCAGTTTTTTACTCGAGTCACTTGGACATATACAACGACTACACCCAACGACAACATCGGCGATTCCGCGCATCGGACGTGATTCACGAACCTCATCGCTGGTATCCGGAGCTTCTAGCACCCTCATAGTGTCATCCAAATATCCGACTTAGCCATATCGGCCTTAGCTTGACGGAACTTAGGTCTTGCGTCTTTGCACATCCTAACCCTCGAAGGCCGGATCTTGTGCAGTTCAGTCCGTTACCCTGAAAACTCTTTTATCTTATCCCCTTTAATCTGTTATTATGCGCATTGCCGTACATTTTCATTGTTGGGAGCAATGTACAGGCCAGGACACACGAACCGTTGGTTTCCTAGGGATGGATTGACTCGAGCCGTATAGCATCATCTTTGGCTCCATTTCGATGCAGCAATTCTTGGTTGCCTATTCAGCGATCATGCTCTTCTTGAGGACTGCGTTGGTAGAATATAAAAACCCTCGTTTACACCGGCTTCTTCAACAACTTTCACTCTTCTAAACACATTCGTACAACACCCGTGAACAATATTATGGCGTCGAACCCCGGTAAGCACCTGCACGTTCATATCTCCTGTTCTCACCACTACTCCATGTAGATTACATCCTCATGTTGAACAATTACCTTCAAAGCACTGGCGAAGCTCATCTACTGAGCTGGGAGTTCGGCCAGACTGGGCCTGGACATCAAGCGACCCATACCGCAGTGGCCAAACGTGCGTTACTTGTTCGCCAAGTTGAGGACCATTATACTAACAGCTCGTAGTGAACGGTTATCCTATGGGCCAGGGTAGTGCCACGACTAGAGCCGTCGCGAAGCAGATTGCCTCATACCATTTCCTCAAACTTAGAAGATATATTTAACCCTTAACGGTCTGCACTGGGTCTGTTCCCACACTGATTGAAGCTGATTGCCTTCCCTCTACAGCACCCAACCTCAACTACATTGTACGGTAACTCAATTCTGATACACTTCCTATATGTTACATCTTGGTCGTAATGTTGGACCACAAGCAGCAGTCTCTGTCTGAGTGGATTGGGGATCACTAGTATTAGGTTCGCTACTTCTTGAGAATGATCGGGACAAATGATATGTTTATATGTATCAATAACAGTGTTTGTGTCCTAATGTACTGACTTTCCAATTGAGCGTGTGTTGAATTGAAGTGATGTGGGTTTCGTTTGTTGTTAAATTGCTTCTCCGGGAATTGCGCACCAGTCATCGCTGACTCGAGGAGCACAATGGAGACAAGGTCTTATCAGATCAAGATCAAATCAAGGATAAACGAGGAACAAAATCAGACAGTACAGGTACGGTCTTTTCACCGGTCCTTGGGTTGCTGAAATTTTCGTGACTCAAAGCACAACATTTTCCTTTATCGGATATCCAGATGACTTTGCTCTGTTTTCCTCCAAATAGATGTTCTATGAAGTCTTGGCAAAGATATCTATAGATTTTGTCCTCCCACCAGAAGTATCTGTGTCATGGAATAATTTCAAAAAAGCCTGACAGCGCGCGTTTTTGACGCATACTTTCACCACCGCCGGTTCGCAATTTCGAATCAAGTTACAGTATACGTTTAGAGAACCGGCACCGGCAGTAAGTTGATGACTGTTAAGGCCGAGTTTGCATAACTGTGTTTGCCATTGCTGGCTGATTCATACATAAATTTGAAATAACGCCAACGCCGCCGCTCAGCCAGGGGCTCGGAAGAGCGTGTTGGCTTCATCCATACATGACGTGCAGCCTGTTTGCTGTGTCCTGCCCACCCCCTGTAGGACCTTGCCGTAGAAGTTTCACAGATGGGACAGATATGACTTAGAAGTGTGCTCCTCCCCGTGTCCGCCTGCGGGAACGTGTTTTTCCTTCACCCTTCCAGCCGCCCACGCGACTATTCCTGCACTTCAAGGGTATCTCTCTCCTCTCTGATTGTTCCCTCTTAGAAACATCCCTGTAGACTGTACACACCCAACGATGAGGTTTGGGGAGAGGAGAAGATCCACAGAAATGGCTCTGTGACTCTTGAGCCGTGACAGACCAGTTCCCCAGCCATCTTTTTCGCGTCCCCGCCGCATCAACGAGCAACTTGGCGTGGACGTTGCCTCGCGTTTGCTTTGAAACTCCGAGTAAGGTGCCGGTCCACGTAGAACTTTCGTCGCCTGCGACCTGGTCCTTGATGCCTTCATTCACAAGTCTTTGTCTTTGCACTTAGTCGGCCCGAATGCAAGGTGCAAGAAAATGATCAAATATATACCCTGGCGCCTCGAGGTCAATAAAACCCCGCATTTATGATCGCTATTCCTGCCTCAGACGTCGCATCCAACATACATAACATGCGAGGCTTTCAGTACACGCACCAAATTGGGGCTCTTTTGCTTCTCTTCCCACCGTTCACGACCCATCTAGAGCCGCTGCGGAGTTCTGTACGCCAACTTATCTCCGAAATGCAACTTAACAGGGTTGAGAAATTACATCTGAACGTGCGCTTTTAACAGTGCCCTGGCCATGATCACATCACCGTTCGTCACCTTGTCCACTGGCAGTTAGGGGTTCTGTGTATTGCGCTCCTCCTGGATATCGCTAGGTCGGCAGTCTGGCTTTGGTCGTGGCTCCGAGATCAGGCGGCACAAAGAGATCCCCTGACACCCGCCTACACCCCGGAACGATGTGCACGGCCATCCTTGCTTGTGTCCATTCATCTAAGTCGCTCTGGACTCCGTTTTCACGTTCGATTCCGTATAAAAGTAGTTCGCAATGAGCCTGATGCTGTATACGACTCAAACTACATGACTCCTGGTGAGCTTTCCACTGTGCGCCCTCCTCTTGTGTTGACTGGTAATACAGCCACGGGCACCATTGCGCTAAATAATTGTACGGTACCAGAACAAAGCAAGTTTCCTTGATTAATTCCCGTCTTAGATCTTCAGGTAAAGGAGAAACTGGCATCTCTCAGTTGGTACGACACTTCATCGGGGCCTGCACATGAGCCCGAATGGACTTCGGACTGCAAGAGTGCGTAATTTTGTCGCATTTGACCGTAATGATTCTTCATGAACCCTTCCATAGTGGATGGCAAAGTAATCGCGTCCGGGAAGGGCACACATAAACATCTCTCTCGAGATGCTGCGGCAGAAAAGGCACTTGCCATATTAACGGCGGAGGAATGTTCCTGATACGGCATTGTGGATGATAGTTTCCCTTTATTTCTGCAATGCATTTTGATTTTCAGTATTTATTTGCCATGTTTTCTCTACTTGTTTTCGCCGTTCAGTCTGGGCTTTGCATGTCTACGTCGTATTTATGTAACTTGAACCTTTTTATTTGCCTCTACTGGAACTGACTCGAGGATTTGTCCAAAGTGGTCGACCCGAAATCCATGAAATGCCTCCGAGGTTTCGTTTACCCAGTACCAGTGTCATTTTTGTTCCCCGTAGACCTCTCTGATGGACTTTAATGGCTCGGGGATAGTCACAGAGTAACGTTATTAAGACAGACGGGGTTCAGGTACAGCATAAAACACTCACCATGGATCCACTTGGGACGTCCGGTCGGGATGCGAGTAGGCACCCGGCCGTGATTGACGGTGCTTAACGTGAGCAGTACTGTGCCTCAGACTGTTGTTGACACCCGGGACGTCATCCTGACCGTATTGGTGGAGGCGCCATACACTCAAGTTCCGTGATGCCCTGGAACATGGAAGTTACATATCCCGCGGATGAATGGTTGGGGTGGGTCGGACGCTTCGTACTCCAGTTGTCACCACAGCGCTAACCGTCTTTAAAAAAAGTAGCCTATCCGAAATTGTACACCACGGTTTTCATAAGAAGCTGGAGTGCTCACAATCGAAGTCCACTGCCGGTCCGGCCGCTGGATGTCGGCATCATGTTTCTGTGCTGAAGGAAGAGTTCGTGGCTTCCAAAGGTCAAGCCGGTCAAGTATGACCTCTACATGGGTCCGCAGCATCCACTCATTACCGATTCCTGGGATAACGGACAAAAGCGTTGAGTGGACCATTGACAGTACCGTGTCATTGTACCTGACATATTATGAGGGTATGCACAAGTATAAAATCGTACCCTCTATCTATACTCCCTTGTAGCCCAAGTCGCGAGCATCCTCAAGCGTAACGACACACCTACAATACACCACAAGAATAGTCATCGGTGTTATCACATACATGTCCACCACTCTTCGTACGTATTATGCGGCTCTGTGCACTGTTTTTTCCAAGGTTAGTTCATGCTCACCACTCTTTCTCACTTCATAGCGCCCACTGTCCGCCTCAACAATCGTGGGTGGTTGTCTACGCCTCTTGGGACGGGTTAACCCCAATCCACACAGATTTCCAGGCTCTAGGGCGACTCGGGTCTATCAGCTACCTCGAAACGGACAATGGGCCAACCGCCGAGAATCGGTGGACCATAACGGTGAAGAGTAAGAGGATCTTTACTAGTTCTTGATCGTTACCATTAACTTCTGCACCTTAGTCGACGGCGAGGTAATGGGATCGTGTGATGCCCCACGCAGGGCTTTGGCCAAAGAAGCTGCTGCCGAACAAGCCCTGAAGACCCTTGGCCTGGAGTAAAAAAGTCCCTACTATGTTGTCGATAGAATCTCAGGCGAGCCATCGCTCGAGTGAATAGGTGGAATGTGTGTTTGCAAAGACGTGAGAGACTAATGTCGTTATTATGGCTGAGTAGTGTGTAGCCCTTGGTGTAGCCGATTTTTTGTTGATCACGCCGTAGAGCCGGGACGAGATCACAACCTTGACGCTCGCGCCAGATTGTGGGATTCTGATCACGTGGTCACCATAGTCACACGT
>WNFQ01003217.1_pt1 | contig 22562 bp, 22 predicted proteins | sample 5400171 | NCBI WGS metagenome assembly WNFQ01 (sample SAMN13153356, study PRJNA577476) | soil metagenome | isolation source: 20 cm soil under Madrone tree | place: USA:California | collected 2016-06-14 | reverse complement strand
TGCCACGGATAGAACGCTACCTCATCACAGAACCGAACGCATTCTTCCGGCGGCGCAGTCAACGTGAACTCGCAAAGCAGTATCCTGAGCTGGCATTGGAGTGGGGCGCCCTCGACCTCAATTTGCCGTGGGATATTCAAGGCGTCGCTCCGGGCGAGTTCGATGTCGTATACGCAGTCAACGTCCTGCATGTCTCCAAGAATCTTTTGTTTAGCTTGAATCAGGCGCGCTCTGCTTTGGCAGACGATGGCTGGCTGGTAATCGGCGAATGCTTGCGCCCCTATGTCAATCAGCCGATCTACCCCGAGCTGATGTTTCAGATTCTGGAAAGTTTTACCGATGTCCAGACAGATCCCGAAATCCGCCCCAACCCGGGCTTTCTGACTGCGGATCACTGGCGTCGCGCATTTACGCGCGCAGGCTTCAACCACGCCGAAGTCGTGCCAGACATCGATGGTATTCGCGAAATCTATCCGCATTTTTTCGCCGGCGCCATTTGCGGACAGAACACTGCTACATACAAATGACCCCGAAAGCTTTCGCGGCTAAAGACTTGTTCGCGCACCGTTGGGGGGACTTGCCGGAACGCGGCACACCTGCGTCGCTGAGGGTGATTGCCTGGATTGCGGTGCACATCGGCCGATGGGCAGCGAGGCTCCTGCTTTATCCAATCACGCTTTATTTTTTAATCAGCGCACACGCAGCCCGGCGAGAATCGTACACATACCTAAAACGCGTGCGCGGCCGTCCGCCTCATTTGTGGCATGTCTTCCAACATTTTTATTGCTTCGCGGCTACCATTTTGGATCGCGTGTATCTGTTAAGGGGAGAGTTCGACTACTTTGACGTGACGCTTCACGACAGGGAAATTCTGCACGAGCAGATCGAGCGCGGCAAAGGCTGCATCCTCTTGGGCTCGCATCTTGGCAGCTTTGAAGTGTTGCGCACGCTCGGAGTAACGCAACAAGACTTCCCGCTCAAGGTGTTGATGGACACCGAGCACAACCAAAATATTACTCGCTTTCTCGATGCGCTGAACCCGAGGATCGCCCGCACGGTGATCGCGCCGGATCGGCCGGATACCCTGCTGAAAGTCAAGGAGAGCCTGGATGCGGGCTTCTTCATCGGTATGTTAGGCGATCGCGTCACCAGCGGGGACAAGACAACGGAATGTCAGTTGTTAGGCGCGCCGGCTATGTTTCCGGCTGGTCCGATTCTGCTTGCTGCCATAATGCATTGCCCTGTTATCCTGTTTTTCGGCCTCTACCGCGACGGGAAGCGCTACGAAATTTATTTCGAGCATTTCGCCGAGGAGATCACTTTGCATCGCGATCGCCGCACGCAAGACATTCAGCATTGGATGCAACGTTACGCCGAGCGGTTGGAGTATTACGCCCGCCTTGCGCCTTACAACTGGTTTAACTTCTACTCGCTCTGGGATCAATTCCGAACGCCTTCGGAACTCGCGTGAAAGGTTTAAAAACGGTCAACGATATACCGATTAACAAAGCGGAAATCCGCACGCTCATTCCACACTCCGGTCTAATGTGCCTGTTGGATCGCGTCAACGAGTGGGACGATCGATCGATTGTCTGCATCAGTAATTCGCATCGTGATCCGGCTAATCCTTTGCGTCGCGATGGACGGCTATCGGCTGTGCATGCTCTCGAATACGCTGCCCAAGCCGCAGCCGTGCACGGCGGATTGCGTGCGCGCTCGGCGGGCGTGACGGCGCCTCAGGGCTACCTGGCCGCGGTACGGGATGCACGTTTGCACGTGATGCGTCTGGATGACGTCGCTTTGCCGCTTCAGATTTGCGCGTACCGTTTGTTTGGAGAGACCGCCAACACAGTTTACGAATGTCGGGTTTCAGCCGGTGATATTCTTTTGGCCGACGGGCGCATTACCATCATGCTGCGCGTGTGAAGTTGTAGCCGCGCTGTAGGGGGAAGCTGACAGCTTCCCCCTACAATCTGGAAATCACATCACAATCCCGCCATCGACACATAACACCTGGCCGGTGATGTAATTCGCCTCTGCGGATGCAAGAAACGTCACAGCGCTCGCGATGTCTTCGGGCGTGCCGGTTCTGCCAAGCGGAATTTTCGATTGAATTGTGTTTTTGATTTCAACCGATAAGCCGACGGTCATGTCCGTGGTGATGAATCCCGGCGCCACCGCATTCACCGTGATATTGCGGCTGGCCAATTCCCGGGCGAGCGATTTGGTGAAACCGATCAGGCCCGCCTTGCTCGCCGCATAATTTGTTTGCCCCGCATTTCCAATCAGCCCGATCACCGAACTGATGTTAATGATGCGGCCGCCGCGCCGTTTGATCATCGAGCGAAGAATCGATTGGGTAAAACTAAACGCCCCGCGCAAGTTCGTATTGATAACCGTGTCCCAATCTTCCACCGACATGCGCATCGCCAGTGCATCGCGTGTTATACCCGCGTTGTTCACCAGGATGTCGACCTTGCCGAAGTCTTCGAAAATTTGCGCACCAACTTTTTGCACCGCCGCATGATCAGCGACATTCACCGCGTAGGCCTTCGCTGCATCCGGGCGCATCGAATTGATTTCATCGGCGGTATTTTTCGCATTTGCTTCTGTCAGGCTCACGCACGCCACGCGCGCGCCTTCGTTCGCAAAGCGCACCGCGATCGCGCGCCCAATTCCCCGCCCCGCTCCGGTCACAATCGTATTTTGGTTTTCGAATCTCATTGGATCTCCGCAGATTACGCAGACGCGGTGGTGAACCAAGCCGAATCCTGAGGTGATTCTGCGAACTGCTAGTACCGGCTGTCTGCCCGGCGGTTGCTTCGATTATGCAGTGAAGATGGCCAGGAAAGCGACTTCAATGGCAAGCGCTTCCTGAATATTGCGACTCAGATGATCGCGCAATTCTTCGAGGCGCTGGATGCGCCGCAAAATTTCGGGAGTCGTGAATCGCCTTGCGAGTTCGCCGGTTTCTTTTCCTGCACTTGGCAGATTGCGACGCTCGACGCGGTTGCTCGATCGAAGCACATCAGACCACCAGGCGAATAATGTTTCGATCAATCCGGCGCGCCGTTGCAGGTAAAAACTTTCCGTAAGCGCCTTGTAGTATTCTTCCCGTTCTTCCAGCCAGGCGCCATCGGTCGAATCTTTATAGCGCGTTTCTTCCTGTTTTAATGCCTGATCTGTTTCGCTTTTAATTTGTTCCCGAACCGCGCGGAGCAGGCGCTGAAATTCCTGAGCCAATCGATATGCATACTGGATGTTCCAGCTCTGCTCACAAACAGTCTGTTGAAGTAATTTCACTAGTTGTTTTTCTTCCGCTTTGTTTTTGGGATGGCCCTCTGGAGCAAGCGGAATTGCGATGCACCGTGAAAGAATTGTCTCCGGCAGGGCTTCAGGTAAGGCGCTCAGAAGAAGCAGCAAGGAATCCTTTGGCGGTTCTTCCAGTGTCTTGAGAAACGCGTTCGCAGCCTGCGGTTGCAGTCGATCGGCATCGGAAACAATCGCCACTTTGCGCCGGCCATTTGACGCGCGCATTTGCAGCGCATGCTCAAGATCGCGAATCTGCTCAATAACAATACGGCGGGATTTCGATTCGGGTTGGGCAACGAAAATGTCCCGAGCCCTGGCGGAGAAAACGTCGCTCGACGGTGTTCCGTTCACGAGACTGGCCAGCTCCGCCGCGAGCCGCTGCTTTCCGCTGCCCGGCGGCCCCGAAAACAAATATGCGTGCGCGAGCCTGTTCTGTTCATGGGCTCGGCGGAGGAGATTGAATGCTGTATCACGCGAGAAGGCCATGTCACATTTTCGATTGTCGATCTTCGATCTTCGATTTTGCCACCGAAGCAAGCGTTGAGAAACGCGAAGAAATTACTTCCCAAATTTCGTTCTCGACCTTGTCTGGGTCACCCGAGCCGTCGATGAGCACAATGCGATTTGGTTCGCGCTCAGCCAGTTCTCGATATGCGCCACGAACGCGCTCATAAAACTCGGCTGGTTGTTGTTCCATCCGATCCGCTCTACGCGGTGCTTGCATTCTGGAGCGCGCGGTTGCTGCATCGATATCGAGCACGAAAGTAATATCGGGGATGCAGTCGCCAACTGCGAATGCGTTCAGCTGTTCGACAATTTGCCGATCTAATTTTCGCGCCGCGCCCTGGTAAACAGTTGTGGAATCAAAGAAACGATCGGCGATCACGCAAACGCCGCGTTCGAGCGCCGGTTTGATCGTCTCGCGCACGAGCTGACTGCGACTGGCCGCGAATAAGAGCAGCTCGGTTTCTGGCGTCATGCCGGCGTTGTGTGGCGCAAATTGGAGAAGCTCGCGAATGGTTTCTCCGATGGGCGTACCGCCCGGCTCGCGCGTTACCAGGAAGGGAATACGAGAGCGCTCCAAACGCGCCGCCAGTCTTTTTACCTGCGTCGATTTCCCGCATCCTTCCGATCCTTCAAACGTGATGAATGGCAGCCGCGGCATCAGGTCGATTGTGAAATAAAGCAGCCCGGTTGTCGAATAAGGAGCGTGACATGGACATCTTGCCCGTGGGGGCCGGGCGTCCGCAACTACACCGCGCGAAATAATCTGCGCAAAATGCAAAAGGGCGATGAAGTTCTTTTTTATCACAGCGGCGAGGACAAAGCGGTAGTCGGCGTTGCCAGGGTCACGCGTCCGGCCTATCTCGACCCCACAGCGAAGGAGGGCGATTGGAGCGCTGTCGATCTTGCGCCAATCAAGTCTCTGCGCCGGCCAGTAACGCTACGCCAAATCAAAAGTGACCCGCGCCTCAAGCAGACTCCACTCATCCGGCAATCGCGTCTCTCCGTGATGCCCCTGACCGCAGCGGAGTTTCGAACTATTGTGAAGATCGGCAGCTGACGGTTCGCGAAAGGATTGCAACGGCTGTGGCCCGGGATCGGTGATCCCAGTAATCTGCCCGGGTCAGCGATCCCGGCTACAGCAGCCGAACGCAGTTTTTTTTGCACTTGTTCCCTCTACGAGCAGCGCCGAAAATTTGATTGAATGGAATCGGCAGCGACAATGGAATTTTTGCCAGTACTGGCGGCGCCAGGCGTTTCTCGGGATTTTCTGGTGGTGTCGATCCACGACGTGGCCCCTTCCAGTCGCGAGCTCGTCGATAAAATGATCACCGCTGTGGGGCATCGCGGCGTGGGCGTCTGTTCGCTCCTCGTTGTGCCCGATTATCATCACCAGGGATTGTTCACAAAAGACCGACAGTTCGTGTCGTGGCTGCGGGATTTGGAATTGGACGGTCATGAAGTTGTCATCCACGGCTATTTTCATGAACGTCCTCCCCGCCCGGAGGAAAGCTTGCGCGACAAGTTCCTGACGAGGTTTTACACGCAGCACGAAGGTGAATTTTACGATCTTGATTATGACGAAGCTCTGCGGCGAATCACGACCGCGCGGGATGAATTTCGCGCACATGGTTTGAAGCCGCGCGGTTTTGTCGCGCCAGCCTGGTTGCTTAGCGCAGAAGCGGAGCGCGCCGCGCGTGATGCCGGAATGGAATACACCACACGACTGCGTACGGTGTGCGACCTGCGGTCGGGGAGAGAGTTTGCTGCGCGATCGATTGTTTACAGCAGCCGAAATAGCTGGCGATGCGCGGTTAGCCGTGTTTGGAACGCTGCGCTGTTCCGGGCCTTGAAGAGTAATTCGCTCTTGCGCATAAGCATTCATCCGCCCGACTGTTCTCATCCGGCCATTTGGCGGCAGATTGTGAATCTTATCGACGCGACGATCGGATCAAGGACAGCGACAACCTACCAGGACTGGATCGCCGAGCAAAGATCAAGACGCGGAAGCTAGACATGAGCAAGTGCGACCTTCACGTTCACTCGCGCTATAGTGCGCGCTCGGAAGAGTGGCTGTTCCGGCGTTTCGATTTTCCCGACAGCTACTCGGACCCGAAGGAGCTGCACCGGCAGTTCCTGGAGCGCGGCATGGATTATGTGACGATCACCGATCACGATACAATCGAGGGCTGCCTGCAAATTGCAGATTTGCCTGCGACGTTTATTAGCGAACAGGTTACGACGTATTTTCCGCACGATCCATGCAAGCTCCACATCCTCATTTGGGGAATTTCACAAGAGCAACACCACGAGGTCGAACGTGTCCGCGATAATATTTTTGAGCTGCAGCGCTATCTCCAAATGGCGCAAATCGCGCATGCGGTTGCGCATCCTCTTTACAGCGTTAACGGCCAACTTGAGGCGAGTCACCTCGAACGGCTTATCCTTCTTTTCAAGCATTTCGAGGGGATCAACGGTCTGCGTGACGCGCTTCTAAGCGATCTTGCCCAAACTCTTTTCAACCAGCTGACGCCCCGCAAGATCGATCTATTTGCAAATCGCCATAACCTGGCGCCCACACATGCGGAGCCGTGGAAAAAGATTTTCGTCGGCGGCTCAGATGATCACGGCGGACAATTTGCCGCTTCCGCTTATACGGAAACACCAGCGGCCAATTCCCCGGAGAAATTTCTCGAACACGTTCGCAACGGCAATTGCAGCGCGGAAGGTCAGGGTGGAACTCCCCTCGCCCTGTCGCACGGTTTCTACAACACGGTCGCCTGTTTCATCGAAGACCGTTTCCACGAAAAGCTCGGACCGAGTGCGGGGTTGCTGGAAAAAATGTTTTCGCGTTTTATGGAAGGGCGCGACCCAACCGAATTCACTCTTGCAGAAAAAGGAAGCTTGTTCGGACAGGCTGTCTTGTCGGGAAAAATCTTCGAACTGCTCAAACCAGCGAATGTGTCGCTCTGGAAAGAGCTTTCCGGTTATTTTTCGCGGCCCGAAGTAAAGGCGAAACTCGCCGAGCAACTGGATGGCGTCGGCGAACCAGAGCGCCGCACATTTCTCATGGCAAACATGGTTGCCGAGCAGCTCACGTTTCGGTTTTTCCAAAAATTCGTTCAGCAAATCGGCAGCGGCAACATGGTCGAGAGCATGCAGGCCCTCAGCGCGATTGCGCCGATCCTGGTGATCCTCACGCCGTACATCTACGGTTTTCACAGCCAGGCGCCGTCGCGAAAATGGCTGCGTGGCATTTTCAAAGAGTTGACTGGCGAAGTTCCTGCCGCGCTGCAAAATCGCAAACGCGCCTGGTTCACCGATACGCTCGATGACGTCAACGGCGTTGCGACAACGATTCGAAAAATGACCGCCGCAGGTGCAGCCGCTGGAAAGGAATTGATCGTGGTCGTTTCACGCGGGGAGCTGAACATCGACGACATCCCAATGAGAAATTTCAAGCCAATCGGCGAATTCGAGTTGCCCGAATACGAGCTGCAAAAGCTAAGCTTCCCGCCGATCCTTCGAATGCTCGACCACATTCAGCGGGAAAAATTTACCGAAATTATCATCAGTACGCCGGGGCCGGTCGGATTGACGGGACTGCTTGCAGCCAAGATGCTCAACCTGCAAACGAGCGGAATTTATCATACCGATTTCCCGCAATACATCCGCATCCTTACCGAGGATAGCTTTCTCGAAAGCGCCGCATGGGGTTACATGCACTGGTTCTATGGTCAGCTCGACACCGTCTTTGTAAACTCGGAAGAATATCGGCAAAGCTGGATCAAACGTGGCTTCGATCCCGCGAAACTGAAAATTTTCCCGCGCGGCCTCGATACCGAACTATTCACTCCAGCACGGCGCGATCCCGCGTTTTTTGAGAAATTCGGCGCGCAAAATGGCGAGGTTCGCCTTCTCTATGTCGGCCGGATTTCACGAGAAAAAGATCTCGATGTTTTGGCTGACGCCTACCGGCGGTTACGCGATGAAGGTCTTCCCGTGCAACTTTTTGTCGTCGGTCACGGCCCGTTTTCCGAAGCGTTCGCCGAATCGTTGCCCGAGGCATTTTTCACCGGCTATCTCACGGGCAAAGAATTAGCCGTAGCGTACGCGTCGGCTGACATTTTTGTTTTCCCCAGCACAACTGACACGTTTGGCAACGTCATCATCGAAGCGCAGTCCTCAGGGGTGCCAGTCGTTGTTTCCGATTCGGGCGGGCCTAAAGAGTTGGTAGAAGACAAAGCGAATGGTCTCATCACCAAGTCGCGTGATGTCGATGACTTCACGCGCGCCGTTCGGGCACTGGTTACCGATCCCGCACTGCGGGAACGCATGGGCATCTCGGCTCGAAAAAGTGTCATCGATCGCAGCTGGCCAGGCGCGTTCCGCAAATTCTGGGCGACGACCGATGTCTAGACCGAGCGACACGCTCACTTCACTTTGATTTCGAGTCAGCGCGCCCCACTTTACTGCGCCTTTACCTCAGTGTGAAAAACGACAAGCCATTTTCCACGGCGTACGATCAAAACACTTGCGCAATTGTATGCACCAGAGATGTCCTGGCCTTCCAAGTTGGCTTGCTGCGTGGCCTTGTATGTTACGACTGCGACACCAATGCTCGGGAATATTACTTTCATATCGCCCAATGAGTAGTCGCGCAGATCGACTTGCGCCATATCCGCGACCTCTGCATCTGCGCTTTTAATTCCCTCGGTGTACACGCCGCAGTAGCGTTTCGAGAGAAGCTTTTTAAACACGTCAGCCTGTTTTTTCTTAAATGCCTCTCAAGCCGCTTTTTCCAAGTCAGTTATCTCCGCTTCCTTTGCGAATTTGTCCGACGCGGGCGGGCTCGCCTGGCCGAAACAAATGGGAGCGGCCACGATCAATGCAACGTAAAACAAAATGAATTGTTTTTTCATAGGTGATTTTTAGCCACATCCGGTTGTCTTCGTCGAGACTTGTCGAAAGATTGCCCTCGCGTGTTGAATTCCAAAAGTTTCGACTTAAATGAGCCTAACGACATGAAAACAAAAATCTTAGCTATCACCACACTATATCTTGGCTTCACTGCTCTTTGCTGGGCGCAAACCAGCAGCCCGCCCGGCATGAGTAGCACCACAGGTCGCAGCAATGCGCCTTACACCGAAGGACCAGTATGGGTGCTCACCATGATAAAAACCAAAACAGGATTGGGAGATGATTATCTGAAATCCATCAGCGGAACCGTGAAGCCGGTTTACGACGAGGAGAAAAAGCAAAAAATCATTCTCGATTACAAAATCCTGAATGGCGACGCCTCCGGGTCGCAGGACTTCAACATTCTCATCATGGTGCAGTATCCGAATATGGCAGCCCTGGATGCCTTGCGCGAAAAGATGGACCCGATTATCGAGAAAGTCATGGGCTCCGAAGATCAACGCCGCGCCACCGCGGTGAAGCGCCTCGACATCCGCGAAATCCTCGGCACCAAGACGATGCGTGAAATCACGCTCAAGTGAGCGGGGTGCGCCGGCGTGATCAAATCGGATTGCCAGGATAACCCGACTGCCAGCATGATCGGCTTGATATGAAGCGCACAATCAAGCGGATCGCACCGTTGCAGGCTGGCAAAATGTCGGGAGTACTTTATGCCTGCCTCGGTTTAATTTTTCTGCCAATCTTTATGCTGGCCGCAGCGGCGGGCGTGTTCGCGCAACATGCCCAAGGAACTGAAGCTTCATCGACTGTGCCCGCTGCAGCCGTGGCCGGAATCATGTTCGGGATGGGGATTTTAATGCCCGTGATCTACGGCGTGATGGGATTCATCGGCGGTGTCATCGGCGCCGCCGTTTACAATCTTGTCGCTCGGTGGATTGGCGGTATCGAACTGGAAGTGGAGTAGCACCAAAAGATCAATGCCGCGCCACTGCGGCGAAGCGGTTCGACAATCGCGAAATCTTCGGCGCCAAAACAATGCGCGGGATCACGTTGAAGTAATCCCTTCTCTGGGGAGGCCTTCTTCAGCTTTCTTCTTACCGGCCATGTCCATGGCCCATACCACCCATGCTGTGTCCAGCGCTTCGGCCACTACTGCTGAAGCTTCTCATAGAGCCTGCGTGGCCCCTGCCGACAGTAGTGGCGCTTTTGCCATGGACGCTGCTTTTGCCATGAGTGGTTTTAACATGGGCGTTTGTGCCATGCGAGGTCGCGTGGCTTGAACGGCGCGCGCCGCTCACGACCTTGCCCAAGTTGAGCCCGTTGTCGTGCGCAATTTTACCCCAGCCTTCGCCACCTTGGAACTTCCCTACAATGGTGTCGAAGCTTTGGCCAGATGCATTGGCCAGCAAGTGGGCTTTCTCCAATCCACCCCAACCTAGCCCGGTCGACGTCCGCTCGGCTTGCAACGTAGCGACGGGAACCCCGGTTTCATTGGAAATTCTCGTCAAATCCGCTCCGCGAGAAAGAGCGACGCCGAACAGCAGGAAAAACATAGCCGTAACTAACCTTAACGTTTTCATAGTAATTAAACTGAACTTTTATAGAGAAGTTTCGATTTTGACGCGGCCAACGGTTGCCTATGTCATGTAAAATTAGACTGGGCGGCATTTCCCGCGTAGTGGACGAATCGGACCGCTAATCGATCTCATCGCCAACGGACGCTCGGAATTATCGCATTCGCATCCATGGAAGCGCGTCGAGATCGACATTGCCCCCGGTGAGAATGATGCCCACGCGTTTTCCGCCGATGTCGATCTTTGATTCCAAGATTGCCGCATACGGAACGACCGCTGACGGTTCGATGACGATTTTCATCGTCTCCCAAATCGTGCGCATGGCCAAAACAATCGCTTCTTCGCTATGATCGCAAAATTTGGCGCGCCAACATTTGTCCGTAGCCCATCGGCGATCGTGAATTTCTTTTTGGTGCGGATCAATCGTCCTGCGCGAAACGATTGTGCCGCATCGTCCGCGTTCGCCGGCTCGACCGCGATCACCTGGATTTTTGGCCGCATCGATTTTGCCGCGACCGCCGTGCCGCAAAGCAAACCACCGCCGCCGACCGGACACATCACAAGGTCGAGATCGGAAACCCCCTCGAGCAATTCCACTGCTGCGGTCCCCTGCCCTGCAATCACATCTTCATTTTCAAACGAATGAATCAACGTCGCGCCGGTTTTGGCGATCACGTCTTCGCATGCGGATTCGCGCGCTGCTTCTGTTGGTTCGCAAAACACGATGTGCGCGCCGTAGCTCTCGACCGCGCGCACTTTCACCCATGCGGAGTTCGACGGCATGACGATGTGCGCCAGAATGCCGCGGAGTTTCGCCGCGCGCGCGAGCGCGGCGCCATGATTTCCCGACGAATGCGTCGCGACGCCGCACATCGCGGTTGCGTCGTCGAGCGAAAAGACCGCGTTTGTCGCGCCGCGCGCTTTGAACGCGCCAATCTTCTGAAAATTTTCGCACTTAAAAAATAAAAGCGCGCCGCTCGCATCATCCAATCGCGAGCTTGTCAGCACCGGCGTATGATTTATGTACAGGCGAATCCGCTCATGCGCCGCGCGGATGCTATCAAGATCAAGAAACATTACTCGATTCTATCCTCAACAGGACGCGGAAGTCAGGAAATTCTCTTCCACATCGGTTCCTTTTTCCTTAATCTCCTGATTCATTCGGCTTTGCTTTATTTCTGGTTTCTTAGTTTCCAGATTGGTCTTTGGCTCCAGGTTAAATGTGTGTTATCCGCGTAACCTGCGGTTAAGAGCAAAGGAAATCTCGAACGCCCAACATCCAACATCGAATGAAGCGTAATGAACCGTTGCATCTCGACGAACAACAAGTGCGGCAGCACTTGCGAATGAAGGACTTAATTCCGGCGATCGAAAAGGCGCTGATCGATTTCTCCGCCTGCAACGTGACGCAGCCCGTGCGCTCGGTCATTACCGTCGATCCTCCCGGCGGATTTTTTGGAATGATGCCGGCGCTCACTCCTGAAGGACTTGGCATGAAGATCGTCACATTTTACGCGTCGAATGCGGAGCGCGGTCTGCCGACACACATGGCCACAATTTTTCTGGTCGATCCCGAAACAGGCGCACCGCTTGCGGTGATGGACGGGCGTTTGATCACAGAAATGCGGACTGCCGCTGTTTCGGCCGCCGCCACAAAACTTCTCGCGCCGCCGAACGCAAAGATACTCGCGATTCTCGGGAGTGGTGTGCAAGCGCGCAGTCATGTGGAAGCATTGCGACTCGTTAGGAATTTTGAGGAAATTCGCGTGTGGAGTCCTACGCGCGAGCATGCAGAGCGATTAGCGGAAGAAATTGGCGCGAAAGCGATGTCTACGGAAGACGCGGTACGTGGTGCCGATGTCGTTGTCACTGCGACGAATTCCAAGATGCCAATCTTGCGCGGGGCATGGTTGAAGCCTGGCTGCCACGTCAACGCAATCGGCGCGTGTCGGCCCGATTGGCGCGAGTTAGATGACGACGCGATGCGCAACGTCGTGTTCGTCGATTCACGCGAAGCTGCGATGAAAGAATCCGGCGATGTCATTCTTTCCGGCGCGACGATTTGCGCCGAGCTGGGCGAAGCATTGGTCGGGAAAGTTCCGTCGCGCGCAAACGAAACCACGATCTTCAAATCTCTCGGGATGGCGGTGGAGGATATTGCCGCCGCTTTGCTGGTCTATCGATCCGCTGAGTCGTAGGCACCGCCGCGGTCAACGACCGCGGCTACAGAAGGTTGCGTAGATTTACTCGACTATTTGTAAATTGTCTTCGGCTCCGGTGCGGCCAGGATTTTTTGAAATCGTGGATCATTCCGCAGCGGGTCCCATTCCCAACGTGTCCGCAAGTCGGAAAGAGTGATGCTTTCGTCGGCGTAGTCGACAGTAAAAGGAGTCGTAAGCAGACGCTCAATTTCAGCGATGGCTCTGTCAGTTTCTCCGGTGCGCGCGAAGATCAAAGCTTGAAAAGCCTGGGCGGAGGCGCCCTCGATCGCATCCCGCGAAACGGGTTTCAATTCTACGGCGCGCTGAGCTTCGCGAAGAGCATCTTCTTTCCGCCCCATGAATGCGTAAAGAAGTCCGAGCTGCGCATGGCGCGTCGCATCTTGCGGACTGTCGGTCACGGTTTTTTCCAGCGCGGGTCGCGCCGTTTCAAAGTCAGTTTTGGCTCGCACGCTATCGTTGCGCACAAGATCGATGCAGCCTTGCAGGTAGCTTTTCGGAAGCGGCGCACCCGGCTGTGAGGTGATCGCTTCCAGACGACAGACGGCTAGCGCTTTTTCCGCGGCAGCTGGATCTCGGTCCATCAGACCCACATCCCATCGCGCGAAAGTGACAACTCCGTCCGGATCGACATTGGCCGGAATACTTTGCAGTGCGGTCTTGATTGGCTCCGTACTTCCGTTCCGGAAAAATTCGGTGTAGCCGCGCTGAATTTTTACATTGACTGAATCAGGCGCGAGCTCGAGCACGCGATCAAGTCCACGCAAAGCCGCAGCCCAATCGCGCAATCCGAAGTAGGTTTGCGATGCGTCGTAGAGCGTGATTTGATTGCGCGGATCAATTGCTTCCGCATGTTTGTAAGCGGCGATGGCCTCCGCCCAATGCCCTTGTCGTCGCTGCACAGCGGCGATGTAAAGGCCGACGTCGCCATCATTCGGCAGCGCCCGAGCGGCGAGGCCGAATTCGCGCAACGCTCCCTCGTAGTCCGCTTCTTCATAATATAAATACAGCCCAAGTGCGGCATGAGCTTCGCCCAAGTCCGGCTGCAAGCGCAAAGATTCGATCGCCTCCGCGCGGGCCTTTTGTTTGCGTGCTTCCGTCGGTTCGAACCAATGATAAATTTGACTTGTCGCGGCGGAGAGTCGCGCGTGTGCGAGGGCAAAGTTGGGGTCGAGTGCGATCGCTTGCTCGAAAAGTTGGGCCGCGGTCCGAAAATCCTGCAAGAAGTTATCGGGCCGTGTTTGGTATTCGCGGCCTTGGAGATAGAGAACATAAGCGTCGGTGTTGTCCGTTGGTTTTGTTTCGACGCGCACTTTTTCCTGTGGCGAAAGCGTTGCTCTAAGAGCGTCAGCAATCCGCTTCGCCACTTCACCTTCCACACTAAAAATATCGATCAATTCGCGATCGTAACTCTGCGCCCATAGATGCGCGTCGGTCTCTGCTTGAATGAGCTGGACGTTAATGTGGACGCGGTCGCCCGACCTCTGCACGCTTCCTTCGAGAACGTTAGCAACGCGGAGTTCGCCCGCAATTTCGGAAAGATTCTCCGGCGCGCTTTTGTAATGTGCCGTAGAAGTGCGCGAGATAACTCTGAGCCCGCTGATCTTCGAGAGTGTGGTGATGATTTCGTCCTGGATACCTTGGGCGAAGAAGGCGTTTTCTTTGTCCGAACTCAAATTCTCGAAAGGCAGAACGGCCACGGATTTATTGTTCGATCCGGCAGGCGCGACGGCCGCGACTTTATGCTGCTGGGAAAAATGAAACGTCAGCAGTCCAGCTGCGATCACTGCGGCGACAATAACTACCGTGCTAAACCTGTGCCCGGTTTTACGCTTGATCGATTCGTTAGGCCGAACATCTTCCGTTCGCTTGATGCCTTCCGGGGTCAGCTCGAATGCCCATGCCAAAATCAGAGCGACGGGAAAGCCAATCATGATGACGAGCACAACGAGCCGCACCGCCCAATTTGGAATCTCGAAGAATGGAAAGATTTGTGTCGCGATCTGAATGAGCAGCCACGCGACGACGGCGTACGCGACGGCGACCTTGTAAACATTGCGCCGCTTTAGTTCGCCGAAGAAATTCTTCGGATTCACTGCTCGTTCTTGTGCCACACAGCACCGCATCGTTCAAGCCGATCCGCTCTGATCCGCGACAGAAATCAATAGTCGGCGCTAAAGCGCGCGGCCCAGATCGGAAATCAGCGCGGTCAGCGACCGCGGCCAATAGAAGAGCGCTTGCAAAGCGTGTTCACGGCGGAACAGTTGGCAGCGATGCCGGGTGACTTTGAAAAGCTGAATTCGAAAATCGAACGCGCGGTTGCGGACAGCCAATTGATGGAATCGGCAGCAAAGAATATTCGAGCCCTGCTTGCGGGAACTTCGTCGGATTTTTACTTGCGAGTCGTTGATGAACTCGTTGTCACCGCTAAGTGGTCAGAGTTGAACGACAGGTTTTACCAGACACTTGTCTTTGGCACCGGCGGACTTCGTGGACGCACGATCGGCAAAGTCGTCACCACTGCGGAACGGGGTAACTCACGCGAAAACGAACGGCCGCAATTCCCGTGCGTTGGGACGAACGCGATGAATTTCTTCAACATCAGTCGGGCGACTCAGGGACTCGTCGCCTATCTGCAGGATTTTGTCGGCTCGACAGAGTCTCGCCCCACCAGAGAGAGGCCAAAAATTGTCATCGCACATGATCCACGGTTTTTCTCAAATGAATTCGCTGAACTCGCTGCGAAAGTTGCGTCGGCAAACGGTTGCGACGCGTTCGTGTTCGATGGGCCGCGTTCGGTTCCGGAACTTTCGTTCGCTGTTCGCCATCTCAAAGCGAACGCTGGCATCGTAATAACAGCGAGTCACAATCCGCCGTACGACAACGGCTATAAAGTTTACTTCAGTGACGGCGCACAGGTGATCGATCCGCATGCGAGCGGAATCATCACAAGAGTAAACGCGATCACGAGCGAAACTTTTGCGCCGCTGCCAAAAGATCGGCAAGGGAAAATCACGATGATCGGAAAAGAAATCGACGAAGCGTACATGCATCGACTCGAAACGTTGATTTTGGATCCGCAGATGAGCCGCGAGGCGAAATCGCTACGGATAATTTACACGCCGCTGCACGGGACCGGCAGCGTAATCATCAAACCGATGCTGAAGCGGCTCGGTTTCAATTTCAAAGTCGTCCCGGAACAGGATCGATTCGATGGCCGATTTCCGACGGTGAAATCGCCAAATCCGGAAAATAGCGAGGCGTTAGCGATGGCGATCAATCTCGCACAAAAAGAAAATGCCGATCTTGTTGTAGCAACTGATCCCGATTGCGACCGGATGGGCGCGGCGGTACGCGAACAGCACGCAGCCGACACGGCTGCCACCACAGGCGGCAGAATGAAATTGCTGACCGGCAATCAGATCGGTTCGATCATTGCTTATTACCGGACGAAGAGGTTGTTCGACAAGGGCGTGCTTAACAAAGAAAACGCGTCACGGGCGGTGATCATCAAAACGTTTGTGACGACCGATCTGCAAAAAGCGATTGCAGAACATTACGGTCTGCGCTGCGTCGAAACATTGACCGGCTTCAAATACATCGGCGCGAAACTGGGGCAGTACGAACGCGCGATTCCCGAAGAGATGCGACAGAATTATGTCGATCTTACGGAGGAAGAAACGCGGCGGCTTCGTCTCGAACATTCTTCCTTTTATGTTTTCGGTGGCGAAGAAAGTTATGGCTACAGCGGCGCCGATTTCGTTCGCGATAAGGACGGCAACGGCGCGGTGATCATGTTCTGCGAAGTCGCCGCTTATGCGAAGTCGCGCGGCCAAACAGTCGGTCAATTGCTCGACGAAATTTTCTCAATGTTCGGCTACTTCGCCGAGAAAAACGGTTCGCTCGTTTTCGAAGGCGCGGAAGGCGCCGACAAAATTGCGCGCTTGGTCAAATCATACGCAAGCGACCCGTTTGCAGAAGTGCTTGGCTCAAAAGTGACGAGCGTCAGAAATTTCGAAAACGAAACGATCAAAGACGTGGAAGGGGACGTGATTCCCAGAGAGAAGATGTTGATCTTTGAACTGGAAGGCGGGACGCGGATTGCGGTGCGTCCATCGGGAACCGAGCCCAAGATCAAGTACTACCTTTTTGCGCAGCGCCGACCGCAAAAAGGAAAATTCGATTCCGCGGAACTCGAGCGAATCAAAGCGGAAGTGGGAAAGAAACTCGATCTTCTCTGGGATTGGCTGCAAGAGGATGCGCAGTCGCGTCTAAGCAAATAACGGAGGTGAACTGGTTACTCAAAGCGCTGCGGTTTTGGCCCTGGCTGGCAGCGGTTTCCAGCGGACTTCTTTGCACAGGCTGTTTTCCGCCGTTCGATCAAACCTGGCTTTGCTGGATCGCTCTCACGCCGCTCATCGCGGCAATTTGGTTTTCGGGGAAAGATTCGCGTCATCCCTGGCTTCGTAATCTCCTGCTCGGGTACGTCGCTGGGCTGGCTTTTTTTTGGACCGTTCTCTCCTGGCTTACAACTGTCACCGTGCTCGGCTGGTTTGTTCTCGAATTTTACATGGCGATTTATTTCGCGCTTTGGGCATGGTTTTGCGGTTTGGTCCGACCACGAGAAATAAAAGAGGAACCGCGTTCAACTAAATGGGACCAGATGTTAGCCCAGGCCGGCCGGGACAGGCCACCACCGCGATCACCATGGACGAGATCGACAAATAATCTGGCGTTGGCGTTTCTTCTCGCTGCTGCGTGGGCAACCCAGGAATGGTTGCGCGGCTGGGTTTTTTCGGGTTGGGGCTGGAACGGTCTCGGCGTCGCGTTGCACGCCACCTGGCCTCTTATTCAAATCGCGGAGTTCACCGGCGTTGCCGGGTTATCGTTTATGGTCGCGTTTGCCAATGTCATTGCGGTTACAACCGCGCGGCGGTTAGTTCTTGAGGCACGCACCCACGCGATGCGGCCGCATTTTGATCTCACGCTCACGATGGCTGCGATTGTGGGCGTTCTGACTTTCGGCCTGCGCGCCGCCCAGATTTCGCCTCCAACAAAACCGCTTCGGATCGCTGCCGTGCAAGCGAATGTTCCCCAAAACCAAAAGTTCGATCCACAGTTTACGAAGAAAATTTTCGATCAATTCCGGCGGTTGAGCGAAATCGCGCTGCGATCGAACCCGCCACCCGATCTGTTGGTCTGGCCCGAAAGCTCCATGCCAGGCCCTGTGCTCGAAGACCGGGAGAGTTATCAGTTTGTCACGGATTTAGCCGCTTCGACAGATAGCGATCTCCTGCTGGGCACAATCGATGAAGAAGGAGGACGTGCTTACAACGCTGCGCTGCTTATTTCCGATGGCGGCGAACGGGTGCAACTATATCGAAAGCTTCACTTGGTGCCGTTTGGCGAATACGTTCCGGGGCGGTATCGGGTGCCGCTGCTCGCGCGAATCGTCGGCGACCAGGTACCGGGGGATTTCGATGCCGGCAAGGATTACACAGTATTTGGCCTAACGAATAATGATGTGCAGGTCGCGCCCTTGATCTGTTTTGAAGATACTCTTGGCGAGCTGGTCAGGCGCTTCGTCCTGCCGACAGACACGAATCCCGGCGCCAATTTGCTGGTCGATATCACAAATGACGGATGGTTTTTGCGGTCGGCTGGTTCGCGTCAGCACCTGGCGAATGCAATTTTTCGCTGTGTGGAAACGCGCCGTCCAATGGTTCGGGCAGCCAACACCGGAGTCACCTGTTTTGTGAACGAACTCGGCCGCATCACGCAAAGACTACAAGATGAAACTGGCAGCACATTTACGGAGGGTGTGCTCACAGGCGAAATCAAAGTTCCGACCGAGCATGAGCTGACCTTTTACACCCGGCATGGCGAGCTGTTCGCGAAGCTGTGTGCGGTGATCACGTTGATCGGGATAATCGCAGCGATCTCGCTGCGCGGATTGCGTCGCCTTGGTGGATCGCGCGTTCCATCGCGCGATGTTAATTCCGGCGCCGGAGGCGCCTCATCGTAGCATCGGACGCGGGGCGCTTGATCCGCCTCGCGAGAATTTGATGCGTGTGGTACAAACCACACACATGTCTGTTCAATTGCCACTCGATCATTTAGGCACACTTTGGCCGGAAAAATTTCGCGGTGCGCGAGTCGGCTCGTTGCTTCATCCGGCATCGGTTTCGGCAAAGCTTGAGCATGCATCACATGTTCTCGAGCAGCACAACGGGGATCTCTTTCGCCTCGCTGCGTTATTTGGTCCGCAACATGGTTTTCGTGGTGAGACCCAGGACAACATGGTCGAATGGAAAAGCTACCAGCATCCGCGGCTCGGCATTCCGGTTTACAGTCTTTACGGCGAACACCGCGAGCCGACTGCGGAGATGCTGAAGGGGCTTAGTGTTCTAATTGTCGATCTCCAGGATATCGGTGCGCGCTACTACACGTTTATCTGGACAATGTATCTCTGCATGCACGCCTGTGAAAAAGCGGGCGTGGCCGTTGTTGTTCTCGACCGGCCAAATCCGATTAATGGCATCACGACAGAAGGGCCGATCCTCGACCCAAATTACGAATCGTTTGTGGGCATGCACCCGATTCCGGTCCGCCATGGGCGCACAATCGGCGAACTGGCACAGCAGTTTCGCGATGAAGCTTTCCCCGAATGCCAATTGTCAATCTTACCAATGAAAAATTGGCAGCGCGCGATGTGGTTCGATCAAACCGGACTTCCATGGCTAATGCCGTCGCCAAATATGCCGACGCTCGATACGGCAACCGTGTATCCTGGAATGTGCTTGCTCGAGGGCACGAACGTCTCCGAAGGTCGCGGCACGACACGGCCATTCGAAATCTTTGGCGCGCCATTCATCGAAACGGAATTGGTTTGTCGCGAGCTCAATCATTTGAAACTGCCGGGCGTTTTCTTCCGCGAGAATTATTTCCAGCCAACTTTTCACAAGTTCGCTGGAGAGCTCTGCGGTGGCGCTCAACTGCACATACTCGATCGAGAAAAATTCCAACCATTTCTGACCGGAGTGGAAATCATCAAATGCATTCGCAAGAATTACCCCGAGCAATTTCAATGGAAGCAACCCCCTTACGAATACGAATGGAAAAAACTTCCCATCGAAATCCTAATCGGCGGACCGGTCGACTCGCTTTTCGCCGACTGATCACAAAGATTGCGGCCCTCGGCATTCTGGCTGCAACTTATTCGGAACTCCGAGCGGATATTCCGTGGCCGGAAGTTGTGCAGCGGCTGGCCTACGAAAATGAAAAGCTGGCGCGGCGTCCTCAAGGTCATGGCGGCGAGTACTTTCTCGTCTGCACGCTGTACTACACGCCGATGGAATCGGGTTTCACTTTCCAGCGCGGATTTGATGCAACACCCGTGACGAAGCCTGGATTGCATGGACGAACCTATCCGCGCGATTTTCTTCGCTCGGTAAAAAAAGAAGGCTTCGGCCGGATAACGACGCCGGTCAACGGCCGGCATTATATTCGGTACAACGCGGGAAATTCGTTTGCTTTTGCGTCGACACCCACGGGAGGAGGGGGCACGCTGGTCGCGCGCTTTTCGGCTGCGACAAAACTGGGTCAAAGCGTGTTGCGCCGTGGTGTGATCATTGAGACTTCCTCTTCCACGGTGAAGGAAGTCTTCGGCAGCAGCCGATGGAGAATTGTCGACACCGGCGGCGGTCTGCGCCGGTGGCAAGTGGATCTTTATTATGGAGAGGATGAGCCGCTCGGTCCCGGCCGACTCATGGGCCGGCCGCGTGCGACTACATTTGAGTACGCGTATTCGAACGTAAAAATCGCGAAGTAACGTCGCGCAACTTTCCAAGTTGCGACTCTGCGCTAGTTAACAAGGTGCGCCACATTCAAGGATGAGCGTGTTCACGATTCGCCTGACGTTTCACGGCGATCTTGGTTTTTTTCGTGGATCGCGACCCGGTGGTAAAATCGTCGAACGCACCCTGCACGAAAAAACGTCTGTGAAAGATGTAATTGAGTCGTGCGGCGTTCCGCATCCGGAAGTCGGCTTAATCCTGGTTGATGACCAGCCTATCAATTTCGCTCACGCAGTCGAAGAGGACGCGATTGTTGATGTATATCCGGCGCGATCTCGTCCCACGCAATTCGAGAAACATCGACTACAAGTCTGTTGTATTAAACGTTTTGTCGCAGATGGACACCTTGGGAAACTCGCGCGCAATCTGCGCCTGCTCGGCTTCGATGTCGCTTATGATCACCTGGCGCAAGATCGGCAATTGCTCCGCGTAATGGAAAGCGAAAACCGGGCACTCTTGACGCGCGACCGGCGATTGCTCATGCATGCGATCGTGAAAGCCGGCTATTGCCCGCGTTCGCAAAATGCTGATGAACAAACCATCGAGGTAATCCGTCGCTTTGACCTTTTCGATTCGATTGCTCCGTTTACGCGGTGCCTCCGTTGCAATGCGCCACTGCAAGAAGTCGCCAAAGCCGACGTGATTGAAAAGCTCGAGCCGCTCACGAAAATTTATTACGAGCGGTTCCGGCGTTGCACTGGCTGCGGCCAAATCTACTGGGCCGGATCGCATTTCTCGAAACTTCAGAAACGGCTCGATGAAATATATGCGCGATTTGCGGCACGCGACGCTTAGCTTGTTCACACGTATTCAGCTTTGCAGCCCCACTCATTGAGCGGCATGGGTGGATTCCTCTGGGCAAGCCGCGATTCAATCGTATTGTCGCCAATTTCAAAAATGCGCTCCACATCTGGCCAGCTCTTTGTAGCGGCAACTCTTTTCGCCATCGGACTTTCGACGCCGCTGCTGGCGTACGCGCCGCTCGGGCATGAAATTGTCGGTTCAATTGCAGACGAGCGACTGGCGAACACGCCGACGGCGGCGAAGATCAGGACGCTGCTGGACGGGCTTTCCCTGGAGAAAGCAGCCGTGATCGCAGATGAAATCAAAGGCTGGGACAAAAAGGGAGCAGACGATCCAAAAGCTTTTCATTACTTCGCGCATCCCAAAATTGACAGGCAATTGCGCGATTTTTGGCGCGCGAATCAGCCGACGCACGATGCCAATTCAGCGATGCCTTCGCATCATTGGTTTCACTATGTGGATGTGCCGGTGGTGCGCATGGAGAAATACGCAGACGGCAAAGCTGGCCGCAGCAAATGGGACATCGTGCATATGATTCCGTACTGTCTCGAGGTGCTGCGAGGCCGAGTTTCGGAACAGAATGAACGAAAGATCACGAAGCCGGTCGCGCTCATTCTGCTGGCCCATTACGTCGCCGACATTCATCAGCCGTTGCACGTCGGCGCGGAGTACTTCGATGCGCAGGGTCGAATCGCCGATCCAGACAAGGACAAATCAGCGTTGGCAGATGAAGGCGGAAATACCTTTACGCTGGAATTAAGCGACGAGCCGCCGCGTGGTCGCGGCATTCGTAAGAAAAAACTTCACGGTTTTTGGGACTATGACGCTGTAAATGCCCTCTTTCCCGACGTGCCGAGCCCGCTGCGCAAAAGCGAACTTCAGGCGCAGATCGAGCCGCTCAAAAAACAGCTGGTTTATGAGATGGCTACGCATGAACCATTGAATTGGCGAATGCCGGCGAGCATCGACATCCATAATTATGCCGAACTCTGGGCAGACGGAATTTTGCCGGTTGCTCGCGAGGCACATGAGCGGTTGCAATTTAGCAACGTACACCCGCAACAGGAAGAAGATCGCGTCATCGCAGCAGGCGAAGCGGACGAAAAACCTCAGCCAGGTCACATTGGTTACCGCGCGTGGGCAACACAGGTCGTCCGCGAAGAATTACACAAAGCCGGTTGGCGTCTGGCCGATCTACTGGAGAAAACTCTTAGATGACGTCGGGCACTCTCATTCCTGAACGAAGGAATTAGCGTGTGCAAATTTTGAAAAAGAAAATCGCGCCGAAATTTCTCTCGGCGCGATCACGAATTGAGATTTTTTGGATCGACATCTATATGACGATCAGGTCTCGGTTTTCTTCGCTGCCGCGG
>WNFQ01001252.1_pt1 | contig 22568 bp, 19 predicted proteins | sample 5400171 | NCBI WGS metagenome assembly WNFQ01 (sample SAMN13153356, study PRJNA577476) | soil metagenome | isolation source: 20 cm soil under Madrone tree | place: USA:California | collected 2016-06-14 | reverse complement strand
CTGGTCGACCTGCCTTTGCAAGTTGGGCAACACGTGACTCCTGGCACGATGCTGGCGAAGGTCATCCAGCCGGATCATCTAATGGCTGAGTTGAAGGTGGCTGAGACCCAAGCGCGCGACGTCCAAATCGGCCAGCCGGCACTGGTTGATACCCATAACGGAACCGTCTCCGGGAGTGTGATGCGCGTGGACCCGGCTGTTCAGAATGGAACTGTCACAGTTGACATCAAGCTCACTGGAGAGCTCCCCAAAGGCGCCCGGCCGGATTTGAGCGTTGACGGGACAATTGATTTGGAACGGCTCGATAAGGTCCTCTATGTTGGACGACCCGCTTTCGGGCAAGAAAGTAGCACTATCAGCTTGTTCAAGCTTGATTCTGACGGGAAGGGCGGGGTGCGTGTTCCCGTGAAAGTTGGGCGCGCTTCTGTGAATTCAATCCAGGTCCTTGAAGGTTTGCACGAAGGCGACACCGTGATTCTTTCCGATATGTCGCGTTATGACAACACCGATCGCATACGGCTTGACTGAGGGATCCGCAAAGGCGAGTACGTAGCTATCTCCGGGCCCTTGGGATGTGGCAAGTCCACGTTGCTCTCGATTGTGGGGCTGCTCGATACTCCGACCGGCGGAAAGTATCACCTCAACGGCGCGCCGGTCGAGAACCTGGATTTCGCGGCTCGCTCCCGTATTCGCAATCGCGAGATTGGTTTCATTTTTCAGAGCTTCAATCTGATCGGCGATCTTACTGTCTACGAGAATGTCGAACTGCCGCTAACCTATCGCCAGAAGATGCCATCCGCCGAGCGCAAGAAGCGGGTCATGGAGTCTCTTGAGCGCGTCGGAATGGCTCATCGAGTCCGCCATTATCCCTCGCAGCTCTCCGGAGGTCAGCAGCAACGGGTGGCGGTTGCTCGAGCGCTTGCCGGGCATCCATCCATCCTGCTAGCGGACGAGCCAACGGGAAATCTGGACTCGCGCAATGGTGAAGCCGTGATGGAGCTGTTGCAAAACTTGCATCGTGAAGGCGCGACGATCTGTATGGTCACGCACGATCCACGATTTGTTAAACACGCGCAGCGCGAAATCCACCTTTTCGACGGCAAAGTCGTCGCCGAAGAAGAGCTGCACAAGCTGATGCAGGACGCGCACGCATGAACGGGCTAATCCAAGACTTCCGCTATGGGTTCCGAAGCCTTGCGAAGGACCGACGCTTTGCGCTGCTTGCCATTCTGGCCCTTGGTCTCGGGATCGGTTCGGCAACAGTGATTTTCAGCGCCATTTACGGCGTCATTCTGAACACGTTTCCGTTTCGAGCTTCCGAGCGCGTCACCAGCTTTGCCATCCACGATGCAACTCAACCCTCGGACCCTCGCGAAGCGCTGTCCCTTCCTGAGTTTCTTGATTTCCGAGAAAAGAACCATGTCTTTGAAGACATAAGTGGCGAGTTCGGTGGTTTTGGGTCAACACCCGTCGCCTACAGAACCAGCGACAGCACGTTCGAGTTTAGCGCTGACTTCATGAGCGTGAATTCCTTTGAATTCTTTGGCATGAGCCCGGTTATAGGCCGCCTAGTCACGCCGGAGGACACAAAACCCGGTTCTACCCCGGTTTTCATGATGAGCTACAAGCTTTGGCGCGAGCACTTCAACAGCGATCGAAATGTTGTCGGCAAGAGCTTTGTGCTGAACGGCATCGCGAGAACCCTGGTGGGTATAATGCGTCCCCGATTCCGGTGGGGTTGGGCAGACTTGTGGATACCCTTTCCCTTGGATCGGAGTCAAATTGCCGCCGACCCCAATCTCGCCAACCAGCGCGTGTGGTGTGTTGGACGCCTGAAACCAGATGTTGGCCTGAAGTCCGCAGCCGCAGATCTCAACGTAATTGCCCACCAACTCTCGAAGGTCTATCCGGCAGACTATCCAAAACAGTTCACGGTGACCGCAACCAGATTGTCGGATCGCGTCCTTGGCGGCTTCAAAGATCTGGTCTATCCCCTGGCGGGGGGAGTGCTGATGTTACTTCTGATCGCTTGCAGCAATGTGACAAACCTCTTGCTGGCCAGAGCGACAGTACGCGAACGCGAGACTGCGATCCGAAAGGCGATCGGCGCGAGCCGCGGCCGACTAGTTCGGCAATTGTTAGTTGAGAGCTTCATTCTCGCAGCTGCGGGGAGCTTAGCAGGATGCCTGATCGCCTACGTCGGCGTCAAAGTGCTGGTACCCCTGATCCCCTATAACGCCCTTCCACAGGAAGCAGTGATCGAACTGAATCCCGCTGTGTTGCTATTTTCCTTGGGTGTAACCGTCCTGACCACGTTTGCGTGTTGCGTTGCCCCGGCCATCCATTCCATGCACGGCGAGTTGGAATCGAAGCTTGCGTCGAGCGGCAAGGAGCCGAATGCCGTGTTCCGGCACGGAAAGCTTCGCGCCTCTCTGGTAGTCGTGGAGATCGCGTTCTCGATGGTATTGCTCATCGGCGCCGGGTTAATGATGCGCACCTTCTTTGCTTTGACGCACGTGGATCTTGGCTTCAGTCCGCGAAATATATTGACCTTGCGTCTGCCTCTACCGGACCGAGCCTATCGCAGCAAGCAGAAAAACAGATCGTTTTCCCAGGACGTGCTACAGCGCCTCAACGCCTTGCCCGGAGTAGTCGCCGCGGCAGAGACCATTTCGTTGCCTCCCTATGAAACTGGCGGGCGAAGCGAGGTAACGGTACCCGGGACCACGCATTCGGAAAAATGGGAGTCCCAGATCGAGTTTGTCAGCGACGGATATTTCAAGACTCTGGGTGTTCCACTGTTGCAAGGCGCGTCTTTATCGGCGGTCGATGTGGATGGAGCGCGGCATGTGGCGGTCGTGAATCGGAGCCTGGCTTGGAAATTCTTCGGTCGCGATAACCCCATCGGGCGAATCATTAAATTCAATGCGTTTAACGAAGACCCGGATGCTCCGCATGACGCGTACTTCGTGATCATCGGGGTTGTGGCTGATGCAAGAAATCAGGGATTGCAAAATGCACCAGCGCCCGAGGCGTTCCTCCCTTACACGATTTTTAGTCTTCCGGGAGGCACGATCCTCATAAGAACGGCGGTCGAATTGACTTCACTGCTCCCCGCGGTCAGACGTGCAGTTTGGGCCGTGGATCCTAACATTCCAATCGCACAGGCCGGATCGCTCGAAAGCTTTCTGCAAAGGGATGTTTTTGCGTTTCCTCAGTTCGAATTCGCTACCCTGGGCTCATTTGCAAGCATCGGTCTACTGCTGGTCGGGATCGGGGTGTTCAGCGTGATGGCGTACTCCGTCTCATTACAAAAGCATGACATCGGGATACGCATGGCGATTGGTGCCCAGCAGCGCGACATTCTGCGAATGATGCTCAGGGAAGGCCTGAGGTTGACCCTATCGGGAGTGCTCATTGGACTACTCGCGAGTTTCGAGCTAACCCGGTTTTTGGCCCACCAGATCTGGGGTGTTTCGCAGGCCGATCCTCTGAGTTTCAGTGTGGTCGCAGCATGCGTGGTCGCAGTCGGACTGGCAGCTTGCCTAATCCCGGCCCGTCGTGCAGCGAATGTCGATCCCATGGTGGCGCTGCGGTATGAGTAAGGATGAACCATGACTGGACTACCGCAAGATATTCGCTACGCACTCCGGCAGTTGCGCAAGAATCCGGGATTCACTACCACCATTGTCTTCACGCTGGCACTGGGTATTGGTGCAAACACGTCGATTTTCACACTGGTCCATGCTCTCCTTCTCCGACCATTGCCCGTTGCGAACCCGGCTCAGCTCTACCGGATCGGTGACACCGACAACTGCTGCGTGCTGGGGGGATTCTTCAACAATGGCGATTTCGACATGTTCTCGCGCGCGCTGTACATGCACTTGCGTGACGCGGCTCCGGAGTTCGAATCGTTGGCGGCAATGCAAGCGGGCGGCGCGACCCAGTTCACCGTGCGTCACGGAAGTGGCGTCCCCAAGGTGCTCACCGGGGAGTATGTTTCGAGCAATTACTTTTCGACCCTGGGAGTGGGCGTATCGGCCGGGCGTCCCCTTGCTCCCGCAGATGACGCGAGCGGGGCACCTCCCGTCGCTGTTCTAAGCTATCAGTCTTGGCGGGCTGACTATAATTCCGACTCTTCCGTTCTAGGCTCCACTTTTTATATCAAAACCCAGCCTGTGACTATCGTTGGGATCGCTCCTCCAGACTTTTTCGGTGAGCGTGTGACCCCCAATCCACCTTCGTTGTGGATTCCTCTCAGTAACGAACCTCTCATTGAGCGTGAGAACAGCATCCTCCAGGATCCTGGTGCAAGTTGGCTCTACGCCATGGGACGCGTTCGTGGCGGGACTGATTTTCCCGCCCTGCAAACCAAGCTGTCGGCCTCGCTGCGGCAGTGGCTCGCCACCCAACCCGCGTACACGCGGGAGGGAGGGGAGTCCCAAATCCCCAGGCAGCATGTGGTTCTTACTTTCGCGGGAGGTGGAATACAGAACCTGCAACGACAGACCGGCAACGGTCTGCGGTTGCTCATGACCATCTCCGGACTAGCGCTTCTCATCGCCTGTGCCAACATCGCCAATCTTCTGCTCGCCCGCGGCATCGCACGCCGTTCTGAAATTTCCATCCGCATGGCCCTCGGATCGGCTCGAAGCCGCCTCGTCCGCCAAATGCTCACGGAGAGCGTCTTGTTGGCGTGCCTGGGCGGGCTCTCCGGACTTGCTGTGGCCTATCTTGGGGCGCGCACCATTCTTTCCCTTGCATTTCCCGGCGCCAGCAACCTCCCAATTCAGGCCAGTCCTTCGCTGCCTGTTCTCGGCTTCGCTTTTGCACTCTCCATGATCACCGGGGTCGTCTTCGGGGTTGCGCCGGCCTGGTTTAACTCGCACTCCGAGCCAGCCGAAGCCCTGCGCGGGGTCAACCGGGCAACGCACGACCGCTCTTCGCGTTCCCAAAAATCTCTCATTGTCTTCCAGGCAGCTCTGGCGCTCGTGTTGCTTGTTGGGGCTGGCTTGCTGATGGAGTCACTGCGCAATCTCGAACTGCAGAACTTTGGTCTTTCCACGGACAACCGCTATGTAGTCCACCTGGACCCTGCCGGTGCAGGGTACACCGCGCAGCGCCTACCTGCGCTCTACGAGCAGATAGAACAACGTTTCTCGGGTCTTCCCGTGGTGCAGAGTGTAGGACTCGCGTTGTTCAGCCCTCTCGAAGGAGGTAGCTGGGGTGACTGCGTCTTTGTCGAGGGACGTCCTGCACCCGGCCCTAATGATGATTGTGGTTCGGCTTGGGATCGCATCAGCCCGCAATTCTTCCAATCGGTCGGTCAGCGGATCATCCGGGGCCGAGGCATCACCGAACAGGACACCACTTCCTCGCGCTTCGTCGTCGTAGTCAATGAAGCCTTCGTCAATAGGTTTTTCCCTCGCGAAGACCCTATCGGAAAGCATTTCGGCACTATCGGATCGGCCAATGCGGGAAACTTTGAAATCGTCGGCGTCGTCTCGGACGCCAAGTACAACAATCCGCGCGGTGCGTTTGAGCCCATGTTCTTCCGAGCCCTTACTCAGCAAGTTACGTCTTACAAGGAAGCGAGCGCCCTGACTGGCGAAACCCGCTCCATGTTCATTGACTCCGTCATCCTGCACTTCGCCGGTCCTCAGCAGAATGCTGAGGGTCTGGTGCGCCGCACTCTTGCCAGTATTGATCCGAGCCTCACAGTCATCGACTTCCTATCGCTCGACAATCAAGTCGGGGGAAACTTCACCCAGGAGCGCCTCATCTCCCGCTTGGCAATCCTTTTCGGCTTGCTCGCGCTAGTGCTCGCCTCGGTTGGACTCTATGGAGTCACCGCCTACTCGGTCGGCCGCCGCACCAGCGAAATTGGGGTCCGCATGGCCCTCGGTGCCACACATTCCAGCGTGGTTTCCATGGTGCTGCGCGGAGCCTTTGTTCAGATCATCGTGGGCTTGGCATGCGGCGTCCCATTTGCTCTTTTAGGCGGACGTTTGCTGAATAAGCAGCTCTATGGCATTCGCCCCGGCAATCCCTTAGTGCTTGCCGCCGCCGTAGTCATTCTTGCCGGAAGCGCCGCAGTGGCGGGATTCATTCCCGCACGTCGCGCAGCGAAGGTCGATCCCATGGTCGCTTTACGGTACGAGTGAGGAAGGAAAATACAGAAATGCCAGGACTCTCTCAGGATCTGCGCTATGCCTCACGACAAATGCGGAAGAATCCCGGCTTTGCTGTCGTCGCCATAGTCACCTTGGCGCTGGGTATCGGCGCCAATACCGCGATCTTCAGCGTAGTCAATGGCGTGTTGCTCCGTCCCCTCGCCGCGCTGCGAAAGTCGATCCCATGGTGGCGCTCCGGTACGAGTAGTTCTTTTTTGTTTACGGGATTTGCTTGAGAGGAATGCAATCTAGGAGGAACATGATCCAACTCAAGAACCTAGAACGCAGTTACAAAACTCCGGCTGGCCAGTTTTTTGTGCTTCGGCGTATCAACCTGGAAATTCGTGAGGGCGAGTTCATCACCGTGATGGGACCGTCGGGAGCAGGGAAGTCCTCCTTATTAAATGTGCTGGCTCTGCTCGACGATGCCTGGAATGGCGAGTACTGGTTTCGCGACCAGGCTGTCCATGAAATGAAGCGCAAGCAGCGTGCAGATCTCGCCAAGCGAAACGTTGGAATGGTCTTCCAGAGCTATCACCTGCTCGATGATCTCACGGTTCGCGAGAACATTGATCTCCCTCTTTCCTACAAAGACATTCCGCACAAACAGCGGCAGGGGATGGTCGCCGACACTCTCGACCGGTTCCAAATTGTAGGCAAGAAAGATCTCTTTCCCAGCCAGCTTTCAGGCGGACAACAACAACTGGTAGCGGTCGCCCGAGCTGTTATTCACCGACCGTCACTATTGCTCGCGGACGAGCCCACTGGAAACCTGCATTCCTCGCAAGCGAAGGAGATTATGGAGTTGTTCCGTGAGCTCAATCAGCAGGGAACGACGATTGTCCAAGTCACGCACTCGGAGGCCAATGCCGCTTATGGATCACGCACGATTCAACTGCGCGACGGGTGGGTCGTCAACGATACGGCGGATCCCGAGCTTCAGCCATACGAGGCGGTGAAGAAATGAGAACGAGCACACGCGTAGGGCGATTCGGATCTTTCCTCGTATGGTTTCTTGCGTGCCTTACCGCTTCATCGTTCGCTCAGACCAGCACTTCTGTATCGTTTGAGATGCCCAGATCTCACAATCCAATCAGTGCATATTTGCCGGATCGAACCCCTGAGCCTCAGCTCACGAACTCTCCGCGGCTGAACCAGCTCATTCGAGACGGGAAGCTTTATTTGTCGTTGAAGGATGCAATCCGTCTGGCCTTAGAAAACAACCTCGACATCGCGATCGCGCGCTACAACTTGCCTATTGCCGATATGGATATTCTCCGAACCAGGGCCGGTGGGGTTTTCCGTGGCGTGAATGCCGGAGTCGTACAAGGCACTCCGGGCGGCGGGGTCGGCGGATTTGGTACAGGCGCTCCCGGTGCCGGCGCGGGAGGCACAACCGCGGGCGCGGGTGGCGCCGGCGCTGGAGCATCCGGCTTGGTGCAATCCACTCTGGGTGTTGGCACCGCGGTTGCGTCCTATGATCCGTCGATCATCGCCTCGGTAGGGGCGGAGCATCAGACGACGCCACTGGCAAACCAGCGAATTTACGGGGTTCCGCTTTTGCAACTCAACACGGGCCAGGCGAATTTTGGCTTTGCACAAGCCTTTGCGACCGGATCGAGCATTTCTTTCGAGTTCAACAACAATCGGCAGACCACCAATAGCCCGTTCTTCAATCTTTCTCCCGCCCTGGGCTCGATGTATCGTTTTTCGTTCCAACAGCAACTGCTCTCCGGATTCGGCTTTGGCCCAAATCTCCGCTATCTCAGGATAGCGAAAAACAACAAAAAGATCTCTGACACTGCCTTCAAAGACCAAGTAATGGCAACGGTCACGCAAATCGAGAACATCTACTGGGACCTGGTGAGCGCTTATGAACAGTCGCGAGTGAACGAACAATCGCTGGCATTTGCGCAACAGTCGCTCGACAATGCTAAAAAGCAACTCCGGTTGGAAAGCATTCCAGCCATGGACGTGATGCGCGCTGAAGCCGAAGTGTCGAAGCGCGATCAGGATTTGACGGTGGCGCGCACGAGTTTACAGCTGCAGGAACTGCTGATGAAAAATGCGCTCACAAAGAGCCTCGATGACCCCCTGCTTGAGTCAGTCAGCGTCGTGCCGACGGATACGCTCCAGTCAGAGCAGTTGACAACTCAGAGTCTGCCTGTCTCGGAAATTATGCAGCGGGCTTTGCAGGATCGCCCTGAGCTCACTGAGTCAGACATCGACCTCGTCAACCGTCAAATCAGTCGCAAGGCGGCGCGGAATGCACTGTTGCCATCGCTATCTCTGGTGGCCTTCTATGGAGGTTCTGGATTGGCCGGCCCATTGAATCCCGTCTACAACGTTCCAGGAGTTCCCAATGCCTCGACGGTTCCCACTGACTTTTCCGGAGCGCTGGGGAACGCGTTCAACAACACAGCTCCGGATTACTACGTCGGTTTTAACCTGAATATCCCGATTCGCAATCGCGTCGCAAAAGCCGACCAGTATCGTTCCGAGCTCGAATACCGGCAAGCGGAACTGCGGCGTGAAGAATTGCGAAAGCAAATACGGATCGAAGTCCGCAACGCACAATATGCCCTCGACCAGACCGCTGCCAGGGTGGGAGCGGCACGTAAGGCTCGGGATCTTGCGCAGCGCACATTTGAGATCACCCAGAAGGAGCAAACACTCGGCGCGGGATCCACTTATCAAACGATGACAGCGCAACGCGATCTCGCACTTGCCGAATTGGACCTGGTCACAGCTATGACGGTTTACGAGAAGGCGAAAGTTGAGTTGGACCGTGCGACTGGGACTACTTTGGAACATAATGGAATCGACATCCAGGATGCAATCAGCGGATCGATCAGCAATCCTGCTCCTTAATCATGCCAGCCTCGGCCAAACCGCAAGAACCCAGCATCCCGGCAACCCTCACGAGAACTGCTTACACGCCCCGAATTTTGGCGGCTGACGATCAGCAGCACATTCTTGAGGCGATCGAGCTGTTGCTGAAGCCGCAAGGATACAAAGTGGACGTTGTTCCTTCTCCGGCACTCGCCCGCGAAGCGCTAGCCAGCACGCAGTACGATGCGGTGCTGATTGACCTCAATTACACTCGCGATACAACTTCAGGGCGCGAAGGCCTCGATCTACTCTCCGAGATCGTCGGGCAGGACAGCACGTTGCCAGTGATTGTGATGACCGCGTGGGGCAACGTAGACCTGGCGGTAGAAGCTATGCGTCGTGGTGCACGCGATTTTATTCAAAAACCCTGGGAAAACGAACGCCTGCTCTCGATTTTGCGGACGCAAGTTGAACTCCATCGCGCCTTGCAAGAAGGCGAGCGCCTCGCGGCCGAGAATCGTTTGCTCAATGCTCAAGGGAGACCTGAGTTCATTGCAATCGCACCGTCGATGACCTCAGTCCTTGAAACAATCACTCGTATTGCACCTTCGGACGCGAACGTTCTCATCACCGGAGAGCATGGTACGGGGAAAGAAGTTGTCGCTCGTACCATTCATGCGCTCTCTCTCCGAAACGCTCGTCCTTGGGTTCCGGTCAATACCGGCGGCCTGGCTGACGGAGTTTTTGAGAGTGAGTTATTTGGCCACGTGAAAGGCGCTTTTACGGATGCCCGTACAGATCGCATCGGTCGTTTTGAATTAGCAGACGGCGGAACGATTTTCCTAGACGAGATTGGAAATGTGCCTCTGCAGCAGCAAGCCAAGCTGTTGCGAGTGATCGAGTCTGGAGAAATGGAACGCGTAGGTTCATCCCGGACCAAGAAGGTTGACGTCCGCTTGATCACTGCTACCAACGCCGATCTCGAGGCAGCTTGCGTGTCCGGGCAATTTCGTGAAGACTTATTGTTCCGACTCAATACAGTCGAGCTTCATTTGCCCTCATTGCGCAAGCGAAGAGAGGACATCCCAGCACTAGCCACGCATTTTCTGTCGCACTATGCTTCGCGTTACCGCCGCCAGGTGAAGGGGTTCGATTCTTCAGCTCTGCAGGCGCTTCTTCAATATGCGTGGCCGGGGAACATTCGGGAACTGGAGCACACGCTGGAGCGAGCTGTCCTCATGTGCCGGACGGAGCAAATCCAGCCCGGAGATCTGGGGCTAGGTTCGCCTCGTTCGCAAGCGCAGAATCTTGAAGAATTGAGTCTGGAGGCGGTTGAAAGTATCCTGATTCGCAAAGCACTGCAGCGCTTTCATGGCAACGTCAGTCAGGCGGCAGAGGCACTGGGCCTGAGCCGCGGCGCCTTGTACCGTCGGATGGAAAAATATGGGCTCTAGCCCAGGCGTCAGCGATTCACCCCCTCGCAAGAAACGAAAACGGCAGCGAGCGCCCTTCGAGCGTCGTGTAGCCCGATTGTCCGTGTTACTGGTTATGCCGGGTCTCTTCGCAAGTGGCATCCTGATCTGGCTGCAACCCTGGTCGCTTGAATCAAGATTGATTCTGTTGGGAGCGGAGTTGCTCGGCTGTTTACTGATTGGCGTTGCGCTCCACGATCACATTGTTCGTCCCTTACAGACCCTGGCGAATGTAGTCGGCGCATTGCGCGACGAAGATTACTCCTTTCGGGCACGATTGGCAGTTCCGAACGATGCTTTGGGAGAGCTCTCACTCGAAGTGAACGCGCTTGCTGATCTGCTTGCGAAACACCGTACGGGGGCGATCGAAGCCGCGGCTCTACTGCAGCGAGTAGTGGAAGAGGTGGACATTCCAATTTTCGCGTTTGACCCAGCGAACAAGCTTCGACTCGTGAACTCTGCCGGAGAGAAACTTCTGCAACAGCCCTCAGTGCAATTGCTGGGAAGGGCAGCCTCAGAGTTGCAGTTGGGGGATTCTCTGTCTTGTGAAAATGAGAGCCTCGTCAAGTTGCACTTCGGCAGTGAGGCCCGCTGGTTTGTTCGCCGTAGCTCATTCCGCCAGCAAGGAGTTCCGCATACGCTGGTTGTGCTTTCTGATGTGAGCCGTGCCTTGCGGGAGGAGGAGCGGCGGGCATGGCAGCGCTTGATCCGGGTGATGGGGCACGAATTGAACAACTCTCTGGCTCCTATCAAATCCATTGCCGGCAGCCTGAACAGGCGACTCTCTGGAATGCATATTGAAATGGAACAGCGCGAGGATTTCGAACGTGGGCTGAGCATCATCGAAAGCCGCGCGGCCTCCCTGAATCGTTTTCTGCAGGCGTATCGTCAATTGGCGCAAATGCCCCCGCCAGCCATACGCAAATGCTCGATTCCAGCCTTGATAAAGCGCGTCGCCGCTCTGGAGCATCGACTGGCCGTGACGGTGATTCCTGGGCCAGAAGTAGAACTGGCCGCAGATCCGGATCAACTCGAACAGATGCTGATTAATCTATTGCGTAATGCGGCGGAAGCCATGCTTGAAACAGCAGTATCGGGCGAAAGATCAAATTGCACGGTGCGGACGCCCACCCAACCTGAGCCGCCAGTTATCACCTGGGGACAGACTGAGAAGGATGTGATCGTAACAGTCTCGGATAGCGGCCCTGGATTGATGAACCCAAGCAACGCATTTGTTCCTTTTTACACTACAAAACCGCAGGGAAGCGGCATTGGACTGCTTCTGTCTCGTCAAATCTGTGAGGCGCATCGTGGTTCACTCGAGTTAACAAACCGTAACGGACAACCAGGCTGTGTTGCGACAGTTGTTCTGCCAAAGGGATAGGACCAGATAGATCAAATGCCTTGTGCGGACCGCACGAACGGTCTGCCAACCCGACCTTTTACCATTTGCTGTCCGGGTTCCAGATGGGGATTTGGGAAGCCAGAGTCGGAGTCTGGAGGTATCGTGGGCATAACTGGCCAATCATGATGCCCGCGCGGGCCTAACTCAAGCAGATGGAGAGATTTAAGGGCGCGTGCACAGATTGGACCAGTTATGGCGAAATTAACCGGCCAAACTGTTTGATTTTAGGGCGCTTCGCTGTAAAGCAAGGAGCAAACAGATTTGGCCGGTTAATTTTAGCAATCCGGGAGTAATTCGACGTGAACCGCCGAGCAAAGCCGCCGGAGTGCCGCACTGTATCAACCCAATGCCCCATGCGCGTGATTTAACAGACGAACAGGGGAAGATCTTTGACCCACTAATTCGTAAGCCTGTCCGGGCGGTGGACATTTTGACATCAACTACTTACCCGAAAACCAAGCCCGCACGGAGGCACTTTGGGAAACCAGCCAGAATGGCGGTCGTGCTGGGTATGACAGCGAAAAAAAGGTCACGTTTGCGACACGGTTTTGCCGGTCAAGGCCGTCATGCCTGCTTCGGTACGCGAATGGTACGAACTAGATGGGGCGGGTCAGCTTCTGCTTCCCGCGTGGATGTGGGACCATGCGCTGGTCTTGGGAAAGCTGCGAGGTGACGACCTGCTATCCGAGGAGGCGCTCAGCTTTCCTAAGGAGTCATTTTCAGGCTGAACTCGTAACCCACGGATGGCCGGGAGACCCAGTACCGCTTTTTCATTGGAGACCAGCGAATCCTCATTTGGGCTGGCGAAAACCACGCAGATTGGTTCCTTAGTGGAAAAAGTGACGAGGCACTTGGCCAGCTAGCGAACTTGGTGAGTCCTCTTGACGGCTGGCAGGGCGCCCTGTAGTCCCACACGGAAGCAGGTCAGGCTTTGCTGCGCCGAGTACGTGATGCACTCGCACCATACTGACCAATAATTATTGCTTCTGGGCCAGTGCCGTTTGTCGGTTTGCCCATAAAGGTTGCCCGGACGAAAGGTTGTAAAAATGAGCCATGTTCTTTGGTTTGAGGTGGCAAAGTTTTGCCTGCCGACAAAACGCGGTAGTTCTGTACCCGGCCATCGGAATCTACATATGCCTCGACGGCCAGCGAATCGTGGATACTGCTCAGCGCTTGTGGCGCGCTATATGCCAAAGGCGATGGAGAGTTTGGATGGTGCGATTGGAAGAGGTTTGTTCCCAGAACCCCCATCAGCACGCCAACGAGCAACGCAGCAATGACCACTGCGGGAGAGGCAAATCCAGCTTTGCTCATACCTCAAACTGACACCTTTCGGACGCGAGAAGTTCCCTTCTATTCACGCTGCCGCAAATTCCGGAAATGAGGAGATTTTGCTTAGAAGTGGTCAATGAGCTACAGCAACGCTGCTCTTCTTCGACACACACGTCGCGGCCAGATCCCTGGTAGTACTCCTAGAGTGGAATCGTGACAATTGATGTAACACGCGTTTGCGCTCAGAACCACTGGGTTAGGAGCGTAAAAGGAATGTTACAACAGCAACAACCCGACGCTACCTACGTCAACGGCGCTTTTCTTTTTTGAAACTTCTTGGAGTTCCTCCTACCATAGCAGCCGATGGCTCACGACGTTTCAGGAACGACGAGGAACTCCCACCCTTGGGTCTTCGCCGTTGCGACCCTGGCTGTGCTGGCGACCGTTAATTTTTTGCATGAGGTTTTATCGCGTTTTGCCGCCTATCGCGCCCTGTATGAACGCCATTCGTTCTACGTGCCAGAGGGAATCGACAAGCTTAGCGGCGTCGTCGTGTGCGTATTCGCTGTTTGGATATTGCGGAAGGTGGGCTGGCAGGGGATCGCGTGCGAGTTGGGACTGGCCGCGTCTCCCCTACCCGCTTTGGTCTTTGCCCTCGTGGCCTCTTCCCCGATGCTCATCGGGTTCGTCCTGACGCGACGCGTGACTCCGCACATGGGACTGATCCCTATACTGTTCCTGACGGTGCTCTCTCCCATCGTGGAAGAGATTGAATTTCGCGGCTTGGGCGTGCGGAACCTGCAGCGTGGGACGGGCTGGCCGTTCTGGGTAATGGTGTGGCCGCAGGCGCTGCTAGTCGGGTGGGGCCATGTCGAGCAAGGCCAAAGCTTCGCGGACATGGTTGGGCTGATGTTGCTGACCGGATCTGGAGCCGTGGTGTTTGCTTGGCTGGTCTACCGATGGCAGAGTCTTTGGTTTCCTATTCTTCTGCATGTCTGCATGAATCTGTGGTGGGAAGTGTTCAGCGTCGCCAAGACCGCCCTGGGTGGTTGGTTCCCCTTCGTCTTGCAAACAGGCTCCATCTTGCTCGCCGTCGGAATCACCGTTTATTGGACCACGACACAAAACGACTCATTACGGTCGCATCCTTCAAAGTCCGAATGTGAAATATAGGCGTAATCACGCGCGATTCGTCCGCCCCCAGCACCCTCGCCGACTGTTCAAATCCACGCCCCAGCTGAATCGCATAGACGGTGACCTGCGCAGTGCTGAAGGCCCACATCCACCACAACTGTCCCCCGACCTTCCATCCGGTCTCATCCGGAGTCACGCTGGGACTACCCCGAATTTGCTCGATCAGCGCTTGATAAGTCGGCTCCCCTTGTGCGCCACCCGTGCTATGGCCTGGCACAATCCTCCTCGACTCACCCGCAGTCCGAAGGCTTCTTCCAGTACGGCTGCTGTCTTGCCGTAGGGCAGCCCCAAGCCTTTATTGAGTTGCGTGGCCAGTGCCAGCGCTCGGGGGCCCAGTTGCGAAGCGGCACTGCCGATCGCATCGGAGGTCTGCCGGGGATGCCGGCCTTGCACCCGCCGTCGGCAACGCCGACAGCATCCCACCTGAATGCGAAACTCAATGCGCTTCACTCGTGGTTCCGGAATCTAGGTCTGATACTGGGATACGATGCCCCGTTCCTGCACTCCCACTCCGCAGTGCGGACACCGCCCCGGCAGGGGTACGTCGATTACCTCATCGACGCTTCGCGGAATGGGCCGACGACATTGCTGCCCGTATTGGCAGTCTGCTTTGCGTCCAGGTTTTTGTGCATGCGCCTTGGGACCCTGCCGAGAGAAGGGAGCCGCTTGACGCTTGGCCGATCGCAACGCTTCTTCCAACAAACGTCGCAGACGCTCGTTCTCTTTCTTCAGCTCTTCAATCTCTCGCTCTAGGCGGGCAATCTTTTCTGAAGTTTCCTGTCCCACATGACAGACTAACTACTTGCGAATCAAAGCAAATAATGTTCGGGGGGAGTACCTTTACGCTAAACAATTACAATAAAAGTACATACTGCCACCGCGCAGACAGCCCACCAAGTGTTTCTTCCCAAAACACCAGTCACGATGGACGTGACAATCGCTGCTAACATCGTCACTGTCCCACCCCTTAAGCCTCCAGGAAAATGTAGGTTCCCTCCGAAGGGATTTGATACCACAGTCAACCACAGTCCAAAGGAACAGAGATAGATTATTGTGAGGCCCCCGCAGATATTGGTTGCCAACAGCCGGCTCCCATTTCTCATGTGACATTCTCCAATCAGGTTTTTTACTGAGTGCTCATGCATTCAAAATCTTTTGAGAGGAATCTCGCATAGTGTTACCGTATTTTACGATGTTGGACAAGGCTCGGTCGACCTGCAAATCCATCTGTGACAATGCCGGCGATGTCAAGCACTTTTGAAGTGCACTAACCCGTGCACTCCGAAGAGCGCGCCATTTCGCTCTCGTTGAAGGTTCTGCCAAGTGGTGCTCACCTTCAGATGGATTGTTGGTCAGGAGGGTCCCCGCCCGGTGCCTCCGTCTACGCAGAAATCTGCCCCGTCCGCTTCCGGACACGGGTGACCGGAATCGGACGGCAATCTGTTTCAGATCGAGCGGCGAGGTCGCCAGAAAATAAAGGACTTCTTTCTGATCTGACGTTGGCTTTGTAAGTGCTTATGTTTCCGGGATAGAGATTTTCTTACGCGCGTACCCTACACGGGAGGTACCGCGATGAACATTAGTCAAGATCTGCGTTATGCATTGCGACAGCTACGTCGGCAGGCGATGTGAGTCGATCCCTTGGTCGCGTTGCGCTACGAGTGAGGAACATTCATGAGCGGTTTACTGCAAGACCTGCGCTACGCACTGCGGCAGTTGCGCAAGAGCCCAGGTTTCACGACTATCGCTGTTATCACGCTGGGACTGGCAATCGGCGCCACAACCGCAATCTTCAGTGTTGTATACGGCGTGTTACTCCGGCCCCTGCCGTACGCCGATCCGACCAGGATTATGGCGATCTTCGAAGTCACTACCAAAGGCACATGGAACCGGGTTGCAGATCCGAATTTTGATGACTTTCGCGACCAAAATCACAGTTTCCACGCCGTAGCAAAATACAGCGCCAGCATCGCATCCGTTTCGGGTGGCTCGCAGCCGACTCGCTCGATGGTTGCAAGTGTCTCACCCGATTTTTTCAATGTCTTTCCGGTTCAGCCGATCGTCGGTCGCGCTTTCACGGCCGTGGACGCGCGGAAAGGCGCCGCCCCAGTTGCTGTTGTCAGCTACGGATATTGGAAGCAGCATCTCGAATCATCTCTGGACCTGTCGCGGTCGCACCTGAAGATCGACAATTCAGTGTTCTTTATTATCGGCGTTCTCCCGGAGGGGTTTCTGTTCCCACCAGAGGCGGCCTTGTGGGTGCCGACCGATCTTGACGGCGAAAATCCGAGCCGGACCTCGCATAACTACGATGCAGTCGGCCGCCTCCGCGACGGTGTGACGGTCGAGCAAGGGAATGCGGATATCAGCGCGATCGCGCGCCGCATTCACGATACGTCGAACGATCAAAACGACTATCTCCTCAAAGATGGAATTGTCGTTCCGCTTCAGGACTCGATCACCGGCAACGCTCGCCCGGCTCTGCTCATCCTCCTCGGAGCTGCGGGATTTCTTCTTCTGGTGGCATGCGCGAATGTCGCGAACCTGCTGCTCGCGCAAGCCTCGGTGAGAACACGTGAACTCGCCATTCGCAGCGCTCTGGGTGCTTCGCGCGGACGTTTGATTCGTCAATTTCTTACCGAAGCATTCCTGCTTTCGCTGGTCGGCGGTACACTCGGTGTAATGGGAGCGCACTTCGGCGTGGTGGGGTTGGTTGCGTTGGCGCCGGAAAGTCTTCCTCGGCTAGATAGCGTCTCGATCAGTATTCCAGTCCTTGTATTCGCGTTGCTGCTTTTGACCGCGGTCGCCGTCGGACTCGGCGCGTTCACCTCCATGCGGGCGACATCCGGCGACCTGCGCAGGGGGCTTGAGGAAGGAGGCCGCGGACAAGCGGGTTCTCAAAGCAGCCAGCGCGTTGGCCGCCTGATCGTGGCGACGCAGATCGCCATCACGCTCGTTCTCGTCGTTGGAGCGGGATTGCTCGGGCGCAGTCTGATGAAGGTGCTCGAAGTGGATCCCGGTTTCCGCGTGGACAAAATTGTCACCATGGACGTTTCGCTTCCGTGGGCAGGGTGGGTCGATCCGAAAGCAAAGGCTGGGGTGGCGATTTTCTTTTCTAGCCTGATCGACCGCCTCAACCAGATTCCAGGCGTGCGCAAGGTTGGCGCAACGAATGGACTTCCCATGGATGGCGGTCTTCCCAATGGCATGTTTCTGCTGATGACGCAGGATGAAGTTCCCAAGACTCCCGAGAGCGTCGATTCCATGGCCCGCGAATTCGATGTTCTGTTCCAACAAAAGGAGCGTCTTGGCACTGCGGACTTTTGCATCGCCACGGATGGGTACTTCCAGGCTCTCGGAATTCCTCTTCTTCGAGGGCGCATCTTTGACGAGCGCGACGGCCCGGATTCTCCGCACGTGGCTATGATCAGCGATTCGCTGGCTCGCGAGCGCTGGCCCGGTCAGGACCCTATCGGCCACACCATTGAATTCGGAAACATGGACGGCGACATGCGGCTGCTGACCATTGTCGGCATAGTCGGCGACGTTCACGAATACGGCCTCGACGTGCCCCCGCGCCCTACCGTCTACGTGAATCTGTTTCAACGCCCGCGCCCTGCAATTACCATAACCATGCTGACCGATGCCGACACGCAATTGGTCACCTCGGCGGCGCGCGGAATTCTGCAGGAGCTCAACCCGGAGATTCCGCCGAGGTTCCGGACGTTCTCCCAAGTCTATTCGGCTTCGCTGGGCTCCCGCAGATTCAACCTGATTCTCGTCGGTTTCTTCGGGATCGTCGCGCTGCTGCTCGCAACGGCAGGCGTATTCGGCTTGATGGCTTATTCGGTCAGCCGCCGCACGCGTGAGATTGGCGTTCGTGTGGCTCTGGGCGCCCGCTCCCGTGACGTACTAACGATGATCCTGGGCCAGGGATTGCGCACGATCCTGATTGGTGTCGCCATCGGGCTTGCCGGTTCTTTTGCCGCAGTGATCCTGCTACTGGTTACGGCCGCGCTACTGGCCTGTTACATCCCGGCCCGCCGCGCGACGAAGGTCGATCCCATGGTGGCGTTGAGATACGAGTGAGAGTACACAATGACCGGACTGCTACAAGACTTTCGTTTCGCACTCCGGCAGTTGTGCAGGAGCCCCGCGTTTACGGCTGTTGTGGTCATCACTCTGGCAGTTGGGATCGGAGCTAACACCACCGTTTTCAGTGCGATTGAGGCAGTAATGCTGCGCGCGCTGCCGTATAGCAATCCGAAACGTCTCGCGCTGCTTACGGATTCGCAAGATTCAGAAAACGGCGGATTTCTTCTTAGGGACATGCATTCACTGCAGTCTCAGAGTCACAGCTTCTCAGATATCGCCTTCTACTACCGTGACAGTGGCTTTTCCAATGTAACCGCTAATCAGCGGAACAGAGCCAGAGTCGGTTCAAGGCGCCTTTGTTTCATCCAACTTGTTCTCTGTGATGGGAGTAGCCCCCGCGCTCGGTCGCGTATTTACGTCTGACGAAGAGGGCCGACGAGAAGACGTCGTGGTTCTAAGCCACGGGCTCTGGACGAGACGCTTTGGAGCTTCCCGAGAGGTGATCGGGAGAAACCTGCAGAGCGACGACACAAGCTATCAAATCATCGGTGTAATGCCGGCGACCTTCCAGTTTCCAGCGCGAGACCAAAAGTTCTGAGAGGCGCCAGTTTGGTACCACCCCTGACCACCTGCGATTGCTATCGGAATGGTTCGTGGAGCAGGAGGTCGAGGAAGTAGTGATGGAATCCACTGCGCAATATTGGAAACCGGTTTGGGGAGCATTGGAACGGTACTGGAAGCCGACCTGCCAGAAGCGGGAGGGTGCTGGCCCGATGTCAGGAGCGCCGCATCTGGCACAGGCGCAATCGAATCGCAGGCCGCGGGGGCGGAAGAAGGATTCCCCCGATGCAGAGCGACTGGTGAAGCGGCTCGTGTCCCAAGAGCTGACCTTGAGCTTTGTGCCCGATACCGAACAGCGACTGTGGCCCAAAATGCCGAAGCTGCAGTCGATAAGACGCCACGGTAGCGGAATGCCGCGCATGGAGCCAGCAATAAGGGCAAGCGGTATGACACCCGCGCAGGCGACAAGGCCGAAGCTGATGACCCACTTGTTGCGGACTGGATCGACATACGGGCCGATAATTAGGTGTCCAATGGAGTAATCCCCAGCAATGTGGACGGGTTCATTTGTCTGTCGCCGAGAAACTCGAAAAACCACACTGGCTATTCACGCCTGTGGTGCCGTCGAGATAAAACCCAATGCCAGGGTTGCCGCCCGTAAAGAGATAGTCGGAGGTTTGGACGACCTGGACGCCGTTGATGTAGACCGTGATTACTTTTCCAATCATACTGGCCTTGACCACATCCCCATCCGCAACTCCGTATTGCGAGCCTTCAGCCTGTTTTAAGTACATAAAGGCTCCCAAGATTCCATCCCACCTCGCGACCTGGACGTAGGCTTTTGGACTTTTTGAGCACCGGAACATGACTTCATACCCTGTGGAGTTGTGGGGGGCAAGGGCACTCCGAAGCCGCAGTTCCACTTCCTGATAGACCGTGTCAGCATCCTTGTTCACTCTGTGAACCGTGGCTTGGACCGTTTGATTTGGCCCCCATGCCCCCGTCAGTAAGGCTGCGGAATCATCGTATTTTTCTGGTTCCGGTCTCTTCCCTCCCAGTTCTGTCCCAAAGGCAAACCCTGGGGTTGTCCGTACGTTGGTCCAATCGAGACCGTCGCTTTGGCCGTTTAGCCATTTCCCGCCTTCAGAAATCGGATTCTCGGGATGGGGGAAATTGGTGGTGTAGGCCCCATGGATTCCTGTGGAAGCGGAAGCCATGGGCAGCATGGGTACACCCTCTCTTAGCGGAGGCCAGAACCATACCACGATTACCAGCGCGACTAGCGCTGATACGATTACGAGCTTGAATTTTTGCCCGCTGACATCCATGAACGAATACTGACTCATATGTCATCCTTATTAGAAAGTCCCATGCCGTCGGTGCCGGAACCGCACTTGCGGCAGAGGTTTACAACAAACGACAATGAAGACCCACTATAACGATCCGGACACATAGGGTAATAACGTTCGTACAATATACCTGGATCTGGGGGCTTGAAGTGAATCCACGTTGGGATCGCGAAAATTCCTGCCTTTTCTACCGCGACGGACTAAGAACACTTTCCCGTGCCCCTGGCGCTCTATGCGCTTTCTGCGCTTTCTGCACTCTGCTTTCTCTCCCTTTGCACCCTCAGAACATCAACAGTATCTCTGGCGTGGTACGTGGCGCGGTTAGTGCGGCGATACCGGGTGCGCGTGGGAAATTAACCGGCAGCGCGATTAGGGGGCCCGACCATCTTCCTCCCCGTCGTGAGATCCATGCCATCATGCGCCGGGTCAATAGCTGGCAGTCGGCACACCCTGTGATGAAGCCGGAGGACCGCAACTGGCAGCGCGCAACCTGGTACACCGGAGTTGTCGCCGCATGGAAGGCGACAGGAGACAAGAGTTTCCTCAAACAGGCGTGGGCTCGGGGAAAGCAGCATGATTGGCACGTAGGCACTGAGCCGGACGGCGCCAATCGGCTGTTTTGCGTCCAGACCTGGCTGGAGTTGTATCTTCGGCACAAGAAAGATCTCGCGATGGTTGAGCACACCATTCGATGGCTCGATACGTCCGCACCGAATTCACCCGGGGGTGGAGGGCGCTGGTATCTAGAAGACAACCGCGTGTACGCGGACTCGCTTTATGGCGCTCCGGCGCTGGCGATGCTGACGCGAGCTACCGGCAACTCTAAGTATCTCGAGATCATGGAGGCGTTTTTCGACGACGTGACAGCTCAGCTCTGGGATGAGCAGCTCGGCCTCTACTACCGAGACGACCGATTCAAGGAACAGTTCACCGCAAATGGCAAGAAGATCTTCTGGTCGCGCGGCAACGGTTGGGTATTCGCTGGCATTCCGCGAATCCTCGACTACTTCCCAGCGGACGACGCCCGCCGCGCTCGCTATGTGGGAATTTTCCGCCGCATGGCGTCAGAGTTGATCAAGCGCCAGCAGAACGACGGGCTGTGGCGGGCCAACCTGGACGACCCCCAGGAAGTGCCCAATCCTGAGACGAGCGGCACGGCGTTCTTTTGCTTTGGACTGGCGTGGGGCATAAACAACGCGATTCTCGACCCAACAGAATACGAAGCACCAGTCGTGAAGGCGTTCACTGGCCTTCTGCAGTCGGTTAGCTCCGAAGGGAAAGTGCAATGGGGGCAACCAGTGGACTGGCGGCCGAATCCTGCTTTACGTGAGAGCACACATGAATTCGTATCTGGAACCTTCTTGCTAGCGGCAAGCGAAGTTTACAAGATGCGGCGCTGACCTGTCGCGCGCGGCAACGGCCTAGAAGCTTAACGCTTTTGCCACTCTGACATCTATACGGTTGGCGAGGGAACGTGACTACCTTGAATCGACGAGATTTCCTGTACACATTGGGGGCGGCAAGTACTGTGACGGGAAGTCTGCTGGGAATCGAGAATGCACTGCCAGCGCCGTCAAAGATCACGCCAATCTCAGGTAGTTGGTTCGAGTTTCAGCATCATCCCACTATCGAGGGAGTGGATTGGAATCCTGCGCTGGGCAACTTCACCTGCGATCAGTGGCAGCTCAAGATCAAGGAAATCGCCGAAACAGGAATGGAATACCTCGTGTTGATGTCGACTGCTCTACATTATCGTTCGTTTTCCGCACATATTTTTCCTTCGTGGAAATTGGCCTGTGAAGATCCGCTGGAAGCCGTCCTCTCCGCGGCGGACAAGTACGGCATCAAGTTCTTTATCAGCGGAGGCTTCTACGGGGACGTGGATAGTCCGGGTATCCTCGCGGACCCCGCTGCCATGAGTAAGCGGCTGCAGGCAATTCATGAGATCACTCGACTCTACAGTCACCACAAGAGCTTCTACGGATGGTATTGGCCGAATGAGGCTTTTATTAATCGATACTTCTCGGACGAGTACATCAAATATGTCAATACATGCTCTCGGCTCGCGCGCCAGCTCAGCCCGCGCGCTCAGATTATGGTCGCGCCGTACGGCACACGTGTGGCGGTGCCGGACGACAAATATGTCCACCAACTCGAGTCCTTAGACGTGGACATCATTGCATATCAGGACGAGGTGGGCGTGCGGAAGTCAAGG
>WNFQ01001196.1_pt1 | contig 22571 bp, 17 predicted proteins | sample 5400171 | NCBI WGS metagenome assembly WNFQ01 (sample SAMN13153356, study PRJNA577476) | soil metagenome | isolation source: 20 cm soil under Madrone tree | place: USA:California | collected 2016-06-14 | reverse complement strand
GCCGAGATGAACCTCGTCCAGCAGGGCGCGGAGCTCAGCTATCTGATTCTCCATGACCCGGACTTCCGCAAGGTCCGCCGCGATCACCTTGTCGAAACCGGCAAACGCATCCGCTTGAAGAATGACGTTGCGCTCTTTGCGCGTGCCTTGGACAATCTTGCCGAGGGCTACAAGTTCCATTTCAACGTTATCTCTGCCGCGCCGCAGGAGATCATCGAGTCGGCGCTCGAAGGCATCGTGCCGCCGGATCATATTTTCGGCACGCGCTTCCGCTACAAGGAAGCGACGGGAGAAGTCGACTCCATCATTCGCGCGTCCGCGGGCTGGGGCAAGATCACGGTGCTTGAAGAGCTCCGCTCCACGCTTGGCATCAGCCATGACAGCATCATCTACATGGGCGACGGCAGCTCCGATCTCCCCGTCATGATGCACGTCAATCAGTATGACGGCCTGACCATCGCGGTGAGCGAAGCCAAGTTCATCACGCGCGTTGCGAAGCGTACCGTGCTCAGCGATAACGCGATGAGCGTTCTCGTCCCTGTGTGCGAAAAAGTTCTGCGCTGGGACTCCGCCAAGATCCGGCGCGTCTTCGCGTCATACGGGCTCACACTCCTCGAATGGGAGAAGGTGCGCACCGACATGCTCACCATTCAGGACTCTGCTGAAGCGGTGGCGGCAGCGTCTGCAAACCAGCTCAACGCTCAATAAGCGCTCATATTGTCTCTCTTCCAGGGAGGGCGGGCTTTTTTTAGTCCGCCCTTTCTTTGTTTCTTCTTTCGGAGGAGAATCCCTTCGTTTGTTTAGCTCCGCAGAGGAGGGAAGAGCCGATGCTGCGCGCCAGCTTGAAATTCTCTTTCATTGTGTCTTCTTGCGTACTTAGTCAGCCTGTGCTGGCACAGGCACAGCTGTCTTCCGAGATCGACCTCACTCGGCCGCAGGATTATGTCCTCAAGCGTGTTTCCAGTTCAGATCCCACTGGCGCGAACGCGGATTTTCGCCAGGTTGATCCCGGCGGAATTCTTACGCTTCTGGATGCAGATGGCCCCGGGCTGCTGACGCATATCTGGATCACCGTTGCGAGTCCCGAGCCCTACCACCTCAAGAAACTCGTGCTGCGAATCTATTGGGACAACGAAGCGGTTCCGAGCGTCGAAGCTCCTCTGGGAGATTTCTTTGGCCTTGGCCTCGGCGATTACCATCGGTGGGAGTCCGAGCTTCTCTCCGTCGGGAGCGACAAAGCTTTGAATTCATTTTTCCGCATGCCGTTTCAAAGGCATGCGCGAATCACGGTTTCCAACGACGGCCAGCAAAAAGTGGATGCCTTTTATTTCAACCTCGACTATCGCGCGTACTCGCAGCCTCTTCCAGGCGGGACTCTTTACTTTCACGCGCAATTCCGACAGGCGCAGCCCAATCACGGCTGGACTTCCGACTGGAAGAACAATGGTGATCCCAAGGTCGATCGCAAAACGAACTTCGACGGTAAGGATAATTACGTCTGGTTGGATGCCGAGGGTCGCGGGCATTTCGTCGGGGTTACCATGTCGGTTCTGCAAAATCAGGATGGCTGGTGGGGTGAGGGCGACGACATGTTTTTTATCGACGGTGAAGCGCGCCCCTCCATTGCCGGAACAGGCTCGGAGGATTATTTCCTAGGCGCTTGGGATTTTGGAGGTCACCCTTTCTCGTATCGGCTTTACGGCGCGCCCGTTGTCGGAGAAGAACGCGCGGGCGACAAATCATCCGTGTATCGCTTTCATCTGGATTCGCCGATTCCTTTCACAAAATCAATCCGCGCGACTATTGAGCATGGCCACGCCAATCACCGCTCCGACAATTTCTATTCAGTAGCCTACTGGTATCAATGCGAGCCCCACGCCCCGTTTCCAGGCATTCCTCCCGTCGACCAGCGCATCCCCCGCCTGCAGCAGGTCGGCGGCCCTGGAAGTGCCGCTCCCTTGCATCCTTGACCCGCGACACCACAAGCAGAAGTAATTCTCGATTCATGTAGCGGAGATCTTTTCGCCGGCATCTGAATGTTTGTTATTCTCTTCGAGTTTCGGAGGCCACCATGGCGAAGAAATCCATCCTCATGATCGTCGGCGATTACGTGGAAGACTACGAAGTGATGGTCCCATTCCAAGCCCTACTGATGGTTGGCCATACCGTCCACGCTGTCTGTCCCGGCAAAAAATCCGGCGAGATCGTCCGCACGGCCATCCACGATTTCGAAGGCGACCAGACGTACTCCGAAAAGCGTGGGCATAATTTCACGCTCAATGCCACTTTCGACCAAGTCAAGCCCGAAGACTACGATGCTCTGGTCATCCGCCGCCATCTGCCATGCCGCGCAAATCCTCGCCACGGCTAACGTCATCCAGGGGAAAAAGTGCAGCGCCTATCCCGCTGTCGGTCCTGATGTGGCCCAAGCCGGCGGCACGTACGTCAATCTCGCCATGACCGACGCCATCGCCGACGGCAATCTTGTCACGGCCCCGGCCTGGCCCGCGCATCCCGCCTGGCTCGCCAAGTTTCTCGTTGTCCTCGGCACAAAGATCGAGCTGTAATTTCCGAATCGATTATTTGCATCCGCCTATTCTAAAAAACGAATCCCATCTTCGTCTCCCATCTTCGCCTCTTCCTAAAAACTCCTCCAAAGAGGATAATTTCCTGTTCGGCATCCCACGAAAGGGCAACTCGTCATCTCATGGCAAACGTCAACACCAAAAGAGGCGTCATCGGCATCCTCACTGGAGGCGGTGACGTTCCCGGCCTCAATCCAGCGATTCGTGGCGTCACGCTTCGCGCCATTCGCGAAGGCTATCAAGTCATCGGCATTCGCCACGGCTGGGCCGGCCTCGTAGACATGATCCGCGACAAGGATTACGACAACTCCGACAATTTCTTCCTTCTCGACGAAGAGACCGTCGATCGCGCCGGCCGCACCGGCGGCACTTTTCTCCACTCTTCCCGCACCAATCCCGGCCGCGTCAGCAAATCCAACGTCCCCTCGCACCTTAAGGAAAAATTCACCGCTGAAAAGAATGACCTCACTTCTGAAGTCCTCAAGAATCTCGCCTGGCTGGGCATTGATACTCTCATCCCTATCGGCGGCGATGACACGCTCAGCTACGGTGTTCGTCTCCACAAGGAAGGGTTCAAAGTCATCGGCATTCCCAAGACCATGGACAACGATGTCCCCGGCACCGACTACTGTATCGGCTTCAGCACTTGCGTCACTCGCACCATCCAAATGGTCAACAGCCTCCGCACCTCCGCCGGGTCCCACGAGCGCTTCATGGTCATCGAAGTCTTTGGCCGGTACGCTGGTTTCACCGCTATGCTTCCCACCATGGCCGGCGCCGCCAATCGCTGCGTCATTCCCGAATATAAATTCAATATCGAGCATCTCACCGAGCTGCTCGTCGCCGACCGACGCAAAAACCCCAGCCGCTACTCGATCGTCCTGGTCTCGGAAGGCGCCATGTTCGAAGGCGGCGAGATGGTTTTCGAAAGTGAAGCTACCGACGCCTATGGCCACAAAAAACTTGGCGGCATCGGCGAAATCGTCGGCGAAAAAATTAAGGAAGTTTCCGCCAAATTCAACGGCGGCAAAAAGATCGACGTCATCAACCAAAAGCTGGGTTATCTCGTCCGCTGCGGCGATCCCGATGCTATTGATTCCATCGCTCCCATGGCCTACGGCAATCTCGCTCTCGATCTCCTCCTGAAAAATATCAGCGGCCGCCTCGTCGTCCTCAAGAACGGCCACTACGACAACATTCCTCTTGAAACTGTCACCGCAACCAAAAAGGTGGTCAACGTCAAGGAGCAGTACAATACCGACCGCCTCCGGCCGCAATACGCCAGCTTCGAAATGCGCCCCCTCTTCCTCATGACCAACGAAGTGAGATAGTCTCTCTCCCCATATCTTGCTCGGACGATGACGGCTGTCGGGGAGGCCTTATCTACGTACTGGGGATTGACGTTGGTACGGGAGGAACACGCGCCCTCATCATCGATGGCCGCGGCCGCGTCGTCGCCTCCGCCACGGAAGAGCACCAGGCCTTCGCCTCGCCGCAGATTGGCTGGGCCGAACAGCATCCGGAAGACTGGTGGCGCGCCTCGTGCATCGCGGTTCGCAAGGCCCTCGCTAGCGCTAGTCTCGGTCCGGAGGAAATTGCCTGCGTCGGCTTTTCCGGGCAGATGCACGGCGCGGTCATGTTGGACGAGCAGGGAATCGTTGTTCGTCCCGCAGGAGCGCCTGATTCAGCTCACGTGCAATCCGGCGTTAGCCAATTTCACGCTTACAAAACTGCTCTGGGTCCGCGAGAACGAGCCCGAAAATTGGAAGCGCGTTCGCTCGGTCGTGCTCCCGAAGGACTACGTTCGCTTCCGCCTAGCCGGCGAACGCGCCACCGACATGGCCGACGCTTCCGGCACGCTTCTTCTCGATGTGGCCCATCGCCGCTGGTCGCGTGAAGTGTTGCAAGCGGCCGAAATCGATGAACGCTTGCTGCCGTCTCTCTACGAATCTCCGGCCGTGTGTGGAGAAATCTCAACCAAAGGTGCAGTGGAAACGGGTCTGCGGGTTGGCACGCCAGTTGTTGCCGGTGCAGGCGATCAAGCAGCTGGAGCCACCGGCATGGGCATCGTCTCAGCCGGGGCGGTCAGCGCTACTATCGGCACTTCTGGCGTTGTTTTTGCGGCCACGGATCGCCCCGCTCTCGATCCTCTTGGCCGCGTTCACACGTTTTGCCACGCCATTCCCGGGCGCTGGCACATCATGGGCGTCACCCAGGCAGCCGGCCTCTCGCTGCGCTGGTTCCGCGACACTTTTGCAATAAATTCCAGCGGCGCCCGCGAATCCTATGACCAGCTCACCGCCGAAGCCGCCAAAATCCATGCCGGTTCCGACGGCCTCCTGTGGACTCCCTATCTGATTGGCGAGCGCACGCCGCATCTCGATTCGAACGCTCGCGGCGCCCTGGTTGGCCTCACCGCTTCGCACACCCGCGCCCACGTCGTTCGCGCCATCCTGGAAGGCGTTGCCTTCAGCCTTCGCGACACTTTCACCCTCTTTCGCGAAATGAATGTCCCTGTCACCAGGATTCGCCTCGGCGGCGGAGGTGCACGCTCCCCGCTCTGGCGCCAGATCCAGGCCGATGTCTATGGCCACGCCGTCGAAATCGTCGAGGCCGAAGAAGGAGCGGCCTATGGCGCGGCTCTCCTCGCCGGGGTGGGCGCTGGCTTCTGGCCCACCGTGGACGCCGCCTGCGCCGCCACGGTCCGCGTCGCCTCCCGCGTGACTCCCCAATCCGCTGCCGTCGCCACACTTAACGCCAGCTATGCCGCCTACCGTCGCGTCTACCCCGCCACAAAAAAGGTTTTCACCGCGCACTGATAGAGGCCATCCCACGCTGTAAGGCAAAGGGAAGTGCGGCCTCGCGTACTAAGCAGGCCACTCGCGGAACAAATCCTGAAACGATAAAGACTTGGGCCGCACTATCCGGCAGAGCCTCAGTCGGTTATATGGACGTCTTCAAGCTTGCATTCGAAACGATCGTCGTGGGCCTCCTGGCCTTTGTCTGGCTGGGCGTTGCGACCTATCTTCTTTCCCCCGACTTCCTAACGGACCTCCTTTCTCGGCGCCTCCCCGTATTTGCAAAGGACAATTCAACCTTGCTGAGTGTGGCTCTCCTAACCCTGGCATACTGTCTCGGCTCGGCCATTCTCCCCATAGCCAACCAGTTGGTAAACGACGAGCACTGGCCGCTCTCCGAAAGCGCCGTCCGGTGTCAGGTTTTCATGCAGCATCAAAGACTCCTGCAGCGTATTGCATACTCCGCTTTGCCCAAGAACCTTCCACCAAGCGACTTTGCCCCTGTCCACTGCTCCTATTGGGCGCCAGTGTTCAAGGGACGAATCGGAGACGGAATACTGACTTTTCTGAAATTGTGGGCTCCTTCTCTCCTGATAAAACAAGACCGTTCAGCACTAGACGATGAAACCAAAAAAGACAGATTATTGAGTCTCTTTCAGTTGCAAGAGAGCAAACTACTGAACCAAGGTTCTGATACGGCGGTCCTGCTCAGGCAATTGCATGAACGAATTGTTGTGCTCCGAGGTGCGGTCTTCAGCGGATTCGCTCTGTCCTTGACTTGCCTTTTTGCCTACTTTGCCCGCGTATATGACCAGCCTGCCCATTGGATTAAGACCATTTGCGGAGCCCTGCTAGCCATTTGTTTCGCGGTATTCGCCTTTCTCAATGGCTGTCAGGATCTGATGAACCGGAATATTTTCGACATACCGATACTGGAAAGCTTGGTGGCCGTAATCACCATTTTCGGCACAGTTCTGATAATTAGGGGCGTTAAGACCCAGCTTTTTATGAAGAAGCGGTATCTCTTCGTCATCATTTTCTTTGCTCTTCTTGCCTATGGCGGATGGATGAGTTCCGAGATTCTCTACGACCAGCAGGTGATCAGCTCCTTGGCAGTTCAGTAAGGCCCCGAAACTCAGAAACACTTAGCCGCCGCGCGCAAGCCGCCAGCCATGAGTCACTTGCGAGGCAGTCGCTGCTGCTTTGCCTTCCAAATTTAGCGGAAATAGCGCGTGAACGAATAAAACGCCACAAGGAAAACCGTTACTAGCACGACCGCCGAATTTCGCGCTCGGTTCGACTGTCGCCTTTCCCCCAGCAGGTCGCCGATCGCCGAACTCAGGAAAAAAACTTGCAGCCCGGTGATGACGCTCGCCGCAACTTCTACGAGCGCATATTCATGAAGCAGCGCGGCGACGAAAATCGTTCCGCTGATGACGGCCGCGGCGAAGCACATCACCACGGACAGCACGTGTCGCTTCATCGCACCTCCTCATCAGTTTACGGCCGCACTACGCGACGTTCTTGGCGCGCATACGCTCCATCACCTGTTCGCGCAGCGTGTTCAGGCTGTTCACAATTCGGTCGGCTTCCACGCTCACCAGCGCGTACCGCTCGATCTTCTGATCGCCGGACTGCACGAGCACGTGATGATCCTCGCGCAGGTCCGGAAACTCGTTCAGTTGCACGCGCGCGCCGCGAAGCGCGGCCGCAAGCAACGCAAATGTCTTCTCCACGTCCGCTGCAAACGTACGAAACGGGGCACGTGCCGGAACCGCCGCCGTGTGCAGCCATCCCGCATCCAGCGCCATCAACGCATGTATGAATCGATGCGAGCTTGCCAGCAACGCATTCAACTGGCTCATCTGCTCCGCCGTCGTTCCCGGTTCCGCGCCCAGCCGGTCGATCGAGGCTTCCAGATTCGTGCGTGCGAGGCGCGCGTTCAGCCGCACGCGGTCGAGTTCGCCTTCCCTGACTGCGGCGCCCCTCGTATACGATTCCGCGAGGGCGTGAAAATATTCCCGGTAGGCATCCAGTATTTCAGAAATCCGCTCCGAAACCTGGGTTCGCTCCCACGTCGGCCAGACCCAATAAGCCAGAAGCGCTAGGGTGCCTCCCGCCGCCGTGTTGATTCCGCGCGCCCAGATCACCTCCTTCGGAGAAACTCCGGTGATGGCGATCAGATAGACCACCAATGCGCTGATGGCCACCGCAAAAATCCCATAGTTTGCCGGGCCCACCCAGCGAAGCAAAAGCGTGAACACAAAGATCAGAATAATCTGGATCGTTACGCCGTCAGGAAGAAAACGAAAGAGCGCCGTGGCCAGAAAAAGTCCCGCGATTGTTCCGGCTATCCGCAAAAGGCCGCGGCTGAACGTCGTCGTGAATTCCGGCTTCAGCACGAGCACGATCGTCATCGGCAGCCAGTAGGAACGGTGCCAAGGCAAAACGCGTTCCAGGCTATCGCCGAGAGAGACCAGGGTGGCCAGGCGAACGGCGTGACGGAATACCGAGGACTGCAGATTCAAATTCGCGCGCAACGTTGCCAGCAAGCCGCTGAAGCGCAGTCGCCAGGGTTGTTGTGCCTCTTGTCTTACAAATTCTGCCTGGCCTATGGGCGTGGCATTGGCAGCCAGGTCGAGCGCTGCCCGCAGCTGGCCGTTCAGCGCGTCCATTTGGAAACGCGCATCCTTTGCGACTGCGGCGAGAAAAGTTGCCGGCATCTTGTCTGTTTTTTCCCGCAGCAGCTCCGTGTAGGCTTCGCACGCGACAAGGATTTCCTTGCCCGATGCGGCAGGTATTCCGGATTGCAAGGAATCGCCGATCGCTTGCAGCGCTTGCGCTGCCTTCTTCAAGTAGTCGTCAAGAATCCGCACCCCGGAGTGTGTGAGGCTCTCCCGCTGCATGCGCAGATGCAACCGCGAAAGCATCAGCAGGCTGAGCCGGATGCGCTCCGCCTGGGTGAGCAAAGCGCGATAACGCACCGCTTCGAGGCCCGTCTCGCGATCGAGGCCGGAAAGCGCTTCTTGTGCTCGTGCACTTTGAATTGTCGCGGGCGGCGGGGAAGTCGCGTTCAGCGGCTGCTCTGCCGCGCGGGCGAGTTCGAGAAACAGGGCGGCCAGGGCTCGCCGTTCTGGTTCATAGCGCTGTACGGGCCACAGCGCCACGGATAGCGCCGTCTGCAGCAGTCCGCCACCAAGAGCGAGCGCTGAGGATATCAAGGCTTGGTCCGTGGTCAGCGGCTGTGCCGAGTAAATCAGCAAGATAACCAGGCTGATCACGCCAAGATCGGCTGCCGTGGTACCCGCCGCTACAAACATTCCTGCCGCGAAAGCCCACAGAGCGGCGATAATTACAGCGGCAACATTGTGATTGCCTGAGAGCGCGCCGCAAAGCACGCCCACCGCGCACAGAACGCTGGAAGAGAGCATGCGTTTGGCACGCTGAGGGTAGGGGTCGCTCCCATCGGAATAGGCGACGTTGAGCGCGCCGCTGGCCACGACCAGCCCGCCGCGTGGCATGTTCATTGCAAATCCAACGATCAGAGGCAGAACCACCCCGGTCGAATTGCGCAGGGCCATGTATGGATTTAGCTTTGAGCAATCGAACCGCGTCAGCGCACGCCAGAACGCGCGCGCGAAGCCTTCGTGCGCCGGAGGCGAAGTGGTCGCCGTGGCCGTCGCCTGCGGAAGCGGCTTCGAGGAGATTTCCTTGGTTTCGATCGACATGTCAAATCGCGAGCGACGCGAATCTTATCCGCGCCTCCATTGTATCGGAGGACGCTCGTTACGGTTGGTTGCAAACGCTTGTATCCTGGCAGTGGCGATTTACATCCAACAGGACGAATCTGGGAGAGCATTTAATGCCACAACGTCAACTTGGAAAAAACGGCCCTCTTGCTTCTGCGATGGGTCTCGGCTGCATGGGAATGTCCGAATTCTATGGACCGCGCGACGACCAGGAGTCCATCGCGACGATTCACCGCTCCATCGAACTCGGCATCACCTTTCTCGATACCGCGGATGTCTATGGCTACGGCGACAATGAAATACTGGTTGGTATGGCCATTCGCGCATTGGGCGCCAAGATTTTTCTCGCCACGAAATTCGGAATCGTTCGCGACAAAGCCAATCCTGCCGCGCGCGGCGTCAACGGCCGGCCCGAATATGTGCGCGCATCTTGCGATGCCAGCCTGAAGCGCCTCGGCGTTGAAACCATCGACTTGTATTACCAGCATCGCGTCGATCCAACCGTGCCCATCGAGGAAACGGTCGGCGCGATGGCAGGACTTGTGCACGCCGGAAAAATCCGCTATCTCGGACTGTCGGAAGCTTCCGCGGACACCATCCGCCGCGCTCACAAGGTGCATCCGATTGCCGCGCTGCAAACGGAGTATTCGCTGTGGAGCCGCGATCCGGAGGATGAAATCCTGGCTACTACACGTGAGTTGGGAATCGCGTTTGTTGCGTATAGCCCGCTTGGCCGCGGTTTTCTAACTGGCCAGATCAAGCGTTTCGAGGATTTTGCGCCCGACGATTACCGGCGGAATTCGCCGCGATTTCAGGGAGAGAATTTTGAAAAAAATCTCGACCTGGTTCGCCGCGTCGAGGCCATTGCCAAAGAAAAGAAATGCACCCCCGGCCAGCTCGCCCTCGCCTGGCTGCTTGCCCAAGGCCAGGACATCATTCCGATCCCAGGCACCAAGCGTCGCAAATACCTCGAAGAAAATGCCGGCGCTCTGAATTTGTCGCTGACGAAAGAAGATTTGCGCCGCATCGGTGAGGTAGCTCCGCGCGGCGCTGCGGCAGGCATGCGTTACCCCGAGTACATGATGAATACGGTCGGACGCTGATGATTCGTGCGCAGTCCGCAAAACCGAAGTTGACTTGCGCGTACAAGGCGGGATTTCCAAAGTTTGACAACTAGCTAGACCTGTACTGTCGTCAACGCCCGCCAGTACGCAGGGCTGGCAGAGTGAACTTCGGCGTGACTTCCTTGCGCTTCGACCAATCATGATAAGTGTGGCACTCAAAGCAGCGCGACTCCGCGTGCTCCGGCCCCGGCGCATGGCACTTCTTGCAAGTTTCAATCCCTGGTAACAACACTTCGCTCGTTTCTGTGCTCGCGAGCGCCTTGGCGTGGCAGCTCACGCAGGTGAATCCTCGATGTGCATCGTGATCGAACTTCGCGTTCGGCATCCACCGCAATGTCGTGCTTGCAGGAGCGATGAATGGAAGCGTTGTGTTCGCGGCCGCCACTAACTTTGCAGCCAGCTCCTTATCACGAATCAATTGCGCAATTCGCATCAAAGAGTTTTTATCTCGGAAGCGAAGATCGTGGCATTGCACGCAGGTTTTGCGCCACAGGAGTTGTTCGGCGTCGGCTACGCGCTCCGTGACCCATTGTGTCGGCGTGAGGACGCGCACTTCCGGGGGAGTCGGTTTGCCAGTGAGATCGCGCTCCGGATCGCGCGCTACCCGTACCTCGCTCGGATGCCTCGCGATATATTCGCCGAATCTTTGGATCAGGAAAGCATGTACGACTTCTGTCTTGTCGTGCGGAACGCCTTCGTCGAAGCGCTTATCAAAGGTGAGCAAGTGACAGGCGGCACATGCGGTAGCGAATTTCACCGGGGCCATGAGTTCGCGGCCGCTCATAGTCTTACGAGTTGTTTTCCGGTCCATAGCGACAGGACCTTCTTCTTCGTGCGAGTCCGAATAAGAATGGCCAGCGGCTATATATTTTGCGTCGCCGTAAGTCCAGGACGTGAAAACGGCCTCGGGACGGTGGCAATCGCTACAGTCGAGTTGGACAAGCAGCCCGCTGGGACCACGGCGGATCGGCTTCATGTGGATAGCGTGGTTGAGTTTGATGGTGCTGGGATCGCGAGGCGGCTGGCCTCCAAAAAAACGTAACGCGGCGAATTCTGGATGGGCGTTCTCGAAGGCGCGAATATCCCTCATGTAGAGCGACTTGGTGCTTACTAAACTCAGGTCGGCATGGCATTCCGCACAAGACTGGTTGCTTACCGCGGAAATGCTGATCCTTCCGCGATGTTCGGCGTGACAAGTTGCACATGCTAGAGATTTCGTGGCGTGGGCATGATGAATCGGTCCGTCATGGCAGTTGAGGCAAGCGGCGTCAGCCGCCTTCGCGGAAAATGCACCTGCCGTTCGCAGGTGGCAAGCAGCGCATTCTTTCTCCAGCACCGCATGCGCTTTGCTCATGCGGCCGCTGGAATAGACGCGATGATCGCCATAAAAGCCGCGCCAGGAAATCCAAATCAACGCGACCAGAGGAAGCAGGAGGCTAAGCCAGAACTTGGCACGCTTCAGCGGCGTCGGCCTTTTGAAATAATTGAGGTCGATGCGCTGCGCAAGCTTTTTTGTTGTGCGTGTGCGTGCCACGTTTCCCTGTACCCGCCGTAACTCGCCGAGCAATTACATTTTCTTTGTAGGGGCGCCCCTACGAGCAAAAATCAATCCGTTCGCCGCAACTGCGCAGCGAAGGGCAAAAGTTCAGTAGCGCAGCGCCATAACCGCGTGAATGGTGCCGAGCAAAATCAGTGCGAGCGAAAGCGGGATGTGCAGCAGCAGCCAGCCGTGCAGCCAATGGTGCAAGCGTTCCTGGCGCGTAAGCTGGCGCGCTTCGTCACAAATCTCTTCAAGATCCGCAAGCGTGACGTGCGCTGCGGCCGGCAACAGAGTGCGCAGTCCGGCGAACGCGCTGCTTGCTTTCGCAGCGTCGGCGAGGCGCTGGCCGCGTTGCTTCGGCCGCTCCAGAAACGGACGCATTTCGCTCACATAAAAACGGCGAATCGGCGCGCTTTCTTCCTCACTCAACAAAATGATTTCAGTCGCCGCAGCGACCGCCGCACTTGCGCCAGCGCTCACGGCCGCAGAAGTGCGCAGTGGCACGGCGGACGCCGCGATTGTCCGCAACGCCGTAAAGCCGCCCGCGCGCTGACCCGCTTCGTTTGAATGTTTCGTGAGTCCCAAGTTGCCGCAGAGGGATTCCATGGCGCGGTCGGCTTCTTCGCGAAGCAGCCCTCGAACGCGGCCGATTTCGTCGTAAATGGTTTCGAGCGGAACGTCGGATGTCATTGCCGGCGGAATGTAATGTTGCAGCGTCGCACCGAACACGCCGCTGAACACCGTAATCATCATCAGCCACATCAGGACGCGTGTGAGCGTTCCGCCGAAATGAAACCCACCGTGAAAAAAAATCATCGGCAATGCGAGAAATCCGAGCCAGAGATGCCCACGCATCCAGGCTTGCGCACGACCGATTCGCCACGTCGGGACGCGTTTCCGCGCGCCCAGGAGCGCAGCAAAAATCATGAAGCCGAAACCGATGACGCCGAACGATAGGCCGACGGCGCTGCCGCCGCGCGGTCCTTGCGGCGATTCGAACGCATAAACGGCGTAAGCCACAGTAGAAATCACCAGGATTGCCAGCGATACGATGGCCCAGCCGCGTTGCGTCCGATCCATTCTCATTTCGCGGAACCCTGGCCGAGCATATCGGCAAAAAATGTGCGCGGGTCGACGCGATGCGCGGCGTCGTGCGGGCAGGCGTAAACGCAACTCGGTTCTTTCAAGTGCGTGCAGAGATCGCAGGAAGTTGCTTTTTGCTTGATGACGGCCTTTTTTCGGCCGGCGCGTTCGGGATCGTCAACCATCACTTCGAATGGATGTAAATTGATGTTGCCGTACGGACAATTTTGCGCACAAAGGCCGCACCCGATGCACCAATCCTCGATGATGACTTCGAGCGAATTCCGCCTGCGAATGGCCCCTACGGGGCAGCCGACCATGCAGAGCGGATCGCGGCACTGGCGGCAACTCGTGGCTACGAGATATTGATCGAAGCGCAGACCATCACGAACGAGTCGGGTGATTCCCTCGTGAGCGTCGGCGCAGGCATTCACGCAAGCGTCGCAGCGCGTGCAATTTTGCAAATCCAGAATCAGCAGACTTTGCGCTTCCATCAGTCCTTGCGATAGGAATTGATCGATGGGAACGCTGTGGACCGTCTGCATGCGCTGCTGATTCGCAGCGCGGCGTTCAGCGGCCACGGATTCGAGGCCAGTTCGAACGCTAGGGAAACGAACCACCATGTCGCGGAAATCGTCGCCGGAAATTCGCACGAGTTCGACGTGATCGAGTGCCGTGCAAGTGGCGGTTCGAACACCCTGACCGAGAAGGCCGATTTCGCCGAAGTAGTCGCCACGCGAGAGATAGGCGAGGACGAGCTCGCCGCCGGGATAATTCTCCGAGACTTTTACGAAGCCGATGCGAACGAGATAGAAGCTGTCGGCCGGCGCGCTCTGTTGAACGATAGTCTGGCCGGGAGCGAAGCGCTGCAGCTCAACGCTTTCCTTGAGATGCATGATGAACTCCGGCGAAAGGTCCGCGAACATGGGGACGCCGCGAAGGTGATTTTCGAGCGCGCGGCGGCGATAAGTTTGGTCCAGCTGCGCGCGGAAGGTTTTGTTCTTCAGCATGATGTCGAGAACGTTGCGCAGCATTTCGAATGCGACGACGTCGGATTCCGAGATCACCGTGGCCGAACGGGGATAAAAATTCATGCAAGTCATTTCGCCGAAGAGATCGCCGGGGCCAAGTTCGGCCACGGGATTGCCGCAAGCGAGATCGACGGAGGCATCGATAGGAATCGTTCGGTCGCGCGCTTCCTCTTCGCGCTTGTCTTCTTCGCGTGCGACAAGCGTGCTGGTCAGCCGTTTGAAAAATCCCTTTGCGCCACCCTGAGTTTTGACGTGCGCGATGGGAGTGGAAATGGAGACTTTGGCTTGGCCTTCGAGAATGTAGAAAGCTGTGGAACCGAATTCACCCTCACGGCAAATGATTTCGCCTTTTCGGAAGCGGCGTTTGACGATGGCGCCGCGATTGAGTTCAAGAAACGTGCCGGAGACGCCTTTGAAAACCGGAATTTGCAGGAGATCCTCGGCTTCGAATCCCTGCGCGTCCGGACCGGCGGCGATCGCGGTGCCCACGACGCTCTTGTTGGTGAGCGCGCCGGTCGGGCAGGACACCATGCACTCACCGCAGGAAATACAGGTGGAATCGCCCATTGGCGAATTGAGATCGAACGCGATGCCGGCGGAGTAACCTTTGCCCATGCGACCGAGGACTAAATTGTTCTTAATTTCGTCGCAGCCGCGGATGCAGCGGTCGCAAAGAATGCAGGCGTCGTGGTCGACGGCGATAGCGAGAGAAGACTCATCTTTGCCGCGGGCAACGGTGCGCTTTGAGAAGCGCGCCTGCGAAGCGCCCGCGGCCTTCGCGAGAGTCTCCAATTCGCAGTCGCTGGAATTCTGCTGGCGAGCGCAAGGGGAAGGATGATCGGACATCAAGAGTTCCAAGACGGTCTTGCGCGCATTCAAAACTCTTTCGGAATTGGTGACGACCTTCATGCCCGGCTCGACCGGGCGCACGCAGGAAGCCGCGAGAACGCGAGCTCCCGTATCCACGACGCAAAGGCGGCAGACGCCCACCGGAGTTTGGTTCTGTAAATGGCAAAGCGTGGGGATAGCGATGCCGTTCATGCGCGCGGCATCGAAAACGCTCGTGCCCTCAGGCACCCGAACGGATTGGCCATCAAGCGTGACGTCAACCAAGCCCGGAGGTGTGGCGGCGGTCGTCATGCTAAGGGCGAATGCCTACGCGCTGAGCTTCGCCGGCGCGTGAAGCGGCGGTGAAGCAGATGCCGCTGGGACACTGGCTCTTTAGAACGTGAGCATCCACTTCGGGGCGAAAATGCTTCAGCACGGATTGAATCGGTGCCGGTGCAATCTGGCCGAGGCCACAAATCGAAGTCAAGCTCATCGCTTGCGACAGTTCTTCGAGTAGCACGAGATCGGCGCGATATTGAGACTCCTGGACGCCACCTTGCGTCCAGTGCGCGAGCATGTCTGCCATTTTCTGCGAGCCCACGCGGCACGGAACGCATTTGCCGCAGGATTCGTTGCGATAAAAACGGACGGCGTTCAAAGCCATGTCCAGCATGCAGGTAGTGTCGTCGCACACGACGATGGCTCCGGAGCCGAGCATCGAGCCGGCTTCGGCGAGAGCTTTGAAATCGAGTCGAACATCGACCATGGAAGCGGGAAGATAGCCGGAAGAGGGCCCTGAGGGCGCGAAGGCTTTGAGTTGACGGCCGCCGCGAATACCGCCGGCGTGATCGAAAATAACTTCGCGCATGGGTACGCCCATGGGGACTTCGAAAATGCCGGGGCGGGCGACGTGGCCGCTGACACCGACAAATTTCAATCCGCGCGAGCCTCCCGCGCCTTGGGCGACAAACCAGTCGGTCCCGCGGGCGAGAATCTGTGGAACGTTGATGAAAGTTTCGACGTTGTTGATGACAGTAGGTTTTTGCCACAGGCCGATCTGGCCGGGGAACGGCGGTTTGTTGCGCGGCTCAGCGCGATGGCCTTCGATGGCTTCGATGAGCGCACTTTCTTCGCCGCAGATGTAGCCGCCGGGGCTGACAAAAACTTCGAGATCGTAGTCGAGATCGCTGCCGAGGATTTTTTTGCCAAGAAGCCCTGAGCGATAACAGCGGCGAATCTCTTCGCCGAGGATTTCTTCCTGAAGGTGATATTCGTGGCGAATGTAGAGGATGCCGCGCTTCGCTCCGGTGACGAGTCCCGCGATGATCATGCCTTCGATGAGGAGATGAGGAAGATTGGTCATGATGAAGCGGTCCTTGATGGTGCCGGGCTCACTTTCGTCTGCATTGCAGACAACATATCGGACGGGATCGTGCTGCTTGCGAACGAGGTCCCACTTCATGCTGGTGGGGAATCCCGCGCCGCCCATGCCTTTCAGCTCAGCAGCTTTGAGTTGCGCAAGAACGTCGTCCCAGGCTTTGGATGGAATGAGTTTGCGCACAACGCCGTACTTTTCACTGTCGCCGTAAGGATCTGCCTTGCACTCGATGCGCGCCTGCTCGGGATGCGGCTCATAGACATCTTCGCCGTGAATCGCGCTACGTGCGATTTGCTCAGCCCGCGCAGCGGTGACATCCGTGAAAATGTGATCGTTGATGGAAATCGCAGGGGCGTGATCGCATCGCCCCAGGCAGGAGACATCGCGAATCTGCACGTCTTCGGGCCGTGAATTCGCGAAACAGCGCTCCAGATCGACACGCAACTCACAGGCGCCGTTGAGATGGCAGCTCATGTCCGCGCAGACGCGAATCTCGGCTTTGGGCGGCGGCGCGAGATGAAAATGGGGATAGAAACTTGCAACGCTGTGGATTTGGTAGAGCGGCGTCTGGGTGCGTTGTGAAAGACCTTCGAGTTCCGCTTTGGGCAAGAAGCCGTGGCGAAGCTGGATGGCCCAAAGGTCGTCAAAGATCACGGAGCCCCGTCTCGCGCGAAAAGCGCCGGGCATCCTATTCAAGAGACGCGCGGCGCGAAGTGGCGTGCTGAATCCTTTGCATACTACTGGCAGGGAGGGCGGGTGTAAATAGGATGCGTTTGGCTTTTCGCGGCGCGCCGCGAAAAAGACAACGTGGCCCGTTGACTTCATCGCGGCGCAAACGATATAAGCAAGCAGACTCACAACGAACCGAATGCGCGCCCCTTTCAACTCTTGCCGGCTCCCTATGGTTTTCTGTGTTTCGTTTATGGCGCTTCCTGCTTTGCTTTTGGCGCAGACGGAAACCAGCAAGTACATCGGGCCAGGTTCATGCGCGGCGACGAGTTGTCATGGCAGCGTGAAGCCCATTGCGGGTAGCCGGATTCTGCAGAATGAGTATTCCACTTGGATCATTCAGGACAAACATAGCCGGGCGTACCAGGCGTTGACCGGAGATATCGGCGAGCGCATGGCACGGATCCTGAAATTGGGCGCGAAGGCGGAAGAAGCGCCGAAGTGCCTGGCATGCCACGCGCTGAATCCTCCTACTGGGCAGCGCGGACGCGCGTTTGAAATTTCGGAAGGCGTGTCCTGCGAGAACTGCCACGGGCCGGCGTCGGGCTGGCTGGGGCCGCACACGACGCGAACGTGGGCGCATGAAAAATCCGTCGGCTTGGGAATGCAGGACACGCGAGACGTGATTCACCGCACGGAGAAATGCCTGGAATGCCACCTAGGGACGAAAAGCAAATTCGTTGATCACGAAATGATTGCGGCAGGACATCCCGATCTTTATTTCGAGCTGGATTCGTTTTCGGCGGTGATGCCGCGGCACTGGAAGTCGCCGCGCGAATCGGAGCCGGGCAAGCCGGTGGAGGACGCCGCGTGGGTAGGCGTGCGCGAGTGGAGCGCGGGCCAGGCGGTGCAGTTACGCGCCGCGATGGAGCGATTGGCTTGGCGCGCGAGGAATGAGCGCTTCGATAAAAAAGACGTTTGGCCGGAATACTCAGAGCTTTCCTGCTTCGCTTGTCATCACGCGCTCGGGCAGGCGAAAGACAGTTGGCGGCAGGAGCATGGATACATCGGGCGGCACCCCGGCGATCCGTCATGGAACAGCTCGCGTTACGCGGTGTTTCGATTGCTGGCCAAGCAGATTGATTCGGCGAACGCGCAGGAGCTGGATCGTCAATTGCTTGCTGTTTCCAACGAGATGAGCAAGCTCAATCCGGATCGCAACATGGTGGCCGCGGCGGCATCGGCGGCCGCTCCGCTGGCGCAGCGGATTGCCATGCGATTGGCAGACATGCAGTACGATCAAGCCGTTACGCTGCGGATGCTGCAACGCATCCCCGATGATGCGGAAAATATCGCGCTTGCAGATGAACGCGCGGCCGAACAGGCGGCCATGGCGATGGATTCGCTGTACATCGCCTACAGCAAGGACGCCAAGCCCGCGAATGCCGCTGACGTTCGCGCGGCGATTAACGCACTGTTTCAGCGGCTCGAGAATCCTTCGTCGTACAACGCTGATCAATTTGCTTCTGCGCTGCGTCGCATCCGCACTTTGCTTCAGTAATCTACTTCATTCACGATAGAATTGCCCGTCTTCGAATTCTGTCGAGCTCCCAATGAATCGATATGAAACGTGGTTTTGCGGAACGCGGGTGTGGCGATGGGTGACGCGGCGGCAGCTTCTGCCGTGGATTCTGCAAGGATCCGAGTTAGGCGGCCACGTGCTGGAGTTGGGTGCTGGACCAGGAGCGGCGACGGAAGAACTAAGGCGCCTCGCTGGTCGTGTGACGAGTCTCGAGTTCGACCATGCATTTGCGGCAAAGCTGGGCGAGCGTGTGAATGGCTCGAATGCGGCCGTGATTCAAGGCGACGCGGCGACATTGCCCTTCGCGGATGGGACTTTTTCTTCGGCGGTCGCGATTCTCATGCTTCATCACTTGCGATGCACTGAGCACCAGGATAGGGCTTTTGCGGAAATTTGCCGCACGCTTCAGCCAGGCGGAGTGTTCGTCGCGTTCGAGATTCAGGATGGATGGCTGCACCGCGTGGCGCACATCCGGAGCACGTTTGTCCCTGTCGCGCCCGCGTCGGCGTTTGCAAGATTGACGACTGCTGGATTTTCAAAGGTGACGGTTGATATCCGGCGCGGAGGCTTTCGAATTCGGGCACTTCGCGCGCGGGAATACTGACCGCTTCACGCGCGGCGCGTTGACGCATTCCGAGCGCGAGCATAGCATCATAAGATGTGGCGCGCGACTCGCAAAAAATTCCCCCCCGGACCCTCCGAAGTGCTCAAACGATGGTCATTCGGTCCGCTCAATAACAATCCCCTGGAATATTTCACGGGCATTGCCCGCGAGTACGGCGATATTGCGGGACTGCGTATTCTGAATTTCAAAACGATTTTCATCAATCATCCGGACTTGATCGAAGAAGTTCTGGTCACTAATGCTCGCTTGTATTCGAAAGGCAGGGTCTTGCGAGCGAACCGGCACGTCTTTGGCGAAGGACTGCTGACGAGCGAAGGAGATTTCTGGCTGCGGCAGCGGCGGCTGACGCAACCGGCGTTTCACCGCGCACGAATCGCTTCGTATGCCGGGACGATGGTGGAGTACACGCAGAGAATGATGAATGGCTGGCGAAGCGGGGAAGAGCGCGACGTACACGGGGAGATGCTGCGGCTGACCCTGCAAATCGTGGGAAAAACGCTCTTCGACGCCGATGTCGAGCGCGACGCGCAAGAGGTGGGGAAATCGCTGGAACTCCTGCTCGAAATCGGCGCGAATTTCCGGCGCACGATTTTTGTGCCACACTGGCTGCCGACGCCGGCGAATTTGCGGGTGAAGCGGGAGGTGGCGCAGATCGAGAGAATTATTTATCGAATCATCGGTGAGCGCCGCGCTTCGGGCCGCGATGCAGGCGATCTTCTCTCGATGTTGCTTGCGGCCCAGGACGAAGACGGCTCGCGAATGACGGACAAGCAGCTTCGGGATGAGACGATTACTTTGTTCCTGGCGGGCCACGAGACCACGGCGAGCACACTTTCCTGGACGTGGTGGCTGCTGGCGCAGAATCCCGCAGCAGAAGCAAAACTGCATGCGGAATTGGACGCTGTCCTCGGCGATCGCGCCCCGACCCTTGATGATTTGCCAAAACTTGTTTGCACCGGGCAGGTCATCACGGAATCTCTGCGGCTATATCCGGCGGCATGGGGATTGGCGCGGCTGGCAGTCGAGGACCATGAAATTGCCGGCTATCCCGTTACAAAGGGAATGGGCGTGACGATGGCGCAGTGGGTGGTGCATCGCGATCCAAGATGGTATGACGCGCCGGAAGAATTCCGGCCGGAGCGCTGGGAAAATGATTTATTGAAACGATTGCCGCGGTTCGCTTATTTCCCGTTCGGTGGCGGGCCGCGCCAATGCATCGGGAATACGTTTGCGTTGATGGAAGCGACGCTGATTCTTGCTACGATTGCGCGAACGTTTCGATTGCGGCTGGTGGCGAATCATCCAGTGGTGCCGCTGGCTTCGATCACGCTGCGGCCACGTCACGGTGTGCGAGTCACGTTCGAGGCGCGACAGGAAAAAGAAGCGGTGAGATTTTCTAGCGGCCAACAATCGGCTGTCGCGGACTAGCTTTTTCCTCCAAAAACAACAAACATTTCAGAGAGAATTTGTCCGGCTATTTCGTTCAACGATTGTGGACCAAATTTCTCCTTCCAAGAAAAAAGGTAACCACGTTTCGGCGCGACCGAGTTCAGCTATCTGCTTGCGGCGAGAGGGCCGAGTTCGGAACGCGTTTGCATCACGCGAAGGATGGAGTCGCGTGTGACGATGCCGACGATTTGGGGTGCGCCGTCGCCGGCGCCGCTTACCACGGGCATCTGATTGACGTCGGCGGTCAGAATTCGCTCAAGCAAACGCAGGAGCGGTTCCTCGGGCGAGGTCCAGAGGATTTTTTCGCGCGGAATCATGGCAGCCTGCACGGAATTGTGGGCCCACTCGTTGCGCGGGACAGAGTTTAGGGTGTGGACGTTCATCATGCCGATCAGACGGTCGGCGTTGACCACCAGATGACAGCGGCGGCCGGTGCGAAGCACTTCGGCACTGTATTCTTCGAGAGTAATGTGCCCCGGAACGGTGGGCACTTCCTTGCTCATAACGTCGGCGGCGCTGAGGCCGGCGAGGGCTTGCCGGATGGCTACTTGAGCGACGCTCTCCTGCGCGGCGTTCAAAATGAACCAGCCGATCAAGATGGTCCAGAGCATCTGTGTATTGCCGTGAACCACTTGCCACACGCCCCCCAAAATCATCGCATAAGCGATCAACTTTCCGCTGGCGCCTGCGACACGCGTGGCCTTCTCGAAATTCCCGGTGGTTCCCCAGACCATCGCTCGGAAAATTCTTCCTCCGTCCAGAGGAAATCCCGGCAGGAGATTGAAAACGGCGAGCGAGAGATTGGTCCAGCAAAGCCATTTGGCAAGTGCTCCGACGGACTGACTGTAAGGGAAGAGCACCGCCAGTCCAAAAAAACCGGCAGAGAGTAGGCCGCTGGCGAGCGGTCCGGCAATGGCGATGTTGAATTCCTGAATTGCCTTGGAAGGTTCGCGCTCGATACGCGCCAGGCCTCCGAAGAGAAAGAGAGTGATGGACACGACGCGAATTTTGTAATGCTGAGCCACGACGCTATGGGAGAGTTCGTGGAAGAGCACCGAGGCGAAGAAGAGGAGGCTGGTTAACACACCCACGGCATAGTGCTGGATATCCGTCCAATTCGGATGGTCTCGCTTGTACTGCGAGGCAATGATCCAGGTGATGGCCGCAAAAATGAAGACCCAAGTCGAGTGGAGATAGATCGGTATTCCAAGAATTTTGCCGATGCGTAAGCCTGATCCGCGGTTCATAGGTTCACGAATTAGCCTAGCACAAGACCAGAAGGGAAGCCTGGAAGGAGCGCGTTTGACTTCGGCGGAGAAGGGACTGGCTTCCCATAGTTTCTGCCTCATTTTGGCCGAAGAGTTCAAAGTAGTTCTACCCCCCACCCCGGTGTTTTGGAGTAAAGAGTGCGGAATTGATTGAAAAGAAAAGAGTTGAGTTTTTTCGCGGTGCAAAAGAGTGCGCAAGAGTGTGGAAAGAAAAGGGATAGGTCGGAAACACACGTTCGATTTGAAGGTTACGGGATAGATCCAGAATGGGAATTGTTGGTGCACGCCCCAGCAGTTTTCGTAAGAGTGCCAAATACAGGACTTGCGGGATACGGAACTTGGAAGAGTGTACGGAGAATGGAAGGAGAAGGAGCTTAGGTTTTTTTCCCGGCTAGCTAGGAGCCTGCCCAACAAGTTCGGGGGACGCGGGACACACCGGAGGCGCGACGAAGAAGTTGGGCGGGAGAAAGAAATAAGACCGCGGCGAGGGTGGAGCTTGGCGCTTCGAGACTCAGCGTAAATAATCACATGGAAGGGTAGCACGTCCTAATCAAGTTGTTAAGTGTTTTACATCGAATGGCCGAAATTGGGGGTTGAACGGTAGCTCGGGCTGGTTGAACGGTTTCGGAGGAAGAAGACAAGCGAAGGATTTCGCACCCTTTGCGAAAAACAAGATCGCAAAGCGTAGGCCACCCCGTTGAGTGCCAAGCACTTAGGTGTGCGACCCGCCTTCTCGAAGTTCCCGCAGCCTAAAACGCCGGAGTTTCTGGGGAGGACAAACGGCTCAACCGGTTCAACAAGGCGGCCAGATGTGAACGATCTCCATCCCTCATGGCCATGAACCGGAGGCCCACGCCATGAC
>WNFQ01003297.1_pt1 | contig 22588 bp, 18 predicted proteins | sample 5400171 | NCBI WGS metagenome assembly WNFQ01 (sample SAMN13153356, study PRJNA577476) | soil metagenome | isolation source: 20 cm soil under Madrone tree | place: USA:California | collected 2016-06-14 | reverse complement strand
AAACTGAAGGCGCGGTTCCTGTCGGGCGACTACGCCGAGGCTCTCGCGGCTGCCGGCAAGGTGAAGCTGTTGCTTTGGACCTCAGCCGCTCAGATCCAGCTGCTCGATTACTTTTACTACCCCGCGCTGACTGTGGCGGCACTCTCTGAGAACGCTTCTGCCGACGAGCAGCAAGGGTGGCGCGAAGTCCTGACCACTCACCGCGAACAACTGCGCGAGTGGGCCGAAAACTATCCACCGACTTTCGCCGATAAGCACGCGCTGGTGTCGGCCGAGATCGCCCGCCTCGAAGGGCGAGACCCCGACGCGATGCGCCTATATGAGCAGGCCATTCAATCTGCTCGCGAGCACGGCTTCGTCCAGAACGAAGCGCTGGCCCATGAGGTCGCCGCTCAGTTCTATCTGGCGGGCGGCTTCGAGACGATTGCCCACACGTATCTACGCAACTCGAGCAAATGCTACGACCGTTGGGGCGCACTCGGCAAGGTAAGACAACTCGACGAACGTTACCCGCACCTGCACGAGGAACGCGTTCCTACGTCTACCGCCGCCACAATCGGCACGGCGGTCAGGCAGTTGGACGTCGAGGCGGTAGTCAAGGCCTCACAGGCACTCTCGAGCGAGATTGTCCTGCCTAAGCTGATCGAGAAGCTCATGCGAATCGCGATGGAGCACGCAGGGGCCGAGCGAGGTTTGCTCATCCTTCTCTGGGGCGATGAGCCGCAGATCGAGGCAGAGGCAACGACCGGCCACGGCGGGGTCAAGGTCACTGTTCGAGAGGGAGCCGTCACTCAGTTTGATCTTCCCAAATCTGCGCTTCAGTACGTCATTCGGACACGGGAGCGCGTGGTCCTTGAGGATGCTTCGGTCGCGAACTTGTACTCGGAGGACGAATATGTGCAGGAGAAGCGCCCCAGGTCTGTCCTATGCTTGCCCATCGTCAAACAAATGAAACTCGTCGGCGCACTCTATATGGAGAACAATCTGACTCCGGGCGCCTTCACGTCGGACCGACTCGCAGTGCTGGAGTTGCTGGCTTCGCAAGCCGCGATTTCGCTGGAGAACGCTACTCTTTATTCTGATCTGCAAAGAGAGGGACAGAATTTTCGTCTAATCGTCGATACCGTTCCTGGTCTCCTATGCACGATGACTGCGCGAGGTGAGGTCGAATTCGTCAATCAAGGCATCCTGGATTATACGGGCCGGACCCTTGAGCAATTGGCCGATTGGCGCCCGCTTATACATCCGGATGAACGCGAGATGGTGATGATGCGGTGGATCCGGTCGGTAGAAACCGGGAATCCGTACGACATTGAACACCGTATCCGCGGTGCCGATGGTGTCTACCGCTGGTTCCACGTACGCGGCCTTCCAGTACGAGACACGGAAGGCCGTATCGTCCGTTGGTATAACTTGATCACGGATATTGATGAGCGCAGGAAAACACATGAGAAGCTGCAACGTAGTGAGGCTTTCCTGGCTCAAGGGCAGAGCATAAGCCACACGGGCAGTTTCGGCTTTAACCTTTCGAGTGGAGAAAACTTCTGGTCCGATGAAACCCACAATATCTTTGAACACGATCGAGCGGTCAAGCCAACGTTGGAGTTGGTATTTCAGCGAATTCATCCTGATGACAGAGATTTCGTGCAGCAGACTCTCGACCGTACTTTCGAGGCAAGGGCGGATTTCGATTTTGAACATCGTTTGCTGATGCCGGATGGTTCAGTCAAACACCTTCATGCTATCGCGCGCGCGTCGAGCACCTCCTCAGGCAATCTCGAATATGTGGGTGCCGTGACGGACATTACCGAGCGCAAAGAAACCGAACAAGCATTGCGCCGGAGCGAGAGACATCTGGCGGAAGCGCAGCGGCTCGCGCATATGGGGAGTTGGGTTTGGCGGGTGCCGGGAAGGGAAGCTGTGTACCTCTCCGAGGAATGGTATCGCATTTACGGATTCGATCCAGACGAGGGACCACCGACCTGGAGCGAACGGCTACAGCGCATCCATCCGGAGGATCGAACCAAGTGGCAGGGGGCGATCGATCGAGCAATCAGTGAAAAGTCGAATTACGAGGTAGAATTCCGAATTCTTCTTCCGGACGGCACTCTCAAACACCTCTACACCGTCGGCCATCCCGTCTTAAGCGCATCCGGGGAGTTGATGGAATTCGTCGGTAGCTCCGCTGAGATCACCGAACGGAAGGTTGCGGAAGAAAAACTCCGGCAAAGCGAAATGGAGTTTCGGCAGATCCTCGATTTCGCGCCGCAGTGCGTCGCCGTATTAGGGCCAGATCGGGATCGCACTCGTCTTTATACCAATCAAACCATGCTCGATTATTTCGGGTTTACTCTTGAGGAGTGGCGGAGCTCCGACCGTCGCAAGTATTATCATCCAGATGATTGGGAACGCCTGACCAGCGAAACTCAAAGTAAATTCTTAAGTGGCCTCCCGCACGAATACGAAGCGCGTTTTCTGAGAAAAGACGGGAAGTATCGCTGGTTTCTCTTCCGCTGGAACCCGCTACGAGATGAACAAGGACGCGTCACACGTTGGTATGCTGCAGCGACCGATATCGAAGAGCGCAAGCAGGCTGAGCAGCGACTCCAGAATGAGAACGTTGCGTTGCGCGAAGAAATCGATAGGGCATCGATGTTTGAGGAGATCGTGGGGATTTCTCCCGCCCTGCACGCGGTACTCTCTCGTGTCTCCAAGGTTGCTCCCACAGACTCCACCGTTCTGATCACCGGCGAAACGGGGACCGGCAAAGAGCTGATCGCACGTGCCGTCCACAAACGCTCACAGCGTTCCTCGCGAGCGTTTGTCACTGTTAACTGCGCGGCAATCCCGCGCGACTTGATCGCGTCAGAATTGTTCGGCCATGAGAAGGGCGCCTTCACGGGGGCCACTCAGCGGCGTTTAGGGCGCTTTGAGCTGGCCGAAGGAGGCACGATCTTCCTCGATGAAGTCGGGGAGCTTCCTACCGAGACACAGATCGCTCTCTTGCGTGTTTTGCAGGAACATGAATTCGATCGTGTCGGTGGAACTGGATCGATCCGAACGAATGTTCGAGTGATTGCTGCTACTAACCGCGATTTGGAGACTGCCATCGCTGCGGGTATGTTCCGGAGCGACCTCTTTTACCGGCTCAACGTTTTTCCAATTGAGATTCCCCCTCTCCGGGAGCGAAGAGAAGATATCCCCCTGCTGGTCGAGTACTTCATTGATCGTTACGCGAGGAAAGCAGGAAAGAGCTTTCAGGCGGTGAACAAAGAGAGCCTCGATCTGCTTCAGGCGTACCCCTGGCCGGGTAATATTCGCGAATTGCAGAACGTCATTGAGCGATCGGTAATTGTGTGCGAGACAGAAAATTTCTCAATCGATGAGAGTTGGCTTTTGCGGCAGCCTCTTGCAAGCGAATCGAAAAGCCAACTGGAGTTATCTGGAAAGCTAGCGGCCCAAGAAAAAGAGATGATTGAGGCTGCCCTGCGCGAAAGCGGAGGACAGGTGTCTGGACCGTCAGGAGCTGCAGCCAAACTCGGCTTACCGGGATCCACCTTGGAATCGAAGATCAGGTCACTAAAGATCAACAAGAAGCACTTCAAAACTACAAATCCCTCAGCGGCAGATCGCATTTAAATACCTTCGTCAGCTAGCCCCAGAGCACAGTTCCGAAATTTCGCAAACGTTGCGAAAATTCGCAACCTGGATGCTCGTCAAACTACCTAGTTTCAACAACTTAACATTGGCGCTGTGATTGCCATTACGGGGGTGTGCGAGGGACCCCATGATGGCGACAGCGAAAGAGTTGACCCTAATGCAAGACCTGGACATAGAAAAGCGGAGTTGTGCGTCACGCCAATTTGCGAATGCGCAGCGAACATCAGGGGTCAGGACGAAGAAGCGGCCCTCGTCCTTGCCGCCAAAAGTGGAGATGGACACGCATTTGAGATTCTGTTCGGGCGTCACCAGCGAAAGATTCTCGCCGTCGCTCGACGCTTCACGCGTATCCGAGAAGACGCAGAAGACGCCGTCCAACAGAGCCTCCAAAAAGCTTTCGTCCACTTGGAAAAGTTCGAAGGGAAATCTTCCTTCTCCACCTGGTTAACGCGGATTGCCATCAACGAGGCCCTTATGTTGCTGCGCAGAGGTCGCGGACTGCGCGAGGTATCCATCAACGATTTAAGTGGGAATGAAGAAACCGCACTTGGGCTGGAGATGCCCGATACACGTGCGGGCCCTGAGACTACCTTTTTACAGGGCGAGCGGAACCAAATTCTATACGAGGCTATGGATAAGTTGACGCCAAGAACACGAACAGCAATCGAACTGCGAGAACTTGGTGAGTTATCCACAAAAGAAGCCGCTCGGGTTATGGGGCTCTCGGTCGGAGGGGTGAAAGCCCGCGTGTTCCATGGGCGGAGGAAATTGCGCCGATTATTGAAGCGCGAGTCCGCCTGGATGTCTGGGAAACAAAGCTTGCGAGCGAGCCATGGCGAATGGCCTCTCGCGCAATCAACTCGTTTGCAGTTTCGGTAATTAGTGCGGCAACGAAGTAAGAATTCTAAGGAGAGGGTGAGTGCTGAGGATCACGAGGGCAACGAACGGAGAGGTGGTCATTAAGTTGAGCGGTCGAATGGACACAGAAAACGTTGGCGAGTTGGAAACGCTAGTCCGCGAAGAGGCGCAGGGTCGCCGCATCGTCTTGGACTTAAGAGATCTAACCCTCGCGGATCAAGAGGCGGTCAGTTTTCTGAAGCGCTGCGAAGAGGACAACATCACGCTCAAGAATTGCCCAGCATATATCCGCGAGTGGATCACGAGAGGACGAAAGACAAGAGAACGGTAACTATGATTTGCCATCACAGAGACACATAAGGAGATTCTTTTATGGCCGGGTTAACTCGACGTGAATTATTGGTCGGTGGTACCGCAATAGTTGCGGCCGGCGCGCTGCCTGGCGCGGCCTTCGCTGCAGAAACACCGGAGCATTCAGGATTTTCGGGGGACACCAATACAAAAGGAGAGCATTCGATGACGACGATCACGACCAAAGACGGTACGACGATCTATTACAAAGACTGGGGCAAAGGACAGCCTGTGGTGTTTAGCCACGGATGGCCTCTAAGCGCCGACGCCTTCGAAGACCAGATGCTGTTTCTTGCCGACCATGGCTATCGCTGTATCGCGCATGATCGGCGTGGCCATGGCCGTTCAGGCCAACCGTGGGAAGGCAACGAGATGAACACGTATGCGGACGACCTAGCGCAGCTCGTCGAGAAACTCGACCTGAAGGATGCCATTCACGTGGGTCACTCGACCGGGGGCGGAGAAGTCGCGCGCTACATCGGTCGCCACGGCTCAGAACGCGTTGCAAAAGCTGTGCTGATCGGCGCGGTACCGCCGCTCATGCTGAAGACGCCCGCCAATCCTGGAGGATTGTCCATCGAGGTTTTCGACCAAATCCGCGCTGGCGTTCTCAATGACCGGTCGCAATTTTTCAAGGACCTTACCACGCCGTTCTACGGTGCCAATCGGCCAGATTCAAAGGTCTCCCAAGGCTTGCGGGATTCGTTCTGGCAGCAGGGAATGTGGTGCGGACTCAAGGCTGCCTATGATTGCATCAAGGCCTTTTCGGAAACGGATTTCACCGAAGATCTGAAAAAAATCGACGTACCCACACTCGTCCTTCACGGCGACGACGACCAGATCGTTCCGATTGCCGATTCAGCGCTTCTGTCCGCGAAGCTTGTAAAAGGAGCCAGGCTCAAGGTCATTCCAGGCGGGCCCCACGGCATGTGCTCAACCTTGAAGAACCAGATCAACGCGGAGCTGCTGGCGTTTCTGCAAAGCGGCAAACAAGCGTCGGCTTCATAGCGACGCGGATTACCAGAGGTGCGCAGGCAGGGAGCAACCGTGAGACTTCCATCGATTCTCGACCGCTATCGGATTCTGCGAGTGCACTATCGGTGGACGGTGTTTCAAACGATTCGGTACGCGCTGTGGCTGGCGCGCTAAATACTAAAAAAAGGAGAAGCACCTGTGAGCAATCGTTTTAGCAAGATCGTACATTTCGAGAATTTGGAGTGGGCGCCGCTCATCAAGGGATGTGATCTCGCCTCGGTGGATGGTGACCCGAACGCAGAAGGAAGGCCCTTTGCCTTACGTCTGCGATGCGCCGACGGAGCAGAAATCCCCGCGCACTGGCATCCGACGGATGAAAACATCACCGTGCTGAAGGGCACGTTGCTGGTGGGCGTGGGGGAGACCTTCGATGAAGCGAAGTTGCAAGCGATGAACGTCGGCAATTTTGTTTCTCTGCCCAAAGAAGTGCGGCATTTCACGATGAGTAAGGGCGAGACGATCGTGCAGATTCACGGCGTGGGGCCTTTCCAGGCGAACTGGGTGAACCCGTCCGAAGTCCAGCCGCCCGACGGAGCGCCCCGAGCAGCGGCGAAACCAGGCTGGTGATTCGCGCCGGAGGCAGAAAGCTTCCCAACTTCCGTCAAGGCCGAAAAGGAGAAATGTCATGAGTTAAAACCAATGACGCTGATGCAGTCGCAGGACCGAACGCTCGCAGCTTTTTCACCGAGGCGGTATACCACTGTCCCGGTTGCCTGCCAGAACAGGTCTAGATGATTCTGGAATAGGTGCTCCGCAGCAGTCCGAGGAAAAACGCCGACTGTATTTCTTACCGAGCCCAGCAATTCTCAACCTAATGGGTAACGCGTCGAACGGAAGCTCGTGGTGTGTCTACCCTTAAAAAGTATTTGCCGTCAAGTTTACACACAGAATTATTTCGAAATGAAGACTGAGTTCGAACGGAGGAGAGCATGAAGAAGATTGTATTTACGCTCGCGCTGGTCGCGGCGATCTGTTTTTGCAGGGCAACATCCATATCAGCTTGGGAAGATGACCGCTTTCGCTTTCACTTCCGAACGGTCAATTTCCCGGGCGACACGTTTACTCAACTACTCGGCATCAACGACTCTGGCACAATCGCCGGCTATCACGGCGCTGCTGTCAACAAAGGATTCGTCTTCACCTTCCCCAACGACTTTGATTTGGAGAATTTTCCCAATTCTGCCCAGACGCAAGTCATCGGAATCAACAATCGGGGCTATACCGACGGCTTCTACATCGATAACGCCGGAACCAACCATGGCTTCCTGGACATCAACGGCACTTTCACGACCGTGGATTTCCCAGGCACAACTCTTAACCAGCTTCTCGGCCTGAACAATCTTGAGCAGGCTGCCGGCTATTACGCGGACGCTGCGGGCATCGATCACCCTTACATTTTCGACCACAACGGCGGAGTGTTTTTGGTGATCACCATCCCAGCGGCTGTGGGCGGGGCCCAAGCCACGGGCATCAACGACAATGGGTCGATCTCAGGTTTCTACATCGATAGTAAAGGGACCAACCACGGTTTTGTGATCGCCAAGGGACGGTTCCAGACGCTTGATTTCCCGGGATCAACGCTAACGCAGGCATTTGGGTTGAACAATCACGATGAGGTCGTTGGGCAATATGTAGATGCGTCAGGTCTAACCCACGGTTTCATCTTTGACGACGGGCGCTTCACGTCGGTCGATGACCCCGAAGGCGTTGGCACGACCACAATCAACGGGATCAACGACCGTCGACAAATCGTCGGATTTTTCGTGACCGCCGGTGGAAACACGAACGGATTCGTTGGGTCTGAGTGATCGTGAAATCCGCAAATCAAACGGTGCACATCGAAAAGCATGCTCGGTCCCGTGAGGCGGGACCGGGCATCTACGACCAGACTGCACCCGGGCCATTCTTATGTCCGAAGAGAACATGTGACGAGTCGCGCCGGATGGCGTGACCTCAAGGTCCATGGCTCTCAATTTCCGAATCGCGGTTGCCAAGTAAAGAGCACAGATCCTGGATTTAGAAGTTGTTTGAATGCAGACAAGGAGAACATCAATATGACAACACTCAGTTACAGCGTCACAGAGCCCGCTCTTCGGTCACCCGTCGAGGAGTGGCAACCTCATGCCAAACAGAGCGAGTCGACTACCGAGTGGTGGTACGTGACCGGGCTTGTCCACGATACGGCCGGGAACCCCTATTTCCTGGCTTGGTGTCCCTTCCACTTCAGTGGCGAGAAGAGGACTCCGGCGTCCGCAGGCCTTCCGCGCGACCAAAGGGTAGTCACCGCTCTAAGCGGCTTCACGGACTACCGCAACAACTTCCATATCGCTGATTCCCCGGCAGCAGTGGTGAATGAGGCCGACACTTGGGATCCTAGGACCAACGCGGTTCGTTTCGTCGCCGGCGACTACAGGTCCGAGTGGTCCTACAAGGGTGACACCATGAACCTAACGGTCGCGTCCCCGCAGCTGTCCTACGATCTGCGCCTGACAGTCGCGGAGCAGGTCATGTACGCCAAGGACAAACTCGGCATCAAGGGATTCATTCAGGAGGGAGCGCCAGAGGACCGGAGCTACTATTATTCGCTGCCGCGTGTTGCGATCGTGGGCAGGATCATTTACACCGGAAAGGACGGCGTCCAGCGCGAGATTGACGTGACCGGGCAGGGGTGGGTCGACCGCCAGTGGGGCGATTTCCTGACCAAGTCCTGGGAATGGTCCTCGCTGCGCTTCTCCAACGGCGCCCGAGTCAATCTGTACAACTTCGCCAACGGCTACCAGGTCGCAACCTACCAGAAGGCCGATGGCTCCACGCAATGGCTGGACTCCTTTCTCGTCCGCCAGAACGGCTATCTCAGAACGCCTGAGCGAGGAGTATGGCTGTCGTGGGGCTGGAGCTATGAGTTCCCTGTCGAGGTGGAGGGCAGCCGCCGCTACACGCTGGAGCCGTTTAGCAAGCTCGATGTCTACGAGAACCCGAACAATATCTTGTTTGAAGGCCCTTCGCGCCTCGTCAATGACGAAACAGGCGAGACCGTTGGAGTCGCGGTCACTGAGTCGATGGACGTTCGCATCATGCAGAATGCGCCGTATGCCGCTCACCAGCACTGACGGCTTCTCTCTTATGGTATCCGCGAATGGATCTCCGTCAACAGTAGAGAAGGCCCAGCGAATAGTGAGAGGAACAACAATGGCTTGCGAAAATGCAGTCCTTTCGGCAAATCAAAATGATGTCGAACCCTGTTTCATCGGGCAGGCAGCATATGAAGCGGCCACTCCTACACCGGCGACGGACGAATCCACGTCTTCGGGGTTGTTCTCAACTGTCGCATCCAGGCGTCATCAGGCGATCAAGGGCAAAGGTCTGAACGACGACTTCAGGGAGATCATCGGAGCAAGGGGTGCGCTCCGAGAGGTATTGGCCCTCGTTCGCACGGTCGCCCCCACCAATTCGACTACTCTGATCGAAGGCGAAACGGGCACGGGGAAGGAACTTGTCGCTCGCGCGATTCACGAGCACAGCACACGCATAGATCGTCCTTTCGTAAAAGTGAATTGTGCGGCGATTCCCCTGGGATTGTTAGAGAGTGAACTGTTCGGACACGAGAGAGGCGCTTTCACCGGTGCGGTCACACGCAAGGTTGGCCGTTTCGAAGCGGCAAACCAGGGCACACTTTTTTTGGATGAAGTCGGAGACATCCCGCCCGAACTGCAACCGAAGTTGCTGCGCGTTCTTCAAGACGGAGAGTTCGAGAGGCTAGGTAGCACGCAAACCCAACGAGCGAACGTTCGGCTCATAGCCGCGACGAATAAAGACCTCGCCAAGCTAGTCGCCCAGAATCAGTTCCGTAGCGATCTGTACTACCGGTTGAACGTTTTTCCCATACCTATTCCGCCACTGCGCCACCGGAGCGGAGATATTCCGCTGCTAGTGACGCACTTTGTGGGGATTTACTCGGAACGCATGAACAAGCAAATAGCATGGATACCGAGAGAAGCCATGGAGGCGCTGATACGCCATTCCTGGCCGGGAAATGTCCGAGAGCTACAGAATTTCATCGAGCGCAGCGTCATCCTCACCTCTGGAAACGTCCTGCGTCCCCCTCTGGACAGCTTAAAACCTGCTGCGGAGACAGAATCCCTGCGGGCAATTACCTTGGAGGACGCAGAGCGCGAACACATCTGCAAAACTCTAGAACAAACCCGCTGGGTCATTGCGGGCCACAAAGGGGCTGCCGAACGTTTGGGAATCAAGAGGTCCACTCTCTACTTCCGCATGCAAAGGCTGGGCATCTCGCGTTCCGACAGGGAGCCGATCCCGGCGTAGCAGAGTTTCAGAGGAGCAAACCATGAGCGATGAAATACGGCCGTTCAAGATTCAGGTCAGCGACGCGGATCTCGAGGATCTGAAAAAGCGCCTGCGCGCCACGCGCTGGCCCGACTCGCAGACCGTTCCTGATTGGTCGCAAGGGATTCCCCTCGAGTACGTGCAAAATATCTGCGAATATTGGGCGCGCGATTACGACTGTCGCAGAATCGAAGCCCGGCTCAACGCTCTCCCTCAATTCCACACCGACCTGGATGGCGTCGGCATCTACTTCCTGCATATCCGTTCACCGGAGCCTGACGCGGCGCCATTGATCCTGACGCACGGCTGGCCCGGATCGGTCCTCGAATTCTTGAAAGTCATTCCAGCCTTGGCCGATCCCGCCAGGCACGGTGGCGAATCTCAAGACGCCTTCCATGTAGTTTGCCCCGCGCTCCCCGGCTATAGTTTTTCGGATAAACCGAAGCAAAACGGCTGGTCGGTGGAAAAGATCGCGCGCGCCTGGAGTGAGCTGATGCTGCGGCTGGGCTACCAGCGATACTACGCACAGGGCGGGGATTGGGGCGCCTCAGTAACAACCGCCATCGCGCTTCAGGACACCGAACACTGCCACGGCGTCCATCTGAATGCGCTCCTCGTTCAGCCCGATCCCGCGACGATGAACAGTCTCACGGAGGAAGAAAAGGAGGACCTGGGAGCAATGAAGCACTACCAAGATTGGGACTCAGGTTACTCGAAACAGCAGAGCACCCGTCCGCAAACTCTCGGCTACGGGCTGGCCGATTCACCGGCCGGGCAAGCCGCCTGGATTCTCGAAAAATTCTGGGCGTGGACCGATTGCCAAGGAAATCCCGAGAATGCGCTCACTCGCGATGAGATGTTGGACGACATCATGCTGTACTGGCTTCCGAACGCAGCAGCCTCCTCGGCACGTCTATATTGGGAAAGCTTCAACAAACGCAACAGTGAACCGGTTCGAATTCCGGTGGGCTGCAGCACCTTCCCGAAAGAGTTTTTCCGCGCGTCTCGCCGCTGGGCCGAGAAGCGCTATCCGAATCTGGTTTATTGGAACCGGTTGGATCGCGGCGGCCACTTCGCCGCGTTCGAACAGCCCGATTTGTTTGTGAAAGAGCTTCGAGCTTGCTTTCGCAAGATCCGAGCAATGTAAATATGAACGATTCCCACGCTTTGATTTTGAAAGGAGCATCGTAATGTCGAATCATAATGAAAATCTAGGTGGCCGTCTGCCACTCCTGGACCCTAAAGAGCTGGCGCCGGCCCAGGCAAAGTATTACAAAGTCATCCCTTCCCTTTACAGCATTGGTATCACTGATGGCTTTGGCAAATTCATGGATGCGGAAGCGAAGAACACGAAACTGGACAAGCGCACGCGTCAGATTGTCATCCTGACCGTGGGAGCTGTTTGGAACAGCCCGTACGAGCTCTATGCTCATTCCGCGGAAGCGCGAAAGGTGGGTCTGCCGGAAGGGGTGATTCAGGCTCTCAACTCACGTGAACTGCCAGAGGGTCTCACCTCGAATGAACTTGTCGCTCACCGCTTCGCTCGACAGCTTACTGAGGAGCGCCGAATAGACGACGATTTATATCGCAAGGCAAAGCAGGCCTTCGGTGAGGAAGGGCTGGTGGACATGATCTATCTGATCGGCATTTATCACGTCACCTGCGCCCTGCTGAATGGCTTTGAAATTCCGGCGCCTATCAGTGCCGCAAGCGAAGCGGGCAATCAGACATCAAGCAATAAACAGTACTGACCCTCTCGCAAGCCAGTCCAGCCATGAAGTGGCGTCACAGCCGCTTACTACTGGACACAATTCCCTAATGGCCGACATCGGCGGCGCCATCGGCACCCGACTTGCCTCTATCCTCGTTGCTTCTCCCGTCTTGAAAGGTGCTGTTCGACCAACCGCATTTGAGAGCGGCGTTGACAGACAGATCGCTCTGTTGCGTGTTTTGCACGAAGATGCACTTCAAAACTACTAGTGCCTCAACAGATCGCGTTTAAATACCTTCCTCAGCGAATCCCAGAGCACAGTTCCGAGATTTCGCAAGCGTTGCGAAAAGTCGCAACCTGAATCCCCGTCAAACTACTTAGTTTCAACAAATTAAGATTGGCGCTGTGATTGCCATTACAACAGTGTTCGTAGTTCATCAACGAGAAGAGACGACAAGCCTATGAAACAGACAACGACACAAGGCCAGGACAAATCGCAACAAACAGCGAACACAGAACCGTCACAGGCGCAGCCGACCGTTGGACGCTTCGTCGAGATCCCCTATGAAGAGATGACGCCGGAGCAACAAGAAGCGTGTCGCTCATTGATCGATGCTGAAGGACTCGCGCCGGGCGCCGCGCTCCCAAGCGCTCCGTTGAAGATCTGGATAAGCAACTCGAAGCTTTCAAAAGCAGTGGCTTCGCTTATCTTGCATTTTCGCCCTTCGCACCATTCTCTGAGTCAGCGTGAACGCGAACTTGCAGTGTGCATCATCGCCAGCAAATGGCACACGCCTTACACGATCTATGCGCACGAGACGTTTGCCAAGAATTACGGGATGCCGCCCGAGATGATTGATGCGGTGATTAGCGGGCTGCCGGCCTCGTTCGCAAACGAACGCGAGCAGGTGGTCTACGAGATGGCTACCGCGCTCGCCAATTCACGTTGGATTTCTAAGGGTCTCTATGATCGCGCGGTGAAGGCACTCGGTCATACCGGGATCACCGATGTCACGGTGCTGATGGGCTTCTACACAGCCGTATCGCTGACGGTCGGTTTTTATGACGTGCCAGCTCCAGAGACGAAGATTTGAGGCGGCACAGACCGTAATAAAGGCGGTCTCTGGCGGCTCAAAAGTAAAGAAAGATTGAAAAGGAGAAACAACATGGCTCTAAAAGTAAGACGCATCGTGACTGGTCACAATTCCAGTGGAATAGCCGTTGTTAAGACCGATGAGTTGGTCCCTGGAGTTACGCGAGGGATCGCCGGCATCGTGGGTTGCGAGTTGTGGTCGACTGATCAAATGCCGGTCGACAACTCGGTGGCCGCTGACGCTGCTCAACGGGCGGGTTTCGTCAAACACAAAATCCCTAATTATGTGGGCACCGGTGGGGGCACGACGTTCCGGATCGACGAGATCGCTCCCGGCGCCGCGAGATTCACGCACCGCACCGAAACCCTGGACTACTGCATTCAGTTGTCAGGTGAGGTTGACTGCGAACTCGAAGGCGGTGAGGTCGTGCATCTGAAGGCCGGCGACGTCTTTATCAACCGCGGTGGGTTGCACACTTGGGTCAATAAGGGCTCGGTTCCGTCAGTCGGTGCAGCCGTCATGATCGACGCCAAATACGTCGAGGTGGACGGCAAGGAACTACGCACCGAATATCCTACCCAGCAAAAAGCAGCCAAACAATGAAAATTGCACTCGTGGGCCTGCTCCTGCTGGCTGGTACTGGTTTATGCCTCGGTCAAGCACTCCCGCCTGTGCGCGGCGAGTACACGTCGGGCTTCAACGCTACCAACTCCGGTGTCATGCCGGAGCCGGGATTCAGCTACGCGAACTACTTCATAGACTACTCGTTTGATCAATTTCGATCTGCGAGCGGCGCTATCGTCGCGCAAAACAACGCGGCTGAATTCATCGACATCAACGCTTTCGAGTGGGTGAGTAAAAAGAAGATTCTTGGCGCCAACTATGCCTTGGCAGCGCTCCTGCCGATCAGTAATAGCTCTATTTCTTCACCCACGCTGGGCGCCATCGGTGGCGGTGGCGGCTTTTCCGACTCTTTCTATCAGCCGCTTACCTTAGGCTGGCATTTCAAACGCGCCGACGTTCAAGTAGCTTACGGATTCTTCGCGCCAACCGGGCGGTTCACTGTTGGCGCGCCCAACAACACCGGCTCAGGCCACTGGACCAATTCCCCGACAGTGGGCGAAACCTTTTACCTGACCAAGAACAAACGGACCTCGCTTTCAGCGTATCAACTCTACGAGTTTCATACGACCCAGCAAGGAACCAATATCCACCCCGGCCAGGCCTTCAACCTCGACTATTCGCTGATGCAAATGCTTCCGCTGCAGAAGGACATGCATAGGCTCCTGCAATTCGGGCTGGTGGGCTACGGTCAATGGCAAATTTCCAACAACAGCGGCCCGGGAGTCAACCCAGCCCTCCCCGCCCGCTATAGGGTCAATGCCATCGGTGGCGCGGCAAATATCATCTTGCCAACTAGCAAGGCGAGCGCGGGCTTCAAGCTATTCAAGGAATTCTCGAACTCGTCCACAGTCCAGGGATATTCATTTCAGGTCACAGGCGCTATCACGTTCTGAAAGACGGGGAGGAAAGATGAAAAGCCGAATGATGTGCGAGAAAGCGAGGGAAGCAATGCTCAGTTCAGCGTGGCGCAAACGGTTCATGCAAGCTCTCGTGGCCATTCTGCTTCTTTCCCCGATTGCCGCCGCCCGGCAAGAACCTGAGAACGAAGACCAGACGGCAAACCTACAGAAGGCGACGCAGAATCCAGTAGCCAGCCTCATCAGCGTCCCGCTGCAGAACAACACCAATTTTGGAGCGAATCCCGGCTACCGAAATCAGGACGTGTTGAATATTCAGCCCGTGATACCAATTGGAATCTCGAAAGACTGGAACCTGCTCCTCCGCTGGATTACGCCGATCATCTACCAGCCAGTGCCGAACGCACCGGGAACTCCCGAAACGGGAGAGTACGGTTTGGGAGATATGCAACCGACATTTTTCATTTCACCCAAGAAGCCGGGAAAGTTGATCTGGGGAGTTGGACCGGTCTTGCAGTTGCCCACAGCAACAAATACGTTTCTGGGACAGGGGAAGCTGGGCATAGGGCCGTCCACCGTTGTCCTGACGCAACCGGGCCACTGGACACTGGGGTTGCTGGAGAACAATGTCTGGTCAGTGGCTGGTTCGGGCAGCCGTCCCGCTGTGAATCAGTTCCTGATGCAGTACTTCATCAACTACAACTTGAAAAAAGGCTGGTTCATCGGGGTGTCGCCCATCATCACCGCCAACTGGGAAGCAAGCCGCGGCAACGTGTGGACGGTGCCGTTTGGCGGCGGCATCGGACGGATCATGAAGTTCGGGGCGCAGCCGGTGAGCCTCGTTGCTCAGTTCTACGGCAACGCTGTGCATCCCGCGAATACTCCGGCATGGACCATGCGGCTACAGATTTCGTTCCTGTTTCCCAAGTTGAGCAAGGAACAACAGGAGATGCTGCTGGAGAAAAAACCAAAGCAATTGGAGCAAGAGCCACACTAGGCGTGTGGCCTGAGGAAGTGGCCCTTGTGCTGCATCAAGCTTTTTACGGGGGCCCTTCCTCCTGTTGTCCTTGCGTGGCGTGCCGACGATGCAGTTCGCGGTTTGTGGGAGCTTTCAGCATTTCTGGCGGGCGATAGCCGCCCGGCACTCTAACAGCGATAACGTGAGCCCATGACCTTTGTTCGCCAAACCGCGGCAGCCGTTGCTCTTATAATTCTTTCACTGTGGGTGCAGAGCGGTGGGATGGCCGCGCTCATCGGCTCCGTAAGAACTAGTTTAGGCCCCGGTACTCACAAGCTCGGGCCCTTGCGTTCCGCTGTACTCATGGTGCGATTCACAGCCGCGATCATTGCGTTGCAAGTATTGCAGATTTTGATGTGGGCAAGCTTTTATCGCTGGCTTTGTCTGCCATTATGGGAATCTGCGTTTTACTTCTCGACGGCCAGTTATACGACTGTCGGCTCTGGTAATGTGGTTCTTCCACAGATGTGGCGGATCTTAGGTCCTGTGGAAAGGCTCGTTGGCGTCTTGATGTGCGGACTGTCCGCAAGCTTCCTGTTTACCATGGTGACCAGGCTTGTAGAGGGAGAGGTGCGTTTCGCAAGTCAACTCACGAGACTGGTTACGCAGCTTAGACCGACGCCGAAAGATTCCACCCTCAGCGCACTCCGCTAAGAAGGAAAGCAGAGTAAGGCAATGCCAGATCGCCTATGCATGTCACGCTTGAATCCATAGTCCAATACGCCACGCTGGGTACGGTCCTCAGCGGATTGGTCAGTCTCGTGGTCTGGGCGAGAATTTATCGTAGACAGGTGAACACTCAGATTTTTGTTGAGATCTCGGCCCGTTACGCGAAGCTTCGGTCCTTTCCCACGGGATTGTGGGCTCGGCCTGACCCCGGTCAGCCGCTACCCGAACGCAACGACGACTTCACAGCGTTCGTTCTTCAGTACCTCACGATGTTGGTCTTTGCGCATGTTCTCCACGAGCGGCGATATCTTGCGAACGATTTATGGACCATTCTGCGGGCTGAACATCAACGAACAGGAGCGGATCCCTTGTTTGAACGCGAGTGGAACCTGGTCAAGAAGCAATTTGAGATGTCCCCGAATTTCATAGTCTATGTAGATTATCTTCTACCAACACGACGTCCGGAACTCAGTGACAGGCAGGAGGTCATACTTAAAGTGATTGGCCCGCACTGACTTCCACAGATCCTTGAGCTCTCCGGCAGTACCCGTTGGTGCAAATTCCTATCCATCGCTGTAGTGCATAATTTGGTGGATGTTTGGCCGCGAATGGCATGATTTGCTCCGATCAGCAGGACCCATGCTGAGGCGAAGTGATTGATTCGGTGAAACAGGAGTAGTGCGGACTAGATTTGCTAAGCCGTTGCAGGAATGGAACGCTCTAAACGGGCACTTACATTCTAATGTGGTTCTCGAAATACCATTGATGTGAACGGTGGAGAGCGGATGCGGAGAACAGTTTTCTTGAGACAGCGTGCGATCCAATGAATGACCCGGCCAGCGACGAAATGGTTGCGGGGGCCCGATTTGAACCAACGACCCTTCGGTAGTGGACCGAATGTTCGTGTGGCATTCAAGTGACTGAAAAATCTGAGGTTGGCTCCCCGGGCTAGATTCGAACTAGCAACCCTTCGGTTAACAGCCAGGGAGTGCAAAACTCTAAATGCCTTATTCGGTGTCGCTTACGACCGGGAACACCTTAAATCCCGACCCTCAGTTGGGCAACTTTTGGGCAACCTATCGAAAAGAAGCAGGGCGGGAAAGTAAAACTCTGCCAGAGTTGATGTTGGGGACACCAAAAACTCGACAACAAAGCCTCACTGTCTTGTAAACGTGTATGACCGCGAGCGTCTTCAATGCTTCCTGCGATTACGACCCGAACAGCACCGACGAACGACCGACCAACCCTGAAGCGCCGCCCCGACTCGCCTCCGTAGTATTGGTATCTCTAATCAAGGCGCTCGGCAATACCATCTTTTCTTATTTCGAGCGAAGCTCCCTCTTACCGCACCACCTTTTACCATTTCTTCTAGGGCCCACTTCAGTTTATGCTGCAAAGTACCATTGACACGTTCTTACTTCCTGCTATATGAATTGCCCGCCCAACTCTCCTGCCAATCGACCGGCGGGTCCGATTAGACCAATAAACGTTGCCCACGTCTCACCGGTTTCCTCCGAACGGTCCGTGGACCCGCAACGCGGAGGCCCGATGAGAGTAGCTCGGTTCGTTCTTACTTTTCTTTTAATTTTTGTCTCTTCACCACACCTCAACTCACAACATTCCGCCACGGCTGCGCAGCGCGACCCCCAAGCTCTAGCCGTCCTCAATCAAGCCGTCACAGCCATGGGCGGTTCTGTTCCCGGGGACTCGTCAGCCACTGGGACAGTCACGATTACAGCCGGGTCCGACACTCAGGCGGGCACCATCAAGATTCTGACGCGTGGCTCAAGCCAAACCTTGGAACAAATCACCACCTCCAGTGGTACCGCGCAAGTTGTTTACTCAAATGGTTTTGCTAACGACTCGAACCATATCGCGACAAAAGCGAAGTATTCGTTGGAACTGGCCACCTCCAGTCAAAGCGCCCTCTTTCCTCTTCCTCTGGTCTCGGCCGTCCTAAGTTCCTCAGATTTTGCCCTTCAATATATAGGCCAGGAAAACATCGACGGTGCGGGATGCCATCACCTGCGAACCTGGAACACCTATTCCTCGCAGCCAGATCTTCAATACCTCTCGCCTTTCAGTTATCGAGAAATTTGGATCAATGCAACGACAGGTCTGCCGTCGAGAATTGCTTATTCTATGCGCGCTGGCAGTGGTGCCGAACCGAGCATCGCAGTCGAAGTTTCCTATTCAAATTACCAGTCAGCTGGCGGAGTTCTGTTCCCGTTTCAAATCTCGCGGTCACTGAACGGTACTCCATGGATGACCATTATCATCTCCAGCGTTTCTTTCAATAACGGCCTGACGGATTCGACATTTTCCAATCTATAGGGGGATTAGATGCGACGTCACATCTTGCTTACCTGCTCTCTTCTGTTCGCGTATTCTGCTTACGCCCAAGATCCTCAGACGGGCATCCCTCCCTTTTCTTCTGTCCAGGCGCTAGGCCTAGACGCGATCAATCGTCAGAACCTCAATGTGAACTTCTCGATTCCCATCTCTTCAAGCCCTGGGCGGGGCATCAACTTCAGTTTCCCGATCGTAAACGATTCCCTTTTATGGACAAAATCTAGCAACAACAACGCTTGGACGCCGGTCGTTGACCAGGGTGGAAGCCCAACATGGGGTTGGAAGACAACGCTGCCCGTTGGACTCATCCGAGTCGGTCACGTAACCGAATACTGTGATACGTATCCGCCCCAAAGTTCTCCACATTTCATGAATTTTTCCTATGTCGACCCCGCGGGTACAATTCACGGGTTTTCGGTCGATTTTTACCTATTTGCAACCATTTGCGGCTTTCCGACGGGACCGAGGACAGGGTATGCCACAGACGGCAGTGGATACTATTTAGATGCGACGGCTCCCGCCACCCCCAAAGTAACTACGCCCGCAGGCGCAATCATAACGGGCACGAATTGGACGGACCCGAACGGCAACTATCTCAGCGCCACCGTCGTGAATTCAAGCGAAACGGACTGGAAAGACAGCGCCGGGCACACGCCACTCAAGATCGTCACCGGCAGCACCTCAATTCAGTATCAATTCCCGGACTCCTCGGGCGCTTACCAGACGACTACGCTCAAGCTAACTTCGACCAATATCAAAACTAATTTTGCGTGTTCGGGCGTCATCGAATATACCGGAACAGCTAATTTGCCGACTGAGCTTGATCTCCCGAACGGGCAAAAGTATTTTTTCACTTACGAACCGACGCCCAGCAATTCCGGCTATTACACAGGCCGCATAAAGCGGGTGACCCTTCCAGGGGGAGGGTACTACGAGCATCAGTACAACGGAACAAACGACAGCATCAATTGCTCCGATGCGACCGTCAACAACCTATCTGTGGTTGTCTCAGATGGCACCAATACCTCGACTTGGCAGTTTACGCGGGCTCCAAACGGAAGCAATTGGAACACCACGGTCACGGCACCTCAGCTCTCCTATGACTCCGCCGCCAATCAGTCCATATATACTTTCAACAGCAGCGGCCAGGAAATCATCGCGAAATCCTACCAAGGAGCCAGCACCGGCACGTTGCTGCGTACTGTAAACACCACGTGGACCAGCGGTACGCCTGCAACCCAGATCACAATACTTGAGGACGGCTCGACACAGAATGAAGTCGAGACCATATACGATTCCTACGGCAATCTGTTGGCAATGAAGGAACACGATTGGGGAACAGGGACGCCGGGAGGCGTATTGCGTTGGACAAACGTTTCATATCTGAATACGAATCCCTACCTCGCAGCAAACATTTTGAACCGGCCAACCCTAATAACAATCGCCGACGGAACGGGGGCCATCAAATCCCGCACACTTATCGCATACGACGAATCGGGTTACATTAATTCACCTTGCATCACCGGAGCCGTCCAACATAATGATTCTGCCTATGGCTGTTCTTTCACGACACGGGGTAACGCGACTACTACCACTTATGCAGACCCAGTTACGCCGAGTGTAGCAAAACATCAGTATTACGATTCCTTGGGAAACCTTGTCAAAACGGATGCGGATTGTTGCCAGCAGGTGCAGTGGAGCTACTCGGCGACCACGAATTACACGTTTCCAGATTCAGTGACGCGCGGAGTCGGAACCGGAACACAGCTGACAACGAACGCAACCTTCAATTCCTACACCGGGTTCGCCGCCACCTTCACGGACGAAAACGCGCAAACAACAACGTACGCATACTCCGACCCCGGACACCTGAACAGAATTAGCTCCATTACACGACCCGACAACGCGCAGATCACGTATTCGTACGATGACGTGAATTTCACCGTGCAGGTTAGTTCTCCCATCCAAGGCGCAAGCATCGCGGTTCAAAAGTCATTTCTTGACGGCCTTGGCAGAACGGTGAAACAGCAACTCCTGGACAGTACCAGCACAAGCTACTCAATTACGCAGACGCAATATGACACCTGGGGTCGGGCCTATAAGGTCAGCAATCCCCATAACAGTACGCCGCAGTATTGGACGGAGACGCGCACGGATGCTCTCGGCCGTACGGTGAAGACGATTCTCCCGGACAACAGCACCACCACGTCAGTGTATACAACCACAGCCGTGAAGACGACCGATCCGACCGGGAAACAGCGGCAGTCCGTGTCCGACGGTTCAGGACGAATGGTAACATTTTGGGAGCCCGACCCCACGAACAATAACTCCCTCACCCTCCAGACTTTCTACTCCTACAACCTGTTCGACGCTTTGACCACAATCACTCAGGGCTCCCAGACCCGCACTTATGCGTATGACGCGCTCGGCCGCCTCACCAGCGCCACAACACCTGAGTCTGGCACTGTCTGCTTCGGTTCAGTCTCGGGCAGCACCTGTAACGCAGACGGATACGATTCGTTCAACAATCTTCTGAAAAGGACCGACGCACGCGGCGTCCTCACGAGCTATGGTTATGACACACTGAATCGGCTCTCCCAGGTAAGCTACAACGTTGGTTCGACGGGCGTGCCAGCGACTCCCACAGTCACCTGGACTTACGGAACCAATTCGAGCCAGAACAACAACGGTCGCCTCATCACAATGACTGACGGAGTTGGGTCGGAAAATTACAACTACGACATATTGGGCGAGGTGACCCAAGTCGCCAAGCTGATCAGCGGAACGACCTACACGACGACATACCAATACAACCATGCAGGAGAACTCTCGCAGATCACCTATCCCTCGAACAGAGTCGTCGTTCCTAGCTACGACTCTATTGGAAGGCCTTGCGCAGTGGGAACCTCAGGCAGCACTTGTACCACGGGAACAGTTTACGCCAGCGGCTTCGGATACAGCCCTGCCGGTTTGGTCACCGCCCTCAAGTACGGTAACGGGATTTTCGCCTCGTTCGGATTCTCCTCAGATCGTTTGCAGTTGACCTGCCTCGATTACTCCACAACAAATCGAAACGGCACCTGCGCCCACGACTCAACAACAAAATTCGGCCTGGCCTACTCCTATGGGGCTGCGGGAAGCAAAAACGGGCAGATCTCCGGCATCACTGATAGCGTCGATAACGGTCGCAGTGTTACTTACACCTATGACGCGCTCTACCGGCTTTCAACCGCAACAACGACCGGCTCAGCGAATTACCCGGCATGGGGCCTGTCCATGACTTACGACCGTTACGGCAATCGCACAGATCAGAATCAGACTGCCGGCAATCCACCCATGAACCATATCCTAATAAACGCGGCCACGAACCGCATCTCTGGCGACTGTTATGACGCGAACGGCAATCTTTTGGCCGAGTCGGCTCCTCCCTGCCCATCGCCGACGTACACTTACGATGCGGAGAATCACACTGTCACTTACGGCGGTTCAGCCGCTTACAACTACGACGGTCACGGCCTCCGCGTGAAGAAATGTCTTCCAAACTGCACCAGTCCAACCACCAGCATAGTGTATATATTTACGGGAAGCAAAGTGATTGCCGAATATGACAACGGTGCTGCCGTCGGCTCCCCTTCCCGCGAGTACGTCTACTCCGGCACCACATTGCTCGCCAAGATCGATCCTTCCGGCACGAAGTATTACCATCAGGACCATCTCTCGAACCGTCTCGTAACTGATTCGAGTGGGAACGCTTACGCCCAACTAGGAGCCTGTCGGAGAGAAAACTCCTAAATTTGGTCGGATAGCGAGATTTTTTTGTTGAACTATTTCCTTTCTTCAGTGACTTCGTTAGTATGCGTGCATGAGCTTCCGATTCCGAGCCTGCACGTTGGATCAACCGCTTCTCCTAGCTCCCTCATTGCAACAATGGCTTCCCGAAGGGCACTTGGCGAGGTTCCTCGCCGACGTAACGGACCAGCTGGAGCTGTCGGCCATCTATTCTGCCTACGAT
>WNFQ01002291.1_pt1 | contig 22588 bp, 19 predicted proteins | sample 5400171 | NCBI WGS metagenome assembly WNFQ01 (sample SAMN13153356, study PRJNA577476) | soil metagenome | isolation source: 20 cm soil under Madrone tree | place: USA:California | collected 2016-06-14 | reverse complement strand
TGCAAACCTCGCGCTGACAGACATGTCAGATTCAAACCAAGCTGCTTTACCCACCGTCCCATTAGGATACCTGGCGATTTTCGCCATGGGCCAGCAGAATTGCGAATCCAAACATTATCGATCCTGCGGGTAAGCCGCCTAACGATTTGGAAGACGGGCGGGAACATGTGGAGATGTTGGTGGCTATCAAGATGGGAAAGTCGCAGTCCTGTCTTTTGAAAACGCGCGATCTGCGCCGCGATCTCACGCTCGACCTCATCCCAGCTGATGCGTCCGAGAAAGGTGCGTCTGAAAAATTCACCGCTCGTGTGGGGAAACCGTCCCGTTTCATCAACCAGGGTCGGTAAGATCTCGCGCCCCAGGACGGCTCGCTCTTCCACCAGCGTCAGATGCAGGCCAACATCCAGCTCCGGGTTTTGCCGTGCCAACGCGACAGCCTCCTCAAATGCACTCCCCGTCACAAGTAACGAGGCACTCGTTACGATTCCGTCTTGAAACGCCCGCAGGATCCCTCGGTTTACTCCCGGCGTCAGTCCCAGGTCGTCCGCGTTAACGATGAGCTGTTTCAAGCCTCGGAGACCCGGGCCGCCCTGATTTCGTGTCGCATCTTCATCCGGAATGCGACCAGTTCCCGGATCATCTTGAAGATCACGTCCGGACTGGCCAAAGTGGAGGTGCCGCGATTTCGCGGAAAATAATCTACGCCGAATTGCACGATCTTGAATCCGTGCAACTTGCTCTTGATTAGCAGTTCCGCGTCGATGAATGAACCCTCCGCCTCCAACACAACCTTATCCAAGACTTCTCGCTTGAACAATTTGAAGGAGAAATTGACGTCCTTCACCCGCAACGGAAATAGGAAACGGATAAGCAAATTGTAGCACACCGAATACACGGTGCGTATAGGTCCTTCGGCAGTGCGATCAAACCGAAAGGCCGAAACGATGTCGGACCTTGTAAACTCCATGATATGAACCGCCCGGTTCAACTCCGTGAGATCGACCGGCAGATCCGAGTCACAGTAGAAAACCAGCTCTTTCGTCGCCTTGCTAAAGCCGGTGCGAAGCGCGCCCCCCAGTTTCAAATTCCGTTCGTGATGGAACACCTTCACACAAGGGTTTGATTGGGCCAAAGCTTCCGCGATTTCTGCTGATCGGTCCGTGCTGGCGTCATTGACGATGAGGATCTCGTAATCGGACGTCATGTCGGTCAAGGCGGCCTCCGCGAAATGGACCGCGCGCTCGATGTTCTCTTCTTCATTGAACATTGGATAAACAACCGAGACGCTTGGCCTCCACGTCGTCATACGCATTGTTTCGGGTCCGCCGTTAAAACCGACGATAGATTGTTTCGCCGTTGATCACGCCCTCCACACGATAGTTGGCAAGATAGGCGCGAAGCACGGGGTATCGCGTCATGGGATGAGCCGCCCAGAACGGGTCCACCGTTGACATGTCGATGATGAGCGCCGGGGGGTGCGCTTCCCAGTCGGCCTGCAACATGTCCCAACTTCCAGGAATCACGCTCTCCGCTCTATCTCTCACTTCACGAGGCCGACTGGCGTAGGCGCCAACCAGATGTGTGCAGCTCACGAAACGCGTCGCCATTCGCCGGCCGGAGAAACTGTACAGTTGTGGGGTACTCCCCCAGACAAAGATACGATCGTTGGCGCTCGTCTCCTTGACGATCTGCTGAACAGTCGGGAGAAAATCGAGCGTCTGCGTTCGCACTGTAAAGGCCATGATGAGAAAACCTATCGCAGGCAGGGCCGCCGCACCGATGATGCCTGTTCGGATCCATCGCCAGCGTGGTTGAGGAGAACGTCGCTGTTCCGCCACAAAGCGCGAGAACGCGCTGCCGGCGAGAATCGAAAGCGGCGGAAGTACTGCCAGATGATAATGTCCTGGAAATCGCCATCCAATAAAGATCGCCAGATAACTGAGGACCAACCACAAAATAACCAGCACCTGCTCGGTGGGGACAGCCCTCCTGCGTCGAAAAGATCTGAGTGTCTCAATCACTTGCCGAATACCAAAATACCATAACAGGCCCCAGGCGAGCATCACAGCGAGATGAACGGTGACGAGACGTTTCAAAACATAAGGGAAGGTTGTTTCAGATTCGACATAGCGAACGGCAAACGCCCAAGCCCACAGATAGGCGTCATGCAGATTTCCCTGCCACTGGTAATAACAGGCCAGTCCCGCGATCACCGCGATGAATCCAGTTACCACACCGCTGCCGGCTGCCAAAACCCGTCCGAGTGATTGGTAACGGGGAATGAGCCAGAGGTAAACGAGATACGCCAGCATTGCACCCAAAGTCACGGCCGAAGGCTGCCGGATCAAAGTCGCCATCCCGACCAGCGTGCCACTAAGGAACATCCAACCCAAACCCGCTTTTCGTTCGCCTTGCAAGAAGGCGAGGACACTCAGCGCGAGGAAAAGAGACGCGAAAATCTCGGTGTTCGCCGGGAGAGTGTCCCCCGGTCGGTAGGCATGGACGAACACGGCATAGCCAATGCCACTCCATGCCCCCGCCCAATCGTCCCCCACTCGCGCGCCAATCCGCCGTAAGACCAAGGCGGTGGCGGCGACGACAAGGATGGCGAGGACATGAACGGCAAGAAGATTGTTCTTCCCAGCTACTTTGAAGACGGCGACGTAAATGTAATAGATGCCTGGCGGCTTCGTGTCCACGGCCGTCCGGTAGAGCGTCCCACCGTCCAGGGTATCGTTCGCGATTATCCCGTAATAGCCCTCATCGCTATTGTACAGCGACGGCAAGACCGTGGGCAAACGCAGGATGACGACAAGCGTGATAATGATCACGTTGACCCAGCGGCTTTGACATCGCGTCATACGTGACGGCTCTGCTCAATGGCCGCTATGTCTCTCCTGAAAAATTCGATTGTTGCGCGCAGTCCTCCGGCTAGATCGCAAACCGGCCTAAAACCAGCCGTCTGAATCTTGTCCACGCCTGCGACTGAATGTTTCACGTCGCCCGGCCGCTCTGCGCCGTATTCAATCGTGGAGCTAGACTTGGTAAGGTTGCAAATTGTTAGGGCCAGATTGGTTATTGTGATCTGCTTCCCGCAAGCGACGTTGAAGACCCCAGTGGCCTGCGATTTTAACGCGAAGAACGCATTGGCCGCGACTACATCGCTTACATAAATGAAGTCTCGAGTCTGCCAGCCGTCTCCGAAAATCGTAATCGGCTCGCTCCTGATCGCTTTCTCAATAAAAGCCGGAATGGCCGCGGCGTATTCACTTCTTGGATCCTGGTAGGGACCAAAGACGTTAAAATAACGAAGGGAAATAGTGGCGAGTCGCCCTTCATCCGTGAAGGAGCGGCAGAGCCGTTCGCCTTCATTCTTGCTTGTGGCATACGGATTTTTCGGGTCGGCAGGCATACTTTCGATCTTTGGACTGATCGGATTGTCGCCGTAGATTGCAGCCGAGCTACTGAAGATCAGCTTTTTCACTCGTGCCCGCGCCGCCTCTTCCAAAACAATTGCTGTACCCCGGGTATTGATCTCGGCGCATTCATTCGGCTTTTGCATGGATTCCTGCACGCCCACCATGGCCGCGAGATGAAAGACAAAGTCCACGCCTTTCATGGCTTCTCTCACGAGATCGCGATCAAGAATTGAGCCGACGATGAGTTGGCACTCCAAGCCAGACAAATTGCTCTGAAAACCGCCGCGTAGGTTATCAAGAACGCGCACCTCCGCTTGATGCTGGAAGTGTTCGACCATATGCCTGCCGATGAAACCGGCGCCTCCTGTAATTAGGATTCGCATACTCGAATGACGCAAGGGAACGCACAAATCCAGCGATCGGTGCATTGTAAAGTTGATATGCCTACAGGGAGATCCATTCCCGTCCCTTGCTAAGATAGTCAATATTTGCGAAAAAATTTTGGCGCACCGAGCAGTCGATTGTAGCGTCGACGCGATATGAGCGCGAATCTTAGTTTAGCTGTGCGCTGCTTTGACCATGTTTCTGGCGAAAAATGAATCAAGGCGCCCTTGCTCATGATGTCTAACATCGACATCGCCCAAGCCCCTGATCAGCTTCGCGACATATGTTTTAAATCGGCTCAGCTCGCCATGGCTTGACCCTGTGCGACATTCATTTTCTGCACTGTTTTTGGGACTCTCGGGGCGATTCGCCCTAGTGCATCCGATAGATCACACCCTCGCTAGTCCGTGCGACCAGTTGGTACCGTTCCTTCAAAAGTTTGGCGAGAATCGGAAAGTCCCTTACTGGGTACTCTGCGGTCTTCGGGTCGGCCTGAACATCGACAATGTAGGTCGGCGGATGCCGGGCAAAATCTCGCTCGAGGTTTCTCCAGGCGCCGGGTAAGATTCTGCTACGCGTATCGAAACCTGGGATCGATCCGCCGAACACCTTACCCGTGAGTGGAAAGGTGGTGATGTAGCGACAGGCAGGGCGTCGCTCGGCGTCTAGATAGATTTCCGAACTCTGACCCCACACGAAAATCCTGTCAGCAGGCTTTGAATGCGTGAACAAGTATCCTCCCGCCTCAGACGGAACGCGTTGTGGAGCCAGCCCCGACCAGTCTTCGATTGAAAAGGCAATAACCGTGAGAGCCAACCACGCGTAGGTCACCGCAGGTCGTAGTAGCCAGTGGGGCGGCTGCGTCGTCCGGGACCAAAGTCGTGCGTAGTGCGGCGCCGCGAGCAATGCGAGCGGAGGAATCAATTGAACGTAGTAGTGAGGATAAAAGCGGGCGCCCGCTGCAGCGCCGATTGCCGAGGCGGCAAGTAACCCGAAAAGCGCTGTTCGTTCTGCCGTCCTCTCAGTCCAAATCTTGCTCTGGTCCCGGGAGGCCATTATCGCCCCAATTGCCAAAGGCAAACAGGCTCCGAGGAAGGCCAGCGTAATCAGGATTCCCTTCTGCCAAAAAACATGCGGAACGTCATGGTCGGCAATCGTCCAATAGAATGCGTCTCGGAGAATGCCTTGTTGCCAAAGTACAATCGTGACGAGACCGAGGGCTGCGAAAAATCCTCCTGTGAGCATGGTTGCCTGAATGATCGCATTCGTTCGTGTCAACCCGCGACTGGCTCGATAACTCGGGAGGAGTAGATAGACGCCGACGGGGACTGCTGCTATCGCGGCCGGCTGTTTGAGCAGGAAGGCCGCGCCCAGCAGCGCGCCTGCTGGGAAGAGTTCGGGTCGCAGTCGGGATGAACTGCGACGGAATGCGATTGCCCACGCCCAGATGATAGGGAGATTCATTAGCATTTCGCCGTCGAATGTGAGGTTCTTCCACGTCCACCAGTGTTGGAAGACACCGTAGAAGAGCGCGGCAATCAAACCGGTGTTACCATCAAACAACTCGCGGCCGATCACATAGAGGCCGGCCATAGCGCCTAGCGTCCACACCAGTGCGACTATATGAAGCGTCTTCCAACTGAACTTACCCGCTACTTTGAATATTGCGGCGTACGTCCAGAAGAGAAGTGGCGGCTTGCGCTCTACTGCGTCAATGTAAGGCCGCCCGCCGTCAACTATCTCGTTTGCCACCACGGAATACATTGCTTCGCTGTCGATTGGCCGAGGGTGCAGAAGCGACGGAAGGCGAATCGCGACCGTGAGGAGAATAATCCCAAGCACGCCGAAGCGAAATTGGCGCGACCTATGAGTTGGCACACCCATCACTCTGCAGATTAATTTTCCGATGTGCTCCTCTTAAGAGAATCGTAAATGCGCGTGACCTCTTTAAAGACATCATCAACTGTGATTGCTTGCATACAAAGATTGTTGCGGCAGACCGATTGCCGGTTGTTGTACGCATTTACGCACGGACTGCATGCGATGCCAGCCCACAAGGCAGTCGCGTTTGGCGATCGCGCGGCAAATAGTGCCGGTGTCTCCGGTCCGAACAAGGTGACGACGCGAATCGGCGTCATCGAGGCGAAATGAGCCGGCCCACTGTCATTGGTCACCAAAATCTCACTTCGTGTGTAAAGCACGAGCACTTGTCGCAGAGTCGTTTTTCCAGCAAGCAGGATGACGCGGTTCGAACCGACCTCGTCTGCAAGCTGGTTATTGGGAGCGGCTTCGGCCGGCGCACCGGTAAACCCAATAAACAGGTCCGGGTAACGTTCGAGCAGCCGCCGCGCGAGTTCGACATAACGCTGAGGCGGCCACCGCCTCAGCGGCAGTAAGTCGCTCGCGTTCGGGTTGAGCAGGATGAGTGGTGCAGAACCGATGCGAGGATTTTCGCGCTGTAGGAGGGCATTGATTTCAGCAACTTCAGACAGCGAGGGCCGAAATCTTGCGAGAGGCTGGTTTGCAGACGGCGTAAAGTCGAATGTCGGGAGCATCGCCGGATCGCGGGTCAATGCTTCAACCATGGCTTCGAACATCTGACTTGTGTGGAGATGAGGATTGTATAAAAGCCGATGTGTCATTAAATCGCCCCGGTACGGTCCGTCGCCAAAAAAAGTATGAAAGCCAACACGCGATTTGGCGCCGGTCGTAAATGTCAGTATCGCGGAGAAGCGTGTTAAGAATTCCATATCAACGACCGCGTCGATGCCGATTTTCCGAACCCGGAGCACCGCCCCCACTGCGCCAGCCGCGAGTGCGAACAGACTCTGCGTCGCGATCGTTATCACATTTCCCTCGGGAATAATTTCCATCACGTCGAGAATGAACCGATTGTCTTCGAAGACGACGACGTAAACATTTTCCCGTCCAACCATTTCGGTCGCACGGCGAATTGCGGGATAGGCGAGAACCGTTGAGCCCTGCTCCGCGAACTTGACGAAGAGAATGCGCTGAACTTGGCGCGGTCCTGGCGGCTCCGCGGATTCAAAGATTCTTCTGAGAAGGGTTAAGATGGCGCAAAGCGGTACACCAATCCAGCGATCGATTCGTTGCAAAGTTGAAATGCCTGCCGGGAGATCCATTCTCTGGCGATTCCTAAGAGGGCCAATGTGAGCCAAATTGTGCGAATCGGCCAATCTTTGCGAAAAGTTTTAGCGTGGTCAAAAGATGGTCTTTTCACGAGTTTTGTGCTAGAAAATAGACTCGTCAATGCAGGCCTTCTTCCACCAGTCCGAGTTTGATCAGCCGCACCCGAGTCGGGCGAGGGCTCTCGTCAAAGCGCATCCGGAAGTTCGCCAGTTGATGGTGCGCAATCCGTACACGGCGCTCATCGCGTTGTCGATCGTGGTCACGCAAACAGCCATCGCGTATTGGATGGGCACGCTCGGATTTGGTTTTTGGTGGCTCAGTTTGCTCATCGCTTATTGCATCGGTGCGTTCGCCAACCATGCCAATTACGTGATCATCCATGATGCGACACATAATTTGATTTTCCGGAGCAAAAGCTGGAACAAAATGGTGTGCGTCCTGGCTGATCTTCCCAATCTTGCGCCCGGCGCGATGGGTTTTCGCGTTTACCATCTCAAGCATCATTCGCATCAAGGCGATTACGAATATGACGCCGACCTTGCAAATCATTGGGAGGCGCGCCTGGTCGGCAACAAATGGTATCGCAAGGCGCTGTGGCTCATGCTTTTTCCATTTTTTCAACTAACCCGGCCGCCTAGACTGAAAGCGATCACCATGTGGGACCGGTGGTTCTTTGTGAATTTCCTCTGCGCGGCGGCGTATGATGCAGCCATCATTTATTTCTGCGGCTGGGCCGGGTTTCTTTATCTCGCATTTGCGTTTTTCTTTTCGATTGGTTTGCATCCGGTGGGGGCTCGCTGGATTCAGGAGCATTACACATACGATTTCGACCAGGAGACGTTCAGCTATTATGGGCCGATTAATCTCGTCGCGCTGAACATGGGCTATCACAATGAGCACCACGACTTGCCCTCTATTCCGTGGAATAATCTGCCGAAGCTGCGTGCAATGGCCCCGGAGTTTTACGACAATCTGAAGTATCACTCGTCCTGGACCCGGCTGCTCCTTCAGTTCATTTTCGACGAGCGCTACACTTTGTATTCGCGGATTGAACGGATGAAACAAAGGGCCGGTTCCCCAGCGACTCCAGACGTAGCAGCCGGTCGAATGAGCGGCGTTGATCTCAGCGCGAGGCCGATTACTTTTTAACTATGGCAGAGCGGCATTACGTCTCGAACAAAAACGAAACGGTCCGGATGTTCGAGAGCGATTTCATCGAATTCTTTTCGCGCGTGCATCCGGCGATTCCGCTGCTGTTGTACGTGCCGGTCATCGCCTACATGGTTTGCGTTTCCTTCTGGCAGCAAAAATTGTCGATCCTGGCCGTCACGGGGCTGTTTTTGCTCGGTGTTCTGCTCTGGACGCTGCTCGAGTACCTCATCCATCGGTACATATTTCATTATGAACCCAAGACCCGCCTGGGAAAACGGCTGCACTACGTCATCCACGGTGTTCATCACGATTATCCAAACGACGCTCGCCGGCTCGTCATGCCGCCAAGCATAAGCGTCCCGCTCGCATTTCTTTTCTATGGTCTTTTTCTTCTGATTTTCGGGCATTTAGCATCGAGCGTGTTTTCCGGATTGGTTTTCGGTTACGTCTGTTACGACATGCTGCATTATGCGACGCACCATTTCCCGATGAAACGAGGCCTGTGGCTCTGGTTGAAGCAGTACCATCTCCGCCATCATTACAAGGATGATGACGCCGGATTCGGTATCAGCTCGCCGCTTTGGGATTACGTTTTTCGGACAACGCGAAAATAGCGCGCCCCGCGCGGAATTGGTGGGCTCGATTTTCTTGCGGGCGAAAGCAACGACCCGCTGCAAGCTCCACCAAGCTTTACGAATTGGATGCGCGCCTGTGCGTGGGCAGCCGAGCTATACGAGCCTGAGCTCCTCGCCACTGCCGACGCGCACACGATGATCACCTACGGCGGCAAACCGCGTTCCGTAATTAATCTTTGTTCCTACAATTATCTCGGCCTCGCCAATCATCCCGAGGTGCTCATCGCTGCGCGCGAAGCGCTCAGAACACACGGATTGGGCGCCTGCGGTTCACCGATGCTCTCCGGAATGACCGATCTGCACCGGGAACTTGAACGACGTGTCGCGAAGTTTCTCGGGCGCGAGGACGCGATGCTTTTTAACAGCGGGTTTGGCGGTGCGCTAGGCACGATTTCCGGCCTGCTTCGCAAAACCGACGTGGCGATTCTCGACAACCGCTCGCATCTCAGCCTTCGCGATGGAGCGGTGCTTTCCCGATGCCGCACTGAGAAATTCGAGCACAATGATCCAGTCTCACTCGACACAGCGCTCAGCCGTCAAAAAGGCCGTCGCCAGTTGGTCATTATCGAAGGCATTTATTCGATGGATGGCGATTTCGGCAATTTGAGGGAATTAATTGATGTCGCAGAATCCCACGGCGCGAGCGTTTTCATTGACGAAGCCCACTCCATGCTGGCCTGTGGCGAACATGGTCGTGGCGCAGCTGAGAAGTTTCGCGTGGAAGACCGCATTCCGCTCGTTTATGGCACCTTCTCCAAAGCCTTTGGAGCGCTGGGAGGATTCGTCGCCGGTTCGAAGGAAACGCTGCAATATCTGCGCTTTTACGCCCATCCTTATGTTTACTCCTGTGCGCTGCCCCCAGTGGTCGTCGCAGCCATTCTCAAAGCGCTCGAGATCGGCACGAGCCAGCCAGAACTGCGTGCGCAGCTCTGGGAAAACGCGGATTACTTCCACACGCAGCTTCAGGGTCTCGGGATCGACACCGGAGCATCGACAACATACGTCATGCCCATTGTCATCGGCGATCGCGAGCGCATGTATCGATTCGGTCACGAACTGCGGCGACGCGGTCTCTGGGTCGCGCCGGTGGATTATCCCGCCGTGCCGCAAAACCGAATTTGCTTTCGCGCCTGTGTGACAGCGAAACATACGCGAGCTGATCTGGACGAAGCGCTCAACATCCTCGCGGACACACTCGTTCCAGCAGCGCTGCAGCACGCGTGAGTTTGGGTAACGCGTGAGTGTGATGCAGCCACAGATCGAGCCGATCTCTGCTGTCGAAGCGACTTATAAGGGACGCGAAGTCGAGGGAATTCTCGATCTTTATTTTTACCGGCCAATAGGTTTTCGCCTCGCGCAGTTTTTCAGGAAAATGGAAGTGACACCGGCGCGTGTGACTTTGCTCGCGGCCCTTTTCGGAATCATTGCCGGGCACCTTTTCTATTATCGTGATCTGCGCACGAACGTGGTCGGCATGGTGTTACTTGTTTGTGCCAATGCGCTCGACAATGCGGATGGCCAGCTCGCGCGCCTGACTCACCGGGAAAGCCGGGAGGGCCGCATTATTGACAGCGTTGCCGATCACACGGTGTTCGCAAGTATTTACGTGCATTTGACTCTCCGTTACCTCATTGCAGGCTCATCGCCTGCGATCTGTTTTCTCGCTCTTGCTGCCGGGATCAGTCACGCTTTGCAAGGCGCCGCAGCGGATTATTACCGCAGCACGTATCTTTATTTTGTCACGAATCGAGCGCGCCAGGGATTAGATTCCATTTCTGCCCTGCAATCCGATTATCGAGAGCTCAGTTGGCGCTCCAAACTATGGAACAAGTTCTTGCTTGCATTGTATTTGAACTTTACTCGCCAGCAGGAAATGCTTGCGCCGCATTTAAAAAAGTTGCGTGATACAACCAACCAACAGTTCGACGGTGAAATACCCAACTGGCTAAGGACCCGTTATCGGAATTTGGCCGGGCCGATGTTTAAGTGGTGGGGCTTCTTGATGACGAATAGCCGTATGTTTGTTCTGTTCGCTCTCCTGTTCATCGGCCAGCCGATTTACTATTTCTGGTTCGAACTCATCCCGCTTAACTTCCTGTTTATCTACCTGATTATCCGCCAGGAAAACATGTCCGAATCACTGCTGGAAGTGACGGTAAAATGGCGAGATCTAGCCTAGACGGCCCTTTGCATTCGTGTCGGAGATCAAAATTTCAGAAGTTAGTACGCGCCGGGATCGCGATGCGTTCATCAAATTTCAATGGCGAATTTACGCGAATGATCCGGTCTGGGTGCCGCCGTTAATCATCGAACGAAAGACATTCCTCGATCGCAAGCGGCATCCATTTTATCGACACGGCGACGCCGCATTATTTCTCGCCCGACAAAACGACGAAATCGTTGGCCGCATTATGGCGAGCGACGATCCGAACTACAATTCGCTGCATCAATCGAACGTTGGCTGTTTTGGCCTCTTCGAATGCATCGACGATCGCAACGTCGCCGCCGCGCTCTTTGAGGCTGCGGTCAACTGGCTCCGCAAAAAAGGCCGCACCGAGATGATGGGTCCGATCGATTATTCAACCAACTACGTCTGCGGCCTCTTGATCGATGGGTTCCAATTCGCCCCCACGATTTTGACTGCACATAATCCGCCGTATTACCGCGAGCTGATCGAGGGCTGCGGTTTTACAAAGGCTAAAGACTGGTACGCATGGTGGTTTGCCGATCCGGCGAAGGCTGTGACCCACTTGCGACGATTCGCAGAGCGCGTTCGTCGACGCTGGCCCGTCACTATTCGTTCCGCAAATCTTAAGAATATTCGCGAAGAAAGCAGGCGGCTCCGTCAGATTTACAATCAGGCCTGGGAGAAGAATTGGGGGTTTGTGCCGTTCACGGAAGCGGAGTTCGAGTTCATGACCCGGGAGATGAAGCCGCTGCTGGTGCCGGAGTTCGCCTGGATTGCTGAGATGGGGAATGAACCTATTGGATTCACCTTATGCCTGCCGGACATCAATGTGGCGCTGCGCGACCTTAACGGGCGCTTGACGCGATTTGGGTTTCCGATCGGTTTGATCAAATTGCTGTTCTACAAGAGACGCATTCGAAAAGGACGGCTAATCGCGCTGGGCGTTATCGAAAAATACCGCCGTGCCGGAGTCGCCGAGATGCTCGTCTTGCGCGTGATGGAGGAAACAATGATCAAACGCGGGATCACCGGCGAATTGAGCATGACACTTGAAGATAATTTTATGATCAATCGTTTTCTGGAGGCGATCGGTGCGACAAAATACAAGACGTATCGGATTTTCAAAAGGATACTGGCGGAATGAGCAAGCCTCAGGACGGTTTCGTTTCGCGATTTTTGAATCGGCCGATTTCCCGCCGCATAACGCGTGTTCTGCTCAAGTTTCCGGTCCGTCCCAGCGTCTGGACGATATCGATCTTTGTTTTGCCGATAATCGCCTGTGTATTCTTCGTGCGCGGCGATTACGTCAGCATCGTCATCGGCGCTGCCATTTTTCAAGCGTTCAGTATTCTTGATGGTTGCGACGGTGAAATTGCGCGGGCCAGGAATTTGGAATCAAAATTCGGGGAACGTCTGGATCAATTCTGCGATTTTTTAGCAAGCCTTCTCTACGTTCTCGCTCTTGGGTTAGGGCTTCATCGTTCGAGCGAAGGAGTTATCTGTGCCGTCCTGATTACGGCCAACGAATGGCTGCTACGAGCTGGCAAAGGCGAAACGTCGGTTGCCTCGCCCACATTGCACGAATCGTTTTACGCGAGACACCGCGGGATGGTCGGGCATTCCGGTTTGCTCAATCTCGGGGAACGATTTGTGTGGTGGCTCTTTCAAATGACCAAACGCGACATGGCTATCTTCGCTTTTCTCGTGCTTGCGGCACTCGGCCTGGCTGACTGGATCCTGCATCTTTGGATGATTGTTGCCGGCGCCAGCCTAATTCTCAGCGCGATTGCCGCGGTCAGATCCGGTATGGGCCAGGGAGATGTCGCGACGCGCGAGCCGCGAGCGTAATTGCGTCTCGGCACACGCCAGCATTTCAGGTGTGTCGATGTCCTGCCACCAGGCGTCGCCTATATCCACGGCACGCGCTTTTTCAGCGGCGGCCATCAGTCGAACTCCATCTGCCAGGCTGCAATCTCCGTTTTGCTTTGCCTGCTCGAGATATTCAAAGATTTCGGGTGGACAAACGAAGAGTCCAGTATCAATCGCGTCGTAATCCCGCAGATTTTTTCCGATGGCGACGATCTGGCTCCCGCGCGTTTTGACCTTCATCGCATCATCCAAATCGAAAACTGAATCGCGCTTTCGATCCACCGCGACGTTGAGGAAGTTAGGATCTGCCGACTTAATCAGAAGATCGACAACCGCATTATCGAAAAGATGGTCACTCATGGTCAGCAGAAATGGCGTAACGACGTGATCGGCTGCGGCGAGGAGAGAAATGCCGTTTTGTTTCGTCCATTCATGATTCTCGATGAAGCAGGCCTCAAGCTCAGACGGAATCAACTTCTTGACCTGTGCAATCGCGCGCTCGCTTTCGTAGCCAACGACAAAATTGGCCTTTTTGATTCCAGCGTGGGTCAGCGCACCGATCGTGTAACAAATCAAGGGGCGGCCAAGCACCGGCACGAGTGGCTTCAAGAATGTTTCGTCGGAGCCGCGTAGGCGCGAACCCGACCCTGCCATTAAGATCACTGCTTCGGAGATGGGGGTCATAGGCCGTAATATTTCTTAAGACCCCAGATTCTGACGCGCTGGGGAAGAAATCTAAAAATCAACGGCGCGATTTTCGTTTGAAATGTATCGCCAATAGCCATGCGTGGCGGCGGACTCGTCTGATCGATTAGTTCGCAAACACGTCGCGCAACAAGATCCGGCCTCGGCGCGTTCTTCATGTTACGTTCGACTTTGTTCCAAGTTTTGGCGACTTTTGCCTCGTACCGCTGGTCGGGCCGCTTGCTCTTGATCACCCCATCGTTGAAGTCGGTGCAAATATCGCCCGGTTGGAGATCGACAATATGCACTCGCGAATCGGGCAGCTCTAGTTGGATCGTCATGGTGAATGACGCCATGGCTGCCTTCGCGGCGTTGTAAGCCGCCATGAACGGGACTGGAAGACGGCTGGCCAGCGATGTAACGTTGATTATCAAACCTTCTCCTCGCGCTTGCATCATGCGCAATGCAAGCCGCATCAGCTGCATGTGCCCGAAAACGAGAATTTGAAACTGGCTTGCGATTTCTTTTTCGGAAAGGTTTTCGGCCGGACCAAAATGTCCGCTTCCAGCATTGTTAATTAAGACGTCGAAATTGCCGGCTTCGGCCAGTGCGGTGTTAAAGGCGCCGTCAATTGAGTCAGGGTTAGACAAATCAAGTTGCACGCAATGAAGGCGGCGAAGGCTTGGAATCCGCGAAATATCGCGTGAAGTCCCCCAGACTTCGTGTCCCTTTTCGGTGGCAGCTTTCGCGATTGCTTTCCCGATGCCAGAACTGGCACCGGTGAGAAAAATCTTTTTCACAATTTTTGAAGATGAGTTCGGCGTCGCTCGACGCATATCGTATCTGCTCGGGCATTGATTCCTATTTTAACTGTCGCCCTCATGCAAGAGTGTCCTGTGACCGAGTGTAATTGCTATCGGTGTCCTTTCGAAGAATTCTCCGACCATACGATGTCGATCTTGTCCACATGTTTCCGCTGATTTGCGCAGTCCTAGTTATTCTAATTGCGCTGTGCCTTACGCGGCTGCTGCCGGGTGTAAACAAGCGTCGTCAACAAGCCCGCTTCATTCGTAAAACGTTGGGCGCCAACCGCACGTTCGATAATCGGCGTGTAATCGCCTCATTATCGACGGTGCCCGACCGAATCAACAATTTGAGGCCAACGATTCGATCGCTTCTAAAGCAGACCCGCCCGCCGGATGAAATCGTCGTGGCCATTCCGCAATTTTCGATTCGTGAGAAGCGGCCTTATGTCGTGCCCAAATATCTTTTGCGATTGCCGCGGGTGCGGATATTGCATTGCGTCAAGGATTGGGGACCTGCGACCAAGTTTATCCCGGTGGTTCAGGAGGAGCTGGCAGCCGGGAGAGGAAGTAGTTTGATCGTGGTGGTGGACGACGACCGCATTTATCCACGCAATGCGCTCGAAACTTATCTTCACTACAGCAAGCAATTACCAGACGGGGCGCTTTGTCTCCGCGGTGCCGCAATGCCGCAGAGTCTGGATTGGCGTGATGCCAAGATGATTCGGGCAAGCGAGCTTCGCCAACCGCAGCCTGCAGCGGTTATTACAGGGTGTGGGAGTTACTTGATCCAGCCGAGGTTCTTCAACGAATCGCTTTGGGATTATTCCAAGGCTCCCAGTGGAGCATTTTACATGGATGACATATGGATCAGCGGATGGCTTAGTCGCGCCGGGGTGAAAAGGTACGTTGTGCCAGCGTCGGCTATGATGTGGAGTGTGTTGCGACAACGGCGGACTTTATCGCTACACGATGTGCCGGAGGGACGGCAACATAACAATAACGAAACGATCGCATTCTTCGACGATGCTTGGGACGTCTTCGCTTCGGACTAACTGCGTTCGTCCTTACGGTGAGTGTGGTGTCGCCACCACTGAACACCGAAGACTGTCAGAAACACCGCGGCACTGGTGACCTGTCCGACAATTCCGCCCAGGAATATGCGGCAAACGACGGCGGGAACGAGCGCGATTCCCGCGGCGACCAGTGGTGGGCGAATGTCGCTCCACGAATCTTTCCAGTGAAAGACCCACCGCAGTGTCACGTAGCGTAGCGTTCCTTGAACAAGATAGGGCAAAAGAATGCCGAACGCCGCACCCATTACACCGAACCGGGGGATCAAGAAGAGAAGCCCGGCGCCGGCTACGGTGCATGTGATCGACGAATGCAGAAGGTTCAAACGCGGCCGTTGCACCATGATTACGGTTTCGCCCAATGCGACAAATGCGTTGATAGCACTCGCGAGCGCGACGATGCCGAGCCAAACGCCGCCTTGCCGAAACGCTGGACCATAGATAAGCAATATCGTGCCGCCCGCGAGCGACATCACTGCTACGAGCGGCAACAAGATCCAAAGCATCCACTGAGCGAGCCGAGCGTACGTCGCGGCCGCAGTTTCGTGATCGCCCGTCGCAGTCATACCGGCCACCACCGGCGCGAAAATGGGGTTGAAAGCCTGATTCACTTTTCGCAGGCCGTTCGCGGTGCCGATGACTGCACTGTAAACACCAACCGTAGCAAGCGTCACACCGGGCGCGCGTCCGACGAAGTAGCCAAGCATGAGAAGGTCCAACCGGGCAATGAACGCGTTAATCAGTTGGTAAATGCTGATGGGAGCCGCATACGCGATTAGCGACCGTGCTTCGCCGAGCGGGGATACATCGTCCGTGTGCGCCGGAACATGGCGAAACAACGTTGAGGCGAGTGTGAGTGCAATGAGCCCTGACGCTGCTGTTCCAACGATTGCAGCCACTTCCGGTGAGGAGTCCTTGAACCCGACAGCGAGTGCAAGCAGGAACGCCAGCGTCGTCGCAATCGGTTCGGTCATCCCACGCGAGTAAATATCGTGCTGCATCACCTTCATCCCGCGCGAGACGGCAGTGCTGATGCGATACAAGGCCAGACCGGGCATCGCACAGAGAACCAGTGCGAGCGCAGAAACCATTTGCGGCTGGACGTGAAGACGGTGGTTAAACAACCGGAGCGCTAATATGACGATGAGAGCAGTGACAATGGACTGCGCAACCCCCAGCACTACAGCGATTTGAAACAGCGCCCGGCTTCGCGCCCGGTTGCCGACGGCTTCCGAGCGTGCGATGAATGTAGTGATCGTATTGTCGAGGCCAAGAACCCCGACCTTGCTGATGATGTCAGTGGTCGACCAGGCAACGGAGAATATGCCGAGTGCTGCCGGCCCGAGCATCCGGGCAACGAGAAAGGTGAATATCCCGCGGAAATTCGACGCCAACATCGCGATCGTGTTCAAGAAGGCGCCGCGTTTTAGCTCCACCCCGGTTCGGTCTACACGCGCGGGTGCATCCACTACTGGCGGTGCGACGTCGAGCGCAACTTCCGCCGGGCTCACTGACTCCTTACGAAGCTGGTCTCCGGCGCGGGCGGTTTCGAAGTGATATGGCATGAGAAGGAGCGCCGTGATTCACTTTTCGGCGGAATACTGTCGATGAAAAGAGTTGACTGAAATCGACAAGGCGTGTCCGGTCAAGGGAGTGTAGTTCCGCAGTTGTTTTGCGTCGAGACGAGATTGTCGCTACATTGAGGGTCTGATCCAAGCTCCATGAAGCTTCTAAAACGCGCCCGCCGTGAATTTTCGGGCTATAACATTCTGGAATCGGGTAAGCGTCTCCTCGACCGCAAACCCCTGCAATGCAGTCTTTACGTCACGGATCGTTGCAATCTCGATTGTGCCTATTGCACCGAGTACGACAACAGCCGGCCGCATCCGAGCCTCGACGATTTGAAAAAATGGATACGGAAAATTCGCGAGCTTGGCACCATGCGCATTGCTCTCGTCGGCGGCGAGCCGCTCGTACATCCGAACATCGTCGAACTCGTTCGCTACTGTCGCGAGCTCGGCTTTGCCACCAGCCTAACCACCAACGGTTTCCTCCTCACACGTAAACTCGTCGCCCAATTGGAAGATGCCGGCTTGCAGGTTATGCAGATTAGCGTTGACCGGATGACCCCGAGCCCAATTACAAAAAAGTCGTTCAAGACGATTTTGCCCAAGCTCGATTATTTTAGTGATTCAAAAATCAGCCTGCATATTACCGGAGTGATTTGTGCCGATACCTTGCCTGAATCGCGGGCAGTGCTCGAGACTGGTTTGTCACGGGGAATTCCGACGGAAGTTCGCCTCGTGCATGCGGACCCGTTGCATCGGTTTCGCGTCGAGCGCGGACCGCGTGAAGAACTCGAACGCTTCATCGATTCGATGATCGAACGAAAACGCCGCGGGGAAAAGATTCACACCAGCGAGGCCATCCTTAATTACCAACGCAGTCTCCTCCGCGGCGAGCACGTTGAGTGGACCTGCATGGCCGGCTACAAATTATTCTTCGTCTCGGCGCAAGGAAAATTCTGGATCTGCAGCATGGTGCACACCGACAAGCACATCATGGACGTCACTTTGGATGATCTCTACGCAAACTACCGCAAAAAGTCGTGCCAGGAAGGCTGTGGTGTTTATTGCGCAGTGAGTGCTTCGCTTCTCGTGGAAAAGCCGATCGCCGTGCTCGGGAAAGAAATCGTCGCCCGCACCAAGCGCATTCCGTCAATGTTTCGTTCCTTAATTCCGAATGCCGACAAAGCGACGCACACCGCTATCGCAAATCCAGATGGAGCGCATGAGATGAACGGCAGCACTAAAAACGGCCCATCCGCAGATGACGGCGTAACTTTGCGGGAAAGCGTCTAACAAAAAACCACACGCCAGTATCCAAACGTAAACGTTCCTGCGCGCGGCGATTAGCCGGAAAGCACGGTCGAACGGGGTAACGTCATCCAGCAGGCGGCCTTTCGCCATCTTCGCCCGGCGTTTCGCGAATTCATCTAATAAGTGCGATCCGATGAGCATAGCTAAAAAATAGAACACGTTCGGAAATTGGCCGCTTCGCCACAAATGAAAAGCGATAACCGCCCACCACGAATTCTCGATCAAATAATCGAGGTGATGTTCCCACTTGCCGCGCTCGGTCATTTCGATTTTGACGCGCGACTGCTTGCCGTCCAGTCCATCAACGATCCCAAATATGAGAGCAGCGAGGATTCCGAGTCCGACACGGCCAGCTGCAAACGCTACGGTCGCCCCGCATCCTATGATGAAACCTGCAATCGTAATTTGGTTTGGCGTGATTCGCGTTTTGCAGAGAAGTGAAATGATTCCCGTTTCGATCGGTGCGTGGAAATAAGCCGGAAGGTCGAGCGTTCCCTTTTGGGCGGAATCGAGAATGATCCGCTCAGCCAAGCGACGGCTCTGCTCGGGCGGCGCCGGAAAACAGACCGGCCGCACGCGCCGACGCATGGTAATGATGTAATCATCCTCCGCAGCCGCATCCACGGTGTCGATCTTGCGGTTGTCGATCTTGTTTTTAAGTTCCTCAGAAAACGGCGCGGTGGGCGAAAGCGCAAAGAGAAATTCCCTTGTTATCAACGCAGGCCCACACGGATTTCGGACTAACGACCGCGCGGATTCTGGTGGATTCGAATCGAGAAGTGTGGCGGATGACTCTTTTGCGCAGAGAGCGGCAAGCAAGCGCGCGTCACAATAAATGTTTGCCGGTATTATTAAGAAGCGCTCCGACGGACTTTGTTCCAAAAGAAGTTGGGCAGTAAGGGGCCGATTTGCACCCGAGACAAGATGGACAGTTATTTGTTCGCGCGCCCACGAACGATGTGCTAATTCAGCTCCGACGATTTCCGGCGTTCTCGAAAAAACAATCGCGCGGCGAAAACCGAGTCGTTGCAAAATGCGGAGCAAACGTTCGAGTAAGTTGACGCCGCACAATTCCATCAAAGCCTCGGGCGCATCCGCGATTAGAATTGGCAGGATGTTCTCCATCGCCCGCGAGAATAACGGCGCCGCCGCGGTCTGCCAACTGTCGGCGGCCAGCCTAAAGCTGCGTCACTCATCCCGTGAAAGAGGCCTAGCCCTGCGATTGTCGAGCTGCTTACTTAAAAAATCGAACTTCGCGTGCCGCGCGGATGGCTGGCAGTGATGCGGCCATCTTTCATCTCGTGGATCCAATCGCAGGCTTGGGCAATGGCGGGATTGTGCGTGGCGAGAAGCAGTGCTTTTCCGCCTCGCTGGACGATTTTTTGAAGCAGCTCAAAGGCACGCTCGGAATTGGCGGTGTCGAGGTTGCCGGTGGGTTCGTCCGCCAGGATCACCCGAGGGTCGTTGGCCAGGGCACGCGCGATCGCCACGCGTTGTTGTTCGCCCCCGGAAAGATGGCGGCTGGGTCTGCGCAGTTTGTCGCCTAGCCCAACCGCTTCAAGCAACTCGGCGGCTCGCTCACGCATCTCCTTATCGGAAAGCTGTCCGAACCTGCGCATCGGGATCATCACATTCTCCTGCGCGGTGAAGTCTTCCATCAGGAAGTGGAATTGAAAAATGAAGCCGATGAACTTGCTCCGTTTATGTGCCAGTTCGTCATCGCTCAGGTGCGAGACCGGCTCCGATTCGATTGAAACAAGGCCGGCATCGGGTGGGTCTAGCAGACCGAGAATATAGAGCAACGTGCTCTTGCCGCAGCCGGACGGACCGACAACGGCGTGGATGCTGCCTGACTCGAGATCAAGCGAAACGCCCCGCAATGCGTGCACGCGCTCCTCCTCTTCGCCCAAATAGCGCTCGATTTCCTGGCAACTGAGGCAGATTTCCCCATTCATACGCTCGAACCACGCAGCGTAACGACTGGTGGCAGCTCGGCCGCGCGGCGCGCAGGCACGTAACTCGCGATGAACACGGCGAGGATCGCGAGCAAGGTCGCGAACACGTAGTGCCGCCAATCCCATGTCACCAAAAAATAATCAGTGTAAAGCAGTCCGCGGATCCGAATGGGAATATGCGATACTCCCCAGGTCATCAGCGCGCCAAGCAAACAGCCGAACACGGAGCCGGCCACGGCGATGAGGGCGCCCTGCCACAGAAAAATCGCGCTAATGTCGATCCGCCGGTAACCCATTGAACGCAAAATTGCGATCTCCTTAATCTTCGCGAGAACAGACATCGTCAGCACATTGAAAATACCGAAACCGGCGAGCAGAATGATGAGCGAAACGGTAATCGCGACCGACATCCTTAAGGTCAGAAAAAGCTGGAGCGTGCTTTCCTCACGCTGTTGCCAGCTATCTGCTCCATGCTGAAATAATTTTTCGAAATGACTGGCCAAAGCCGGTGCGCGGTTCGGATCGCGCAGTTTGTAGATAATCATTGACGCGCCAAACGGTCGTTGCAGCAGCGTTTGTGCGACCCGCGCATGCGAATAGACGCGAGTCCCATCAATCGATCCGATGCCCGCGCGCGCGATCGCCGCAACGGTGAAACGCCAGTACTCGCCGCTCGGTGCCAGCAGTTGCACGGTATCGCCGATGCCGGCTTGAAGTGCTTCCGCCAGCCGCGAACCAAGGATGATCGAGCTGGTGTTATTTCGAAAATCATCAAAGTTGCCTTCGACCAGTTGGTGGAGAAGATCGGTCGTTTGCGCATGGAGCGCGGGCTCGATTCCGTAAAGGTCGACAGTCGCATTTTCAAATCCAGCGCGCGCGCTCACAGTCCCTCGCAAAACGGGCGAACAGGAAACGACGTTGGAAAATTGCCTGCTCACCCGCATGATTTCATTTGCGTTGGTGATCCCCTCGAAATACGCACGGCGTCCAAGCTTGCCGTCTGAAGTCTTCGAGGAGACCATGAGCGGCTCGTAACGCGGGCGGAACCGTGACCGGATCATCAGCGCGCCATTGCTGCCGATAGTGGAATCGATGAAATGGCGAGCAAACCCCTGCGTTTGGGCCTGCGTGCAGATGAAAATGGCGACTCCGAAAACGACACCGCTTAGACTCAGGAGCAACGCGCGTTTGCGATGCGTTAAAAAACGCAACGCAATGTGAAGCGGCGGCGTCATGGTTTTGACGCTTGCGACACGTCCTCGATTCGTTGTCGCACCGGTTCGCCGGGATGCAATTTGTCCTGATCGGACAGGACCACGTGATCGCCGTCCGCGAGGCCGCTTACCGCTTCTGTGAAATCGAGCGTTCGGTAGCCCGCCTGGACAGTGCGAGCATGCACAATGCCCGCTTTCACGATCAGGGCCTGATCGACGAGCAGGGCGCGGGTGGGCACGAGCAGAACGTTTTCGTGTGTGCCAGTGATGATGTTCATCTCACCGGTCATTCCGGCCATCAAATTATCGGGCGGATTTTCCATCTCCAAGACAATGGTGTAGCGCTGGGTGGTCGGATCGGCTGCCGGCTGGATCGAAGTAACGTGGGCTGTAAAGGTCTTGGTCCGATAAGCGTATAACTGCAGCTTCGCCTTCATCTTCGGTTTCACCTCGCCCACGTCCTCTTCGTTCACTTCACCACGGACATAATTTTTGCGCGAAGCTACTGTGAATAGCTCATTGCTCTCCGAAACAAGTTCGCCATCGATCGTCTGGATGTTTGTGAGGAGACCGTCGATGGGCGACCTCACTTCTGAGTTCTTCATCTGTGCTTCCAGTTTTTTTGTAGTTTCTTCCAAAGCATTGAGATTACGGTCTCGGTCGATCCGCTCCGTCTCCACGGCGCTGCGCAAGCGATTCACTTCGCTTTTCGCCTTCTCGTACTCCACCGCTGGCACGTTCCCTGAAGCGACCACTTTGGATAACCGTTCCAGGTTATCTTCTGCTGCTTTCAGCGGTTCCGACGAGGGAACCGGGACTGCGGCGCGCTGGATTGCGGCCTGCAAGTCCGCGCGTGCCTGTTTCAGTAGTCGGGCAGTTGTTTCATCGGCAATGGTCGCCAGCAACTGTCCTTTCTCCACGCTTTTGCCGATCGCGCCGCGCCCGGCCGAGAAAGGCTCTGCCAGCCGGATGAATCCAGAGTTTTGAGCGCGAACGTGCGGCGCAAACGCCGGCTCAATTCGCACCGTGCCATAGACCGCGGAGATCGCCGTGCCGCGCTGCACTCTGGCCACTTCCGCCCCCGGCAGGAAAAGATACCAGACGATGGCGAAGAGAAGCACCAGGAGCGCCCCGCCGACCCACAAGACCCTTTTTGATTCCGGCAATTTCAATCGCTGGAACT
>WNFQ01003762.1_pt1 | contig 22592 bp, 17 predicted proteins | sample 5400171 | NCBI WGS metagenome assembly WNFQ01 (sample SAMN13153356, study PRJNA577476) | soil metagenome | isolation source: 20 cm soil under Madrone tree | place: USA:California | collected 2016-06-14 | reverse complement strand
GTGCGGTAATGGTAGGGAATCGCTACGCTCGGATGAAAAACCAGCACGGCATCAACGGCTTCTTCGGGCGTCATCGTCGTCCGTTCAGACATGCAGATAAATGCGACGTCGATATTCTTAAGCGCTCGCAATTCCGGAATGTTTTCAGTATCGCCCGAAAAATAGAAGCGCTTGCCGCCATACGTGAGTACGTAACCGTTGCCGCGGCCTTTGTCGTGAAAAAGTTTGCCCGGCTCGGGACCGCGAACAAGATTGTAAGCGGGAGTCGCTTCGATGGTCCATTTATCCCATTTTGTAGCCTGGCCATTGGAAATTGGTTCGGCCGTGGCAACGGTTTGAGCCACGGCGGGCGATGCAATAATTTTAGTGTCGGCCTTACTTAATTTCGCGATCACAGCTGGGTCCATGTGGTCCGTGTGGATATCGCTAATGAGAATGAGGTCGGCAGGCGGCAGACCAGTGAAGTCGAGGAGCCTAGCAGGATCAACGTAGATAACCTTGCCGCCCGCTTCAATAAGTGCACTGGCGTGATAGATTGGCGTGATCTTGACAGGACTGGTGGAAGTCGTAAATGTCTGCGCCAGTCGTTGAGACTGGGCTTGACCGGAGACAGCGCAGACTGCACAAATGGTCACGGCAAGGAAAATTTTCATTCTCGATCTCCTGTTCTTCCATTTCCTTCCAGTGCAGTTACAACGCGAACACTGGGTGTATCGTGCTCTGTACTTCCCAAAATGTGATTCTAAGGAAGAAGATCCAGATTACAGTTTCCCTGTGAATTCCATCTTCCGCCAAGAACAATGTCCAATCCCAACTCTGCCTTCGTAACGTACCATACGACTGTCGCCCTTTCGTGTCAAATAGGCCGTCGTCGTTCTGAATTCTACAGCAAGCAGTTCGAGCTTGGAATTTCTTTGCCGTTGCAGAACGAAGAACATGCTCTCACAGAAAGACTGACAAAATGATGAAGGCGATTCGTCCATCGACAAGAAATAAGTGACGCGAAATTCAGCGCGGGAATGAGAATAATTCAATACTAATTGGTTGACACATAGACTCGGCAAAGTTAATTTCGATGCGCTACCGGGGCGGGCATGGGCATGTTCGCCTCAATTGCTGATGAGCGACGGACGTCTCGTGGGAAATTTAAAAAGCGGCGATTGAGAGGAAAGTGTCAAGTCATAAGCCGGCAGACGAATCCGGAAAAGGGGGAGTCAATGATTGCCAAAATTTCCAGACGAGATTTGCTTCACGCGGGCTGCCTTACGGCGGGAGCGCTCGGTGTGTCCAAGGTCGCTGGTCCGATCCGTGCCTTCGCGGAGAATAAATTTGCGGGAAATATTGGCAACGAGGAAATGGCCGCGCCCGCTGATTCGGCTGATACTCCGGTTGAATTGTTTTACAGAGATGACTGGCTAGGTGCGCCCTGGGTAAAGCCTGACCCTGTCATGTTCATTCACGGCAATGACGAGTCCAGTATCTCGTGGTTTGGATGGGTACCGCGAATGGGCCAGGAGTTTCGCCTGCTTCGGCCGGATCTACCCGGACTTGGGCGTTCCGCAATTCCAGCCGGCTTCGAGTGGTCGATCTCAAGTCTTGCAACGATCCTGGCGCATTTTCTCGACAGCATCGGAGTTGAATCGGCGCACATTATTGGCGCCAAATCGGGAGGCTCAATCGCGATGCAGTTTGCGGCTGATTATCCGCAACGTACGCGAACTCTCGTAGTCGCCAGCGCCCCAATTACATCTGTAAGTTCCAAGGTGGGGTTCCGTGCCCCGTCTCCGTCTTCCCAGCAGAAGAGACTCGGTTCGGCGGCTTCCAAAGAGCAGATCGAGTATTGGGACAAGATGATGAGCTCGACGAAGCCGGAGACAAGATTGGGTATTGGAAAAGTGGAAGCGTCCATCAATTTGGAATCTATCCTGCCGCGGGTCGTCGCTCCAACTTTGGTAATCACTGTCGACCAGAGCGGAATGCAATCAGTCGAAACCGTTCTGCGCTACCAACAGAAGATTCCAAACGCAAGACTGCTTGTCCTGCCTAGTGATGGTTATCATGTTGCGGTGGTGAAAGCCGACGAGTGCGTAACCAACGTCCTGGCGTTTATCAAGGAGACCCAACAAGGGTCGCGAAAAACCGGTTAGCGCCGGTTTGTTCGGTGCCGTGTTTCTTTAGGATTTCCAATCGGGCGTCGCGACATACGCGCGGTTGATATCGGAGACTGTCTTGGTTCCGCAATTACCCATCACCAGCTTCAGTTCACCCTGAAGGATTTCGAGCACGCGATCAACGCCCACCTGGCCGAAGGATCCCAATCCCCACATCATGGGACGTCCAATCCCCACAGCCTTGGCCCCCAGCGCGAGGGCCTTGAAAACATCTGTGCCGCGACGGAATCCGCCATCGATGAACACCGGTATGCGGTTGCCCACTTGGGCTACGACCTCAGGCAGCGCCTCGACTGTTGCTCGCCCAGTTTCAGTGGAGCGCCCGCCATGGTTCGACACAAGAATCGCATCGATCCCATGATCGAGGCATAGTTGCGCATCCTCGCGCGTGTCTATTCCCTTTATGATGAACTTGCCCTTCCAGGATTTGCGGATACGATCGACGAAGGTCCAGTCCGTCGAAGGATCTGACGTGCGCACGCCGTTCATATCGATGCCATCGTACATGCGTCGCGCGTTAGCGGGAGTACGAGGTTCACCTTCGTGGCAGGCGGCACACTGGGTAAGGTCCTTCGGGCGGGAGCGAAGATAAGGCTCACTATTGCGGCCGGTGGTGACATCGACGGTGAGAGCGATCACAGTGCACCCGGCGGCTTCCACGCGCCTCAGAATTTTTTCGCAAACATCCCAAGAACTAGGTGCGTAGAGCTGTTGCCAGACGGGTCGACCAAGAGCCTTGTTGGCCTCTTCGACGGGAGTCGAGGTTCCCATGGCCAGAAACTGCAGAGTGCCACGCGCTTTGGCTGCTCGCGCGACGGCCAATACACCATCGGGAAGGAACGAATTCTCACTGCCTACCGGACACGTGAAGATCGGGCTGTCATAGACGGTGCCGAACAAGTCGACATGCATATCGACCTTGGTGGCATCGCGCAGGCGGCGCGGGCGTAACTCGACGTGTTTAAATCCATCGCGATTGGCGCGCAGCGTGGTGTTGTCGTCGACTCCACTGGACATATACGCCCAATGGCCTGGCAGGACCTTGCGGTGAGCTGCCGCCTCCAAATCGAAGATGTCGAGTGCATCCGCCGGGTTAGAAATGACTTCGGAAGATTCGTCCGGGTTTTGCGCGAAAACGCTTTGCGGGAGGAAGGCAGCGACCCCACCGAACGCGGCAACGTAGGGGCTTGCAGCCAGAAATTTTAAAAATTCGCGACGGTCAGTAGAGATTGGATGTTTCCTAAGAGTTGCCATTTTTGCTTGGAATCCTTTCGTCTGTCTAACCGGTATCCGGCCGTGCGGCGACAATGCGATTGAGGACGATACTTCTACCCGCTCTTTTGTGTCAACTTGAAGTTGACATCGGCCCCCAAAAAATGATTTCCGCGGTTTAGAGTCGTCTGAGAAGACCATCAAATATTGCGTATTGGTCAAACGAATTTGCCAAATATTTTAGCGGATGCTTCATCGATGACCAACTACCGCTTGACAAGGTGCAACGCATTTGCAAACTTACCCCCCGTCCGCACTGGAAAAAATGCCCAGAATAATAACCCGTCCCTGAGCACGACCATGCCGCGGGACATAGGAAGGACTGGAAATTTATGGAGCGCCTCAAACCGGTCGACGCGGTGATCGTTGGCGGTGGCTGGACCGGCCTGCTCTTAGCCAAAGAAATAACAAGTCGTACTTCACTTTCGGTTGTGGTCTTGGAACGCGGCGGGAATGCAGCGCGGCCAGCTGAATACGCGACGAAGATGGATGAACTCGACTACAACATTCGGCTCCGAATGATGCAGAACCTTGCGGATGAAACAGTTACACATCGGCACTCGAGAAAAGACGTGGCCGTACCCGTCAGGCAGTACGGATCATTCCATCCGGGCACGGGCGTGGGCGGCGCAGGCAAGCATTGGGGTGGCGTATCGAACCGGTTTCTTCCCGAGCAGTTCGTTCTGGCTTCCCATTTGCGTCAGAAATTCGGTTCCGAAAAATTACCCGAGAATATTGCGGTTCAGGATTGGGGAGTTACCTACGATGATCTTGAGCCGTACTACGGGCAGGCCGAGCGAATGATGGGAGTTTACGGCAACGCTGGGAATATAAAGGGGAAACGCATGGAGGGCGGAAATAAACTAGAGGGACGATCCCCAGAAAGAAATACACTTCGATGGAGTCTTTCTCTTGAAAGGCAAAAAGCTCCAGGCGCTGGACAAGACTTTTTTGCGTACTAATGGACTTGCGTTTGCACCCGGAGAGACATATCTCTATGTGAATGACTCATTCAAGAAAACGATCATGCGTTTCGAAGTCCGTCCTGACGACACCATCGCCAATGGTCAGGGTCTTATTGATATGAATAGCGACGAAGCACTGGGCGTACCTCATGGAATGAAAGTTGACCGGAAGGGCAATGTCTACTGCGCATGTCCCGGCGGGGTGTGGATTATTTCGCCTGAAGGAAAACACCTGGCGACCATCAAGACTCCCCAGCGCATCAGGAATCTTGCTTTCGGTAACGTCGATGGAAAGATGCTTTACTTAACCGGCCGAACTGGAGAGTTGTACGGGATGCGCCTCTTAGTGGCCGGTATCCGTCTCTAAACGGGATTGCTATTCGTTCGCCTTACGAACGAATAGCAACCGGTCCAATCAATTTTCCGTTCCGGCCCGACGGTCTCACCAACTAATTTTAAGCGCGAACTGGATCTCCCTTGCTGTCGTGGTCGTTGAGGTCAGTTTACCAGCTATATCGGAGAGAGTGCCCGATGAGTCGAAGATATCCGTGTTGTCAGGTGTTACAGGAACTGAAAAATTGGCACGATTTAGTACGTTGAAAAACTCCGCCCTAAATTGTGCATTGAAAGTCTCCGAAATTCGCGGAACACGATTGTTCTTGAATACGGAGAAATCCAAGTTCATTAGACCAGGACCGATCAAGCTGTTGCGACTCGCATTGCCCCGCAGATTGAAACACCACAGATAATTGAGGGCCTTGGGATCAGCGCTGCCGAAGGCCGGATCGCAGCCAAGAGGTGGCGCCGCATTAAAGAAGGCGAGGGACGGCGCCGTCGGGACGGCGAAGCACCCGGTCTTGATGTAGTTGTTAGGATTTCCAGGATTGGTAAGCGTAGCGCAATCCTGCCCCGTTAGCCGATTGGGAAAAGCCCAGGGGTCGCTGCTGTTTATCCCTTGAGGGTCTCCGTCTGTCCCAAAAGTAGGCGAAAATGGTACCCCATCATTCGCTTTAAAGATGGCTCCCAATTCCCAGCCGTTGACCACCCACGACGCGGGACCTGTAAGAGACTTCCATTGTGGCACCTCCCAGGTTCCATTGATGACCAAGGTCCGGCTAACGTTGAAATCGGACAGAGAGCGTTCCGCCTTCATATCAAACCATAGCGGGCTGGCGATGGAATTGGAAAATGTATCTCCGACTCCGCTCGATGAGCTAGTGTCAATGCTCTTGCCCCAGGTATAGGAGGTCTGGAATTGGATACCGTGGGCCATTCTCTTCTGCACGCCTATCTGAAGAGCATCGTAAAAGGAAGATCCTTCAAAAAAAGCGCCCCGTATATCGCCATAGCCGGAGTTGACTACATTTCCTCCGGGCGAAACAGGATTGGGCCAGAGATAACCCGCCGAGGTCAGCGTGGGGATCACAATGTTCGCGTCCTCAGGCTTCACTGGCTGGTGCAGGCCATGCGATCCCACGTAGCCAACCAGTGCCGTTAAACCCGGGGCGAATTCGCGCTGCACATTGAGGTTCCATTGCATCACGTAATTGCGCTTGGGCTGATTATCAACATGGAAGGCGGTCAAATTATTTGGCGTTTGCACTGCTGCCAATGCTCCGGCCACAAATGAATTTATCGGTATGTTGCTCGACGAGCCCTGCTGAGTGAAGGGAGTAGACGTACCGTCAGGGATTAGAAATTCGATCGGAAGGGGCAGTACGTCGAACATTCCGAAACCACCGCGGACGGAAGTCTTCCCGTTCTTAAACGGATCCCATGCAAATCCGACACGCGGTTCAAAGTTACGAAGTGTAGGGTTCTGGAAGAATGGACTTCCTACAGTGGGATTCGTATCGGTTATGTTTCTCAAATTTGAAAGTCTGCCATTGGTTTCCCTCGGAACGCTGGACATCTCGTATCGCAGACCGATATTGAGCGTGACATTAGGGCGCCAGCGCCAATCATCCTGAATATAAACGCCGAAAATTGTCTGGCGAATATACCGCGGATTCAGGGTCCCTGGCAGGGTCGTTATGAACCTCTTTGTGATGTTGTTGAGAAAATTAGAGAAATTAGAAAAAGTGAATTGCCCGCCGGGAATGCTGAAGAGCCTGTAGTTCAAATCTATGCGCTCCACACCGCCGCCGAACTTCAGGGAGTGCTTTCCATGGATGAGCGAAGCATCGTCGTAGGCCTGAGACGAGGTCCAGTAAAACAAATGGTGCGACGGCGAATTTAGCCCTCCGATATAAGGTGAGAGACCGCCGACATTAACAAGCGGCGCGTCCAGCCCTGGAACAGCGCCAAGCGACGGGTCACCCGCAAGCGGATTAATTGCCGTTACGCCAACATAATTCGCTACGGCAGAACGGCTAACACCCGCACGAACGGCGTTCACCAAAGTCGGCGTAAAAACATGAGTCTCTTCCAGAACCCCTAGCTGACGCCTTGTATGATGACTTACAAGAGTATCGTCAAAGGCATCCGGTGTACTGTAAGTCGTATTGTCGTAAAAGTATGTTCCGAATAAACTGTCCTTCTCCGAAAATTTATGATCCACGCGGGTGGTGAAAAAATTCTCGTTAACCACTTGCTGCCCGGCAAAGTCGAATGTTCCCACATCCCCCGAAGACCCTGCGTTCGGCAAGGGATAGAGCCCAAGAAACTTCTGGACTGTCGGGTCCACCATGTCCGTACATTCGGTTGGGGAGGTCACCGTGCATAAGGCTGGCGGGGTTTTTTTGTAGTGAATGTTCCCTGCCCGAGCTGCCGCCGACGGCACGGTACTAACGGAAGTGATACCCTTAGCCTGACGGATGCCCTCGTAATCTCCGAAAATGAAAGTCCGGTCTTTCTTGATGGGTCCGCCCGCAGAGCCCCCAAATTGATTGCGTTTGAAAGGAGGGATCACGGCCTGATCAAAAAAATTTCGCGCGTCGAGCGCGCTATTGCGAATAAACTCATAAACGTTTCCGTGGAATTGATTGGTGCCGGAACGCGTTATGGCATTGACGACGCCGCCAGAAGTTCTTCCGTATTCCGTTGAATAGTTGCTCGTCAGTACGGAAAACTCCTGTATCGCGTCTACACCCAGGTTCCCGCCCAGCACACTCCCAGGTCCTCCGTTGGAATAATCGTTGATACTGACGCCATCAAGCCGGTAATTATTCTGCTGAGGGCGCCCTCCGGAAATGCTGATCTGAGCGCCGAAGCCTCGCGACCCTCGGTTCGATCCCGAGGTGAAGGGAAGTTGAGTCTCGACCCCCACAACTCCCGGCTGGAGGTTGGCTAGGTCAGTCCAAGAGCGTCCGTTCAGGGGCAACTCGCGAACTGTGGTGGAGTTCACCACCGCACTGATCGTTGACGATTCCAGCTCCACCGTCGGTGCCGCCGCAGGCACATTGATTGTCTGAGATAACTGGCCAACGGTCATGGGAAAATCCAGTACTTGTTTCGCCCCTACGGTCAACGTTACGCCTTTCTGTACCTCGGTCGAAAAGCCGGATGCCTCAATGCTGACATCATAGGTCCCAGACGCGAGGTTGGGCGCTATATAAATTCCCGCGTTATCCGTTTCAACATTCCTGACCACACCGGTGGCTACGTTCGTGATTGTGACTTTGGCCTTAGGGATAGCAGCGCGAGTAGAATCCATCACAGTCCCAGTTAGCATTGCTCCGGCGACCTGTGAGTACCCTTGAGTGGACAGAAAAATAACACTAATCACGACTATCAGTATATTGAGGACAGCAATTTTGAGGAACGAGGATCCGACTGGCATCTGAGGCCTCCAAGAGATCTTAAGTTGGGAGCAAAGCATCTAAAGAATTTTTCTTAAGCCCACTCTTAGCACAAGTTCTTAATCCCAATCCCAATGAATGTCAAGGCGTATCGCCCTTCACGCGAAGATCAGTTCTGCATTAATTGCTGCAATCTGGTTCCTTTTTCTCGTCGAGCATGTGAAATAGGAGAGGTTCACCGAGGGACCGTGGACAGTGGGGGTGCTGATGCGCTTTTTGGAAGGGGTGTGCGGGCAACGTTCATCACCATAGAAAGATACGAGTAGCACCCGTAGATGCTTACTACTTCTATAATTCCCTGTTCATTAAATTTAGCGAGCGCCCTGGCATAAGTTGAGTCGCTCACACTATGGTTCCGGTGGAGCTCATCGCAAAAATCGTAGGCAGCCTCTTCGTTATCCGACATTCCCGTAGGCCGCCGACCTTCAGCCAGTGCATTCACAATTTCAAGACTGAGTCCATGCCTAATCGCATTGGTGTAGTGTGAGTTCCAGACGTATTGTTGCGTCCACTCTCGCGCCGCCACCAAGATCACGAACTCCCTCACATCCGGCGGCAGAATGCTCCTAAACTCGAGGTAGTTATCCATGGCGTTGGCCGCAACCATCACTTCGGGGCTGCGTAACAAAGGAACCATGGGCCCATGAACATCGAAGTAGTCCGGAGTACACTTCGCTTGGTCCATCTTTGGGTCGCGACAAGCTTCGGCCCTCACAACCTTTTGAGCCGCATCGCGATCCTCCACGGCTTTTTTCTGGGCCTCTGTCAACTTATCCGGAGGGATCTTCGGCATGCGATCTTGAGCGGCTGCGCAAATGCTGAGACTGATAGTGAGACACAACAAGCAAGGCCAAACGCGAGTCATAGGACACTCCCAGGGTCGAATCCCATTCCAACTTCTGTATTTCGCTAACCTTTAGCAACAGTTGTTCCAAAACTACAGGCTACCGGTAGATGGAATATCAGTAAAAACGAAGGGCACCAGAGTTGTCGACTCGACTTAGTCCTTCTTCGTGTCCGTCGACTGGTGAGCAACAAGTTGCCATCGCCCGTCCTGCTTGACATAAACATTGGTAAACCTTCGAGGCCCCTCGGAAACCTTGCCATTGTAGTTGAACGTCCCGACGCTACGTCCCGTAAGGACGACGGTATTTCCATACACCCGAATGAGGATGTCGTCGTGCTTCATCGGTGACAAGAATTTTGACTTGGCAGTTCGGAAACCAGCCAAAACTTGATCTCTGGGAATGAGGTTTCCATATTGGTTGACGTATGCAAAGTCGTGGGCATAAATGCGGTCCAAGGTGTCTGCGTCATTTTGCTGAATCGCATGATCCTGCACCTCTTCAACCTGCAGGATCTCTTTCTTAATCGCCTCGTCGGAAGTACCTTCTTGTGTTTTGGCAACACCCAGGAATGCAAGCAGCAACCAGGGTAGTAAAAGAATTCGTCGCATCGTTTTTGCTCCTTGTAATACGATTCTCGAAATAGCCTGCGCACCTTGACTAGAACCCGTGACGGCTTTTAATCGCGGGAGCATAAATTGTCAACCTCTATTTCACGAGATCCGAACACTCACCGTAATGTTGCGAGAGTTTAACAATTGATTTTGGCGCAGCACCAATCAAGAAAATTGGAATACGCGTCTATCATACGAGCCGTTTTCCAGAATTGCACATGGATTTCTAGAATGGCCGAATCATCTGCAAAAGGGGCGGCATCATTGTCCGTCTAACAACTCAGGCGTTTGGCCGTGGATGCCGGCTTCAATCGGTGGGACTCTGTGCCCACCGGCAACCGAATTAAGCCATCCTCCAGATCTGCTCAACAAGAGCGAACGGTTCCCTCAACAAAGCGTCGCCAACACTTGCTGGCACTTTGCATTGAAGTTGACTTTGTTCGGGGTCGATGGTACGAAAGTCGCTCTCCAAGTATGAACTGGTCGGAGGTTCGTGGGCTATGTTGACGCGCCGGGAGTTCTCGAGAAACTTTCTAGCGGGCGGTGCTGCGTTGTTGGCCTCGGATGCCTTGCCAGAGGTTCAAAGAACCTCCGTCGCAAACCAGGGCTCTCTTCAATACTGCGATTTGCTGATCAAGGGGGGAAAAGTCATTGATCCCGGACAGCATTTGAATGAGGTGATGGACGTAGCGATCAAGGATGGCAAAATTCTTGAGGTTTCCAAAAATTTTCCTGAGAGCCGCGCCGCAAAGGTCGTATCGGCCAAAGACAGGATCGTTACCCCGGGCCTCATCGACATCCATGTTCATTGTTTTGACGGTTTTGGCGGTGTAAACCCTGACCATTATTGTCTTGGCAAAGGAGTCACTACGGTTGTGGATGCCGGCTCCGCAGGTTACCTGGGCATTGGTGGATTTGTTCAATACGTCGTCAAGCCTTCGACGACGCGGGTTCACTCCTTGATGAACATCGCGGCTCTGGGGCTTTTGACGGGCGGCGCGGCAAAGAAAACAGGCCATGATCCTTCCGAAGGATTCTTGAATTCGATGGACAATCCGGACTGGATGTATCCGCAACTCACCGCGAATGCAGCGGAGGCAAACAAGCCTGCCGTCGTGGGGATTAAGGTCCGTCTGGAACAAAACGTTCAAGGTTCACGGGACTTAGAGTGTCTAAGAATGGCGCACCAGGCCGCTGAAGGCTGCCGACTTCCCTTGATGGCGCATATCGATGACCCTTACTCCCCCTTGCAAGATATTCTAAAAATAATGCGAAAGGGTGACATCTTCACGCACCTCTACAACAATCATTCGCATGGCATCCTTGACGCAAACGGAAAAGTACTGCCGGAGGTCCGCGAAGCCCGGGAGCGCGGCGTTTTCTTGGATCCTGCGCAAGGTCGCACCCATTTCAGTTTTGATATAGCAGAAAAAGCATTGCAGCAAGATTTTCCGCCGGACACCATCAGCACGGATTTGAACACCGGGAATTCGCGTAAAGGCGTTTTCGATTTGCCGACCATGGTGTCGAAATTCATGGCATTGGGCATGGACCTTAACAGGGCAATCGAACTGGTGACAGTCAATCCTGCACGCATATTTAATTACGGAGTAAAAATTGGCACGTTACGGCCGGGGTATGACGCCGACATGGCTATTTTTGAGATTCAAGATGGCAAATTTGAATTTGAGGATAGCGACGGCGCCAAGCGATCCGGAAACAAGATGTTGCTTAATAGAGGCGCTGTTTGCCGCGGCCAGCTGTATACGGCGGAGATCCTCCAAGAGATGGAAGAACGGCGAAAGAAACAGAACTCCTCGGCTGGCGTATGAGTCACGCTTAATGTTTTTCTAGCTGAGCGGTTTTGGTTGTGTTTTAGTTTTGGGTTGCTAGTTTTGCCAGCCTATGCGCAATCAAATTTGAATGGCGTTATCGACTTGCATGCCCATAGCGGTCCTGACGGTGTCCCTCGTGCCATCGATGCTGACGACCTGGCACGTCTTGCCAAGGAGCGTGGGATGCGTGGGCTGGTGTTGAAGAATCACTGGGAACCGACCGACACATTGGCGTACAGCTTCGGAAAGAGGTGCCGGGCCTGGAGATTTTTGGAGGAATCGCCCTCAATTTGTCCGTTGGTGGGATGAATCCGGAGGCGGTGAAACACATGATCCTGATGAAGGGCGGTTGGGGTAGGGTTGTCTGGTTCCCTACTTTCGACTCTGAAAGCTCAGTACGATCCGCCAAAGAAAATCGGCCCTCTGTCGGCGTCTCGAAGGACGGCCATTTACTCCCTGAAGTGCTGCAAGTGACCGATCTGATTGCACAGCATCCTGAGATAGTGTTGGAGACTGGCCATATATCGCCGGAAGAGGGACTGATGGTCGTTCGAGAGGCGAAGCAGCGTGGCGTAAAGCACGTTGTCGTCACGCATGAGATGAGAGCTCCCGTGTGGATGAAGATTCCTCAAATGCAAGAAGCCGCTCGCGATGGGGCGTACATCGAATTTGTCTGTAGCGCACTCACTGGAGCGAAGCCAGATAATACGATCGACGAATACGCAAAAGCCATTCGTGATATCAGTCCGAAATACTGCATCTTGGCCACAGATCTCGGCGGAGTGGCGGCTGGGCGTCCATCGCATCCCGACGGCATACTCATGTTTATGGAGGCGCTACGCATGGAAGGATTTTCTCAGACTGATGTCGATATGATGTCCAAGACCAATCCGGCGCTCATGCTCGGACTCCAGTAATAGATACCACCGTGAGGTTAAAAATATAGAACGCGATCCCGGGGTATCCTACGAATTAGTTCAGAACGTCTTTCAATTTTAGAGAATCGGCGCGATGTTATAAATCCTAAATTCATGGGCCGGTCTAGATTCCGCGCGATTCAGCCAGCAACCCAATCTTGCGCGATGCCATGGCGCTTTCAGTGGGGAAATTCGGCAAGCGGTGGCGCGGTAGCGCCTTTCGCAAGGGGTGTACGGGCGACGTTCATCACCATGGAGAGGAATGAGTAATATCCGTCGGCACTCACCATGTCAATAATCCCCTGTTCACCGAATTTAGCAAGCGCCCCGGCGTAAGTTGCGTCGCTGACGCTATGATTCCGGTGGAGTTCAACGCAGAAATCATAAACAGCCTCTTCGCTATCCGACATTCCCGTGGGCCGACGACCCTCGGCCACTGCTTTCACAATTTCTGGATTCAAACCACGCTTGAGTCCGCTTGTGTAGTGCGAATTCCACACGTATTGCTGCGTCCACTCTCGCGCCGCCATCAGAATTACGAGTTCTCTGAGTTCCTGCGGCAATACGGTCTTGAATTCAAGATAGTTATCCAAGGCGTTGGCGGCAACCATTACGTCTGGGCTGCGTAGTAACGGGACCATCGGACCATGAACATCAAAGTAGTCCGGGGCACACTTCGCTTGGTCCATTTTTGGATCGCGACAAGCTTCGGCCCTGGCTTTTTGATCGTTTCGAAACTCGTCCGTGGCTTTTTTCTGTGCTTCGGTCATTTTATCGGCCGGGATCTTCGGCATGCGATCTTGGGCGATCGCGGGAACTGAGAGACTGGCAACCAGACAAAACAAACAGGACCAGGACCGAGTCATGAAAACACTCCTTCGCTTGAACGTGAGCCCAAATTTCTCGCTACACTTTCACAGGCTCGGAACCTTATGCTACCCGCCTTATTCATGTCAAGCGAACATCAAGCCGAACACGGCGAATCGTTTACTTTTTCAGGATAGGAACGCGAAGACCGATGGCGCAGTGATGCGCAAGATCAAGCGGTAGCGACTCAATTTGAAAGGAACCGTGCCCTCTCCCTCCCGAAGAGCACGGGGGAAGAGACCTCTACAAATCCGTAACGCATAGGTGCGGTTGGTTTGTACAAGCCGCTCACTTTTGGAGCGGGCCGCTTTTCGCTGCATCCGCAATTCACACTGATGCACTACCGAACGAGCGCGTTCGTTGCATCGATCGAACTGGTTGTGTTAGGTTGCAGGCGCGAAAGCTATGATTTCTGCGAAAAATATAAGGAGCGAACGCATGAAGCGCAGTCTGCTGATCGGCGTGGTATTTGTCTTGTTACTCTTCGGTTGAATGGTCCGATATTTGCCCCCACTTGTATTTGCCCAGACTGCTTCAGCGCAGGCACCTCATGCAGGAGAAGGTGGATTACCTCAATTCCAAGTGGACCCCATCTTCCCGAAGCTTCCGTCAAAATGGAGAATGGGTTTTGGATCCGCTGTCGCCATCGACGATAAGGATCACGTGTGGATCCTTAGCCGCCCGCGTGGACTTGCGCATCCCCGGTCGACGGCGCCTGACCTTACGTCCACCCCCGCACCGCCTGTCATCGAGTTTGACAATGATGGCAATTTTATCCAGGGATGGGGAGGAGAAAGCGGACCAGGATATCGATGGCCATCGAACGAGCATAGCATCACGGTGGACTACAAGGGCTTCGTTTGGATTGTGGGAAACGCAGATGGCACAAAACACAACCCAGCAAATCTTCCTAACGACAACCAGATTCTCAAGTTCACAAAAGAAGGCAAATTTGTAATGGCAATTGGAAAGAGCGGCCAGACAGGCAGCAACGCTACTGAGGTTCTCAGGGGGGCAAGCGGCCTCCGCGTCTACCCAAAGACGAAAGAACTTTTCGTTACTGACGGATATGGCAACAGCCGCGTGATGGTGTACGACGCAGATACAGGAAAGTTCAAGAGGATGTGGGGCGCCTACGGCAACAAGCCCCTCGATGCGGATGCGCGTCCACCCCACGTTGCGACTATGCCAAACGAATTGTGCCCCAGCATGTGCGGAACCTGGGAGGCTCTTCAGCAGTTTTCGGTTCCACACGATGTGAACATTTCTGACGACGGTCTAGTATACATCTCTGATCGCGGAAACAAGCGCGTCCAAGTGTTCACGACCGAGGGTAAATTCATCGCTGAACAGTTTATTGGCCTTGAAAGCAAGAACCCGCTTCAAGCCAGGTCGACAGCCTTCTCGCCAGATCAGCGTTTTCTTTACGTTGCTGGGACTCCGGTCACTTACATACTCAACCGCAAGACGCTCGAGGTCCTCGGCTCATTCGACGTGGGCTCGTCGCAAACACATCCTCCAGGCCATCAGCTCGCCGCGGATCATAAAGGGAATGTCTACGAAGTTCAGGCTGAGTTGACTGGAGCGGACGGGAAGAGCGGCGGGACGGGTGCTTATAAGTTCATACTCAAGGGGTATTCCCCCCCTGACTCCATGTCCCTCGCCTTGCCAATCCACAAGAAGTTTTCCGAATAATTGAAAAGCCGATTATAGATAACTATAGTTAAAGATTGGGCCCCGGAACCTTAGCTAGCGCAACCAAACCTATCTCCTCTCCTCACCTACCCAACACCAACACTTTGAAAGTTCCGAGTAACATGGGTCGAGCCGGATGGGGTGTCTCCGGAGTAGCAGCTGGTGCAGGTCCGAACTCCGCTGTCGACAGATAGATCTTATGCGTCTTCGGGTCCAAGGCCATGGTATTTGCCTTGAACTGTGTTTCCACAGTTTCAACCACGCTGTACTTATCGGGTGAATCTTGGTGTACAACCGTAACCGAGCCATTGTTCGCATTGAAAATCAAACCGGTCGACGGTTCGTAAACTGTCGCGTCAACGTGAATGCCAATGGGAACAGTTGTCAAGATCTTGCCCGAATCCGGGTCCGCGACAGCCATCATAGGGCTACCCACGTGTTCATTATTACAGCCGATAAATAGTCGCCGATGCTTGCGGTCGATCGCCATGCTCGATGGTCCTTCGCAAGGATCAACCGGCCAGCGCCCCGTTACGGCCAGAGTCCGCGCATCCATGCGAATCAGAGTGCTTTTGTTTTCCAGGTTGGTCCAAACATTTCCCTGTGCGTCGCTAACCGGGAATTCCGGCCCCCCACCCAACTCAACAGTTTTAACCAATGTCCCATCCGAAGCATTGAATACGGTGACGCTGTCACCGCGTTTGTTAAATGCGAACACACGACCAGTGACCGACTCGTACAAAATGCCGTCAGGGTTTTCTCCCGCCGGGACTTCGCTAATGTGTTTTAAAGTTTTTAAGTCGAATATTGTGACTTTGTTTAAGCCGCCGCTGGAAACGAAGCCCCGCCCCAGCTTAGGTGCAATTGCGGTCCCATGGACGCGACCGAGATCGCTGACCTCGCCAACAGCTTTCTCTGAATCCAAATCGATCACATCCAATTTCGTATCATGCGAAACGTACAGACGACGGGCGCCCTCGTCGACAGCCATGTAGTCCCAATAGGTCCCATCCCCCGTGAGGGGAATGTTCTTCAAAAGACGGTAACCACCCATTAAGGTGGATGCGATCAAGATTGGTGGAAAAAGCAGAAGCAAGGCAAATCGAATTTTCATATGATGCCCCTTTTTACTGGCCCCAACCTAAATGCACACGCAACTGGATAGAGGAGGTTACGCTCATCATTTTCGACTGTCAAGCCGAACCCGACAGCCGAACTCGACCGCCGAACTCGGCACAAAATCGTCCGATCGGGCCCAGTGATTCGAACATTCGGATGTTGCGTTTGGGGTTTCATCGGCTCGGCGGCGACGACATTCCTGTAAACGTCAACTTCTGAAGTCCGCGAGTTGTTTGAGCCGTGTAGAGGTTGCCTTTCGAATCGGTCGCCATCAGGTGGCCACCCCCAAGCACTCCTTCGCCTTTGATCGTCTCCACAATCTGGAGACTCTTACGATCGAGCACCACGATTTCTGGTCCCCCACCGACATACAAGAATTTTTGTTGCGGATCGGGGGAGAATGCCAAATCCCGTGCAAACGGCGCATCGCCTTTAACAATCTGCGTAATATATTTGCCTTCCATTGTGAACACCTGAACACGCCTGTCTTCCCTGTCCGCCACATATACGAGACCGTCCCCAGAAACGCGAACAGAGTGGACAATGCTGAATTGCTGAGGACCTGGTCCATCTGGCGCTGAATTGAGACTCGGCGGTGGACACGTGAAGGAATCGGCTGGCTTATTTCCAAACGCCCCCCACATACGCTTAAACTTTCCCGTGTCCGCATCAAACACCGCCACGCGGTGGTTGCCGTAGCCGTCGGCGACGAACAATTCATTTGTTTTCGGATAAACAAACTCATCCGCGGGCTGTTGCAGATTGATCCTATCGGCATTCCCGTTACTCTTGCCGGCGTGTCCAATTTGCATTACGAACTTGCCGTCCTGCGTAAACTTCAACAATTGATCGTCAGCAATCGGACTGAGCCCGGGCAGGTTTCTTGCGGGGCAGTTGTTCCCTCCAATCCACACGAACCCCTTGGGGTCAATATAGATACCGTGTTCCCTCTGCGGCCATTCATAGCCGTTGCCAGATCCTCCCCATGCTTGGATAAAATTGCCCGCCGCATCAAACACGAGCACGGGAGGAGCAGCCATGCTCGCTTGATCAGCTGGAAGTGTCCTCGGACGATGCAGAACCCATATGCGATCCTGGGCATCAATCCCGATGCTGGATGCATCCCCGAGCTTCCATTTCGCCGGTACTTTCGGCCAGTTGGGATCTACTTGAAACAGTGGAACGGCCTGCATTTGATCCTTCGGCGCCTGAGCCGCCTTTTGCGCAGAGACACGGTGCGGTTCTGCATGGCTGACCATGGCTGAGCACACGAGAACACAGCAAAACATTGCGTCTTTCATGATCGGCTTTCTCCTTGTTTGCCGCCGCTCCCTCTCCCTGGCAAGTGGTCCTAAAGAGAGACGCATGATGCAACCTTATCAAATCGCATTTACATACAATTGGCCGTGACGCACCGTGCCTGAATTAATTAAGTTCTGACGTCCCATTCGCATCTGACCTTCACTGTCGAAGAACTCGTACCGTCCTTCGCGGAGCTCAAAAATGGCAATGTCAGCCTCATTTCCAGGCTGCAGCGTGCCGAGCTCCATACCATAGTCGAATACATGTGCAGGCTTGATCGTCACCCGCTCTATCGCTGTGTCAAGATCCATGCCTAAGGCCAGGAACTTAGACACCATGGAAGGTAAATCAAAGCCAGACGCCCGAACAGATCCAACACTTAGGTCGGTGCCGATCGTATCCGGCAGAAAATTCTGCTCCAGGCACTTCTCCGTGATGTCGAAAGCGAGATGATGGACGCCTTGAGCGGAATCAAAAAGAATACCGCGCTGCCGGGCGTCCAATACTTCCGGCAGTAATTTTCCGTTCTTGTCGAGGATGCCGTTTGTGTGTCCATTGAAACAGTGAGTGAACACGTCGCCCTTGCGCAACATCTTAAGGATGGATGGTAACGGGGAATACGATTCGTCGATATGCGCCATAATCGGGACGTGCGAAGCTTGCGCCGCCTCTACCGCTCTTCGCAAGCATTCCAAATCCTTGGCGCTGCCGACATTTGATCTGGCCAGACGAATTTTAATTCCGACTACGGCCGGCTTGTTCGCTTCTACTGCCCTCGCGGTTTGTTGAGGATTTAGCCAATCCAGATTTTCCAAGGCGCCCGCAACCCCGACTACTACTCCCACGGCGCTGATGTCCACCAACGCATGGATTCGAGTAGCGGAAGGATTGATGACGAACTTCCGCAATCCAGCTATCGACGGATGTCCGGCTGAACCCGCATCGACAGCCGTGGTCACGCCTCTCCCCAGGCAATAGCGATCCATGTCCGTGCCGGTTCCTACTCCATCAAACGCATGCACGTGGACATCAATAAAGCCAGGAGTAACAATCTTGGCCTTGGCGGAAACAACTTGCCTGGCCCGATCGGCGGGGATATCTGCGGAAACTTCCAGAATTTTTCCATTCAGCACTGCCACGTCTCGCACGGCGTGCAATTTCTGCGAAGGATCAATGACCGTGCCTCCCTTAATGAGCAAGTCGCACTTTTGGCTTGTGCCTTGTTGCGCCGGAGGCGAAGGCATGCCCTCAGACAAAATGGTGTCCTCGGCAAGCATAGCGGCCCCTGCAGTCAAACAGGTCTTCGAGAATTCACGTCTCGTTAACATTGGTCTGGTCGTCCTCCTGTCGGTCAATTTCGATGGGGCGTGCGGACTCATACACTCCTCGGCCCGACAAGCTGGATCTTGTTTGTCAGGCCTGATGATACTGGCTTATTTTGACTCCGAATATGGTCTTGCCGGCGGCGCAGCCTGCACCATGACACACTGCCATTTGTCATCCCGCTTGAGAAAGATGCGAACGATTCTGAACTCTCCGCCGATGGATGTGCTCTTGTCCGCGACCGCGACCTTTGTGCGTTCCACCAAAATGGCAACGTTTCCGTAAACGCGTACTTGTCGATCCTCTCCGTGGAATTGATCTACGCGGCGATTTGGGGATCCCACTCTTTCCAAAAGCTGGGTCTTGTTGACAAGATCACCTTGAGCGGTTGCTGCTTCGAAATCGTCCGCGATCAGTAACCGTAAAAACTCGATGTTATGAGTCCGCTGCGCCTCGGCCCACTGGTTTGTAAGATCTATCACTTGTTCTGCATCAGTCGCGCCAGGTTTTCCGGCCACTTGCGCGTGTCCCAACGTGGGAAGTGCGAGTGCGGTCCAAAAAACTAACAGCAAAATATTTTTCATCATGAAGGCCCCCTGTTACCCTGAATTTCATTTACTGCAATCCCGCGTTTCCTGCGGACGGGAATATATACCCCGTCCTTCCTCCTTGCAATGTACTTTCCAATCGGTGGACGCATTCGCAGTACCATCGCCCCCAGCAATTTCTGGGTCTAACTTTAGAATTAGAGCGAATCTTGAAACGGAAATTCAAACGTCCTGTTTCGTTCTCTATCACGCCTCGTAAATTCCCTTCCTGACCCGCAGAGGAACCAATTTCTCACCCAACTCGCAAACACATCATCATGCGGACCGCTCCGCCAAAGCGATCGCGCCTTAGGCTCGACCTGGAATCCTACCAAGAAATGCACCGGAAGGTATTGGCTCGGGACGGGTGGCGCTGCGAAGTGTGCGGTTGCTCAACTGAGCTACAAGCCCACCCACGCGGCCGTCAGGGCGACGACGCAGAGGAAAACCTAATCACTCTCTGTTCCGGTTGCCACCAGTCTTGTCATGGGGTAACAACCAAATGTCCTCGAAACCATTCAGGGAGGAATCCTATGAAGTCCCATGGGCAACAGGTGGGGATTCGCTACGCACGTTCGAGGAGCTAGGTCAGCGCGCGGTCGCGATCTGACTCCGAATGCACTTTAATCGTAATTTTTTGCGTTCACCTGCAAAAAGGCAAGTTAAGGATTTTGCGTGGTTTAGGTGAGTTCGTTTTGGAAAATTGATCTGCCCGGTCTTTCGCTTCGTCCGCCCCAGTTCGTGGGCCGGTCAGCCGGAACTCCCGCCTCGGCTTGGCTCAACACCCCCACAATCTGCTTTCCACTGAACTGGCTAAAGGGAGCATCGAAAAGAGGCTTCGACCTTGCTCGGGGGCAGAACCGGCTGACCTTTGCGAATCCGCTGCAGACGCTCGACCTGGGTCATGGGGCGGTCGAAATCTCGGCCAAACTTACTGTAACCGTGATGTTTTGCGGTTCCCTCAAATATGCAAACTACAGATTCCGCGTAGGTTAGGGGAGTTCGTTTTGTAAAATTGGCCTTCCCGAACTCTCGCCTCGCCCGTCCTAGATGATGGACGCAAATCTACCCATTCAGTATGGCAAGGAGCAGGGTTGCGCGCCGCCTCTCAAGGCAAGGAAGTGTCTATATTCCTATATAGTTAATACTATTAAGAGGAAATAAAGAGCCATCACGATAGCGGCGCAGGTGACTGCGCGCCTAGGGCATCAGGGAATTTTAACGTCCACCTGGGGTGGTTGCGGTTGCCCCGCGCGCATCCGCTGCAGGCAATCGAGTTGCCTCAAGATGCTTTTGCCACTGTAGGAGCCGCCACTGGCTCCCGATCCGGCCTCGGGACATTACGATTTATTTCGCAATTAGCCGGTTCGTGGTGCCGTTCAATAGTCGGCAGCGGCACTCTTCCCTCAGTGCGATCGAAGATCTCTTTGATCGCTGCAACGTTGCCCTTAAAAGCCTCGCGGAAAAGTGCCTCCGCCAACAGACGTGCATAAGTTCGGCCACGCAGATCGTGTGGCACTTTTTTTGTTCATGAGCTTGATCAGCGCTTCAGTAAGCGGGCGCCCACCACCCGAACCCCTATTCGACGTTCGTGTCCGCTGGTCCTCGAACTGCGTTTGGCGCGATGCCATCTGACTGACTTCTTTCCTTCTTGTAGTCATTCGAGGCCCTGGTTGATTTCATCCGTTCATTGTTTTTTGCGACAAACAATCGCGACGCCGCAATCGTGAGCACATCAAACACCCGTAGAGACGTTGACATCGATTCGGGGAGCGACAGGCTGTCCGTGGCGCAGCCGCTGCATTCGTTCGAGCTGATTCAAAGTCCGATCGAAGAATCGCTCCCGACTTGTTTCATATCGCAGCAAACGATCGAGCTTCGCAGACTCGGGAAACCAAACTCCTGCAGCAGGTAAAGGGAGTTGGACCTTTGATCGCTTTCGCGTTGGTGCTAACGCTGGAGGACAAAGTGCGATTCGAGAAGAGTCGGGACGTGGGCTGCTATGTAGGCTTGCGGCCGAGGCGGGGCGATTCGGGCAAGAGTCAGCCGCAACTGAGAATCACCAAAGAATGAGATGCTTAACCGATTGCCAGAACCGGATGATCTCCGATGGGGCCTGCTCTGGTGGCAAATTCGTGGCAAATTCGTTGTGCCACGTGCATTAAGAGCGTACGATGCACAAGGGCTTAACCCCCAATGAGCTGTCGAGGATGGAGAAGCGGCACTGAATTGCGGACGAGGGAACTCAACACCATTTTCTCGCTGAGAAGGACACTGCAACTGGTGATGGCTGCAAACAGTGTTGTAGAATCCCCAACCATGACGACCAGGACAAACGACGATCCAAGCGATGCCGAAATGGTGTGCTTTTGAAATACTCTGTTGCCTGATTTCTTGTCGAACAAAAGTAATGAGTTAAGAGATGTATCGCGGTGCGCAGGAGCGGACTGTGGCGGAAACCGTAGCGGTTCAGTCCACGACTAGGGAACAGGAAGGGAACAGCAACCCCCGAAGACCCTGCAAAACCGTGATGCGAGACGCAAGAATAGAGATAGACGCTTCAACAACATAGAGTATCTGGAGTAATCGACAGGTCGGTGGTTCAAATCCACTCCTCCATGGATCGCGTTGTGTCCCCACCGCTCCCGTGCGTTGTTCTCGTCCAGCCTGAGTAGTTGTAGACCAACTGTGGAACAATTGAGGCTGGATTTCGGAGGGCCGGTGCTTTCGCTGCAGTGAGCGTCGTTAATGCTAGGTGCCCTTAAGTGCCCCCAATACCCCTTTCTTGGCAGTTTTGACTTGCAGAAGGAAAGCTAAGTGCTTTGAATCCAGCGGGGCCATGTAGGTTATGACGCGTTATGAGCCCGACGAGCCATCAGGGTGCTCCACCCCGCGAATGCATGATAGCGGAAGCGCTGGGCATTACTTCGACATTCCGTCCTCCTGTGGGTGCGGTCCTTTGGTTCCTCTTCCTGTGTGTAGGAACCAAATCACCTTACCCGCCCAGGGAGCCAGTAGAAATGAAACGCCGCAAGCTGCAGGATGGATGGGAGGAAATTTTCTTGGAGCCGTGGGCGTTGCACGAGGATATCGAGCGTGTGCGCGCCCTGGTCGAGCTGCCACCTCCGAGACAGGCGGCTTCTGGAAATTGAGTCGGCCTCCAGCGAAGGAAAATCTTTCTGAGCTACGGTTGGCCAATTCAAACGCAATCCGAAATTCGTAACTGACGCCAAAGCAACGACTTATCTATTCTTACCTGCGGCTGTTAACCGAAGGGTTG
>WNFQ01002201.1_pt1 | contig 22606 bp, 21 predicted proteins | sample 5400171 | NCBI WGS metagenome assembly WNFQ01 (sample SAMN13153356, study PRJNA577476) | soil metagenome | isolation source: 20 cm soil under Madrone tree | place: USA:California | collected 2016-06-14 | reverse complement strand
TGTTTCGATCCGCGGGTAGTTAAGATCAATTCGGTTGCGCCGGGCGGCCTCTTCGCTAATGCCAAGACTGCACCCGCGTTGACCCAGTCGGTGGATCAAAATGGAATGCTCCTGGTTTCGTTAACGCCCGCCGCCGGTTCGCCCGTTAATGGCGAAGGCGTTTTGCTCAACATTGAATTTGAAGCTGTCGCGGGCGGTGACAGCTTACTGGCGTTTGACCTGGCGAACGTGCATCTGGTCGCCAGCGATGGTCGCAACATTCTGCTTCAGGTCGAGCCGGTTAAGTTAACGGTGAAGTAGTGACCAACATAATAGAAAGCAGAAGGCAGAAAGCAGAAGGCAGAACGCGAAAAGCTTCACCTTTCCTGCCTACTGCCTACTGCCTGCTGCCTTCTGATCCCCGGGGTTTTTCGCTGATCGAGTTGGTGATCACAATCGCCGTACTTGCGATCCTGACTCTGGGAACAGTTCCTCTCGTGCAGGTCGCAGTAAAGCGCCAGAAAGAGCAGGATCTCCGCGAAGCTTTACGCACGATGCGCGAAGCTATCGACCAGTTTCATCGGGAAGCTCTGGCCGGTGCGCAGGCGCAAGCCAACCAACAGCAACAGCAGCAGCAAGTCGATCCTAACTCGGGACAAGTCAGGCCGAATACATCCGCGCAGAACCTAAACATCTTCGGCGATCCGCGGGTGCGTGTATTTATCACGGATCAGACGATATTCACGGCGGAAAACATCGATCGATACCCACCGGATCTCGAGACTCTCGTCAAGGGCGTCAGCGTGTTGCCGATCACTGCCGGCTCTCTGGGCCGCCGAGGAAATGCGAACGTCACCGCGCTCGATGCCGCGACTGAACAATCGGCGATTCCGAAGACTAAGGTTTACCTGCGACGGATTCCGGTCGATCCGATGACCGGCCAAGCCGACTGGGAGTTTCGCTCTTGTTACGATGCCGCGGATTCAACGTCCTGGGGCGGTGAAAACATTTTCGATGTCCACTCGAAATCGAAGGGAACGTCGTTGAATGGAGAGAAGTATAGTGACTGGTAAGAACAGTAAGCAGAAGGCAGTAAGCAGTGAGCAGTTTGTTGCGACCAATATGCAGAAACCTGGACTCACTGCTGTAAGCGTATTTGTTGCGGCTTTGCCGCCTGATGTGCGGAAAGGCCTCGCCGTTCCGATTGCGCCTCTTCCTGGCTTTCTGCGAGGCTACGCCTCGCGCTGGAGGCATAGCCTCCACTCATCTATCAAAGCTGGCCGGAAAGCCGGAGGCTTTCCGCACATCAAGCGGCGGAGCCGCGAACTTAGCCCAGCCGTACTGCAGCGACCAGCTTCGCTTGCCGCTGCGGGTTTTACCCTGCTCGAACTGATGATCGTTATTTCGATTATCATCATTCTGGCGTCGATAGCGCTGCCGCAATATCAAAAAACCATCATGCATGCGCGCGAGACAGTCTTGCGCGACGACCTTTTCAAGATGCGGTCGCTGCTCGATCAGTATGTGGCCGACAAAGGAAAACTTCCGCAATCACTCGATGATCTGGTCACCGAGCATTACCTGCGCGAAGTTCCGAAAGACCCGATCACTGACAATAAAGACTGGACTGTAGTGACGGGCGAAGATCCTTTTTCAAATGAAGGCGCGAGTGGAGTGACCGATGTGCACAGTTCATCGGGCGACACTTCGACCGAAGGAACTCCGTACAGTGAATGGTAGACGCACCGTTGGAATTCTTGATTTTCCATTTCTCATTTCTCATTCGTCATTACTGCAACTACTTACGATCATCCGGAATGCGACGACTAACGAATGGCAATGATAAGTGAAAAATGATTTAGAGTAACCATGCCTGAAAACCCCCTCGGTAAACTTCTGAAGCCCCGGTTTCCTCCCTGCGCTGTCGGTATCGACAGCGGCACTGCCGCCGTAGTGCAGCTCGATCGGACTCGTGGTGGGTTCACAGTCAAACGCGCAGCCTCAGTCAACCTGCCCCCGGGTTTGGTGCGCGCCGGCTTTGATGAACCTAATATCGAGGATCCGTCAGAGTTAGCCAGCTCTCTCTCCGATCTTCTAGCCGCCGCCGGTTTGCTGCATCAGCGCAAATGGTCGGTGACTTTGCCGGAAACTTCTACTCGCGCCGCCGTACTGGCACTGGAGAGCGCGCCCGGTTCACGCCGCGAGTTGGAAGAAGTACTCGAGTGGAAAATAGAGCGCAGCTTTGGCGCGCCTCTTTCCGAGCTACGCGTTTCCCGTGATCAGTTGGCGCCTGATTCTCAAAAACAGTCGCGCTATCTGGTCACCGCGATTCGACGCTCAGTGCTGGCCGAATATGAAGCGGTGTTCGCGGCTCTGAGATGGCAAGCCGGCTTGATCCTGCCGCGTCATGCGGGCGAAGAGCAATGGTTGCGCAATGGCCATCAAGGTGATGGTTTGTTGCTGACAGCTCACGCCGAGGGTTTCACCGCGGTGCTCATGCGCAAGAACCGACCCATCACTTTGCGGGCAGTGTTTTGTGAAGCCGATGAGTGCGACGATGAGCTGCACCGGGTGTTATTGTTCTATCGCGAACGCTCGGGATCCAGCGGTCCAGGCAATGGTGCTTCCGTCGACCGATTATTATTGGTGGGCGACTGGTTGGACAAGCAACGGGTTGTCACGATCGCACAGGAGACACTGGGGGTCATGCTGAAACCGCTCAATGCGGCGGATGTCGGACTGGTTATTCCCGCGGGGGATTTGGCTTTTGACACGATTGCCGCTCCGGCAGGTTTGGCGAGGATGGCCTGGTGAAAAAAGAGTATGGGACCGTATCCGACCTATTCCCCGTTTGAAACTTTCGCCTTAGCCGCAACGTAAGACCGGAGCAATTGCAACGATGAGCGCAGCGATCTCTATAGCAAAACCAGGCGTCCTGGCGGATAGCGAGTTGGTCCTGAGTGCCCTGGCCGGACGCGAAACGTCTTTTGAGGAGTTGGTCCGCAGGTACCAACGGCCCATCGCGGCCTACGTGTATCGCATGGTAGGCGATTATGATGCGGCGCTCGACTTAACCCAGGAAGTTTTTATCAAGGTCTATAACTCGCTGACACGCTATCGTTCCGAGTTCAAATTCTCGACCTGGATCTACAAGATTGCGCACAATGCCGCGATCGATCATCTGCGCCGGCACTCCGTGCGCGAACAATCTCTGACCAGCGGAAGTGACGGCGAGCACAGGGAGATTTCAATCGAGAGCCGCCGCCTTACGCCCGAGCAGGAAAGTGAAAGAAAAGAAAAACGATCCGAAATCGAATCCGTGGTGCAACTGCTGCCGGCCGCTTATCGCGAGTTGATCGTGTTGAGACATTCACAGGATTTAAGCTATGACGAAATTGCCGAAGTTACGAGTCTCCCGCTTGGCACCGTCAAGAATCGTCTGTTCCGTGCACGTGAAGCGATGCGTGATCATTTACTCCAGCGTGGTATTACCAGGCCTTAAGGAGATCGGCAGGCTTTAACCATCCGTTAGAGTGCAATTCGTCGGCCGGAAGAAACGACAACTAAAGCTTGTTGCAGATAGCGCGAGCAAAGAAAATTCTATGAACGCCCCTAAGACTGATGAGCCGGGGATTGATGAGCCGGGATGCCAGCTTGAAGACGTGGCCGCCTACCTTGACGGCGAGTTGAGTGGGGTCCCTCTCGAGACTTTCGAAGCGCACTTAAAGACCTGCCCAGGCTGCGTTGCGGAATTGAGGGCGCAGCGCCACTTGCTTTGTACTCTTGACTTCGCCTTTAACGAGTCGCGTCCCTTCGAACTGCCCCATGATTTTACCCGAGTGGTGGCCGCGCATGCCGAAAATGATTTGAGTGGAATGCATAAGAAAAGCGAGCGCCGTCGTGCGGTTCAGCTGTGTGCGATTCTCGCACTGCTTTCGTTTGCTTTTTTGGGTGCCGCTGCGCGAACGCTGGTCTTTGATCCCGTTCGATCTTTCCTCCGGGTCACTGGCAGCCTGTTCAGTCTTTTATGGCAGACTGTCTATGATGCCGGCACCGGCACAGCAGTCATCGTTCGCGTCGTTGGGCGCGCGATAGTATTCGGTCCCCACGGCCTGGGACTGGTCCTGACCCTCACTTTCATCATTTCGATTTCTCTGCTTTCGCTATTGATCGCCAGATATCATCGCGCACAAATCATTGAATAGGAGTCCGGGAATTCTATTCAAATGATTGCGAATCAGCTCTCACAAGAGACTCAATTCAGCGCTGGTACGGCGCAAATCTTCTGCAAAATAATGGCACTACTCGGGGCGTTGCTGGTCTCGATGATCGTGGCACATGCTCAAGCGGCGTCTGACGAACATCCGGGCGATCCGCAGGCAAAAGTGATCGATGGCGTTGTAAACAGCACCGTTTTCGGCCTGGGACAGTCCATCAGAATTACTGGTTCAGTTAAGGAAGGGGCGATAGCTTTCGGCGGCGACGTGATTGTCGAAGGCTCAGTCGACGGGGACGTGGCGGCCATCGGCGGTTCTGTAATCCAGCGCGAGGGCTCACGAATTGGTGGCGATGTGATAGTGCTCGGAGGCATTTATCACCATGGCAAGGCTGCGCCGGGACGCGATCCGAAAAGCGCGACTTACATGTACGCCGGTTATGAAGATGAGTTACGGCGCGTCATGCGCGATCCGTTTAGCCTCTTGCGTCCCCAGTTGACCGCCTCCTTTTTCGGAACTCGGTTGCTCGCGGTTCTGGTATGGTTCATCATTTCGCTGGCCCTGACCGCGGTCATGCCGAACACAGTCAGCAGAGCCGTGGCGCGTTTGCAGTTGAGCAGTTTGCGCGTGGCGATCATCGCCCTGATTGGAACGATCGTCATTGGCCTGGGTGTGCCGCTGCTTTTGCTCGTACTGCCGTCGATCATCGGCGCGCCGATCTTAATCATGGCGCTGCTTCTGGTTCTGGTTTCCAGCTTGTTTGGCCGGGTCGTGATTTTTGCGGCAACCGGGAATTGGTTGCGTCGCCGATTTTTTTCGCGGATCCAATTAGATTCGGTGGCGCTTCTGCTGGGCGTGGTGTTCTGGGTGACGCTGGAGTCTCTGCCGTACGTTTGGCCGTTCGTTATCGCCGGCCTCCTCGTCGTCAGTCTGGGCCTGGCTTTAACCGCTCGCTATCGCATAACTTGGAAGAAGCCGCGGCCTAACGAGTCTTAATGGCTGCGGAGTAAACTGCATTGCTTTTCTTTTGCAAGATTGGTAGAGGTTGGTGCCTTCATTCGCAGAGTGGACAGATGATGCGTTGGTCGCTGCGGCGGGTGCGGGCGACGAAGCGGCGTTTGAACAATTGTTCGAACGTCACCGGCGTCAGGTAGCTCGCATCGCCGGCCGCTTTTTCCCGCAACGCGAACAAATTGAAGAGATCCTCCAAGACAGCTTTACCAAAGCCTACTTCGCGCTTAAGACTTATCACGGAACTCACGAGGCGTCTTTCCGGGCCTGGCTGACCCAGATCGCGGTCAACACCTGCTACGATCAACTCCGGCGCGCGCGGCGCCGGCCGGAACATACTGTCGAGGATTTTAATGACGAGGAAGCCCATGAATTTGCCGGGCAGCTGCGCGGGGTGGCGAGCGACGTCGAAAGCGCGCTTGTCTCGCGGGATTTGGCGGTGAAGCTTCTGGCGCGGCTGAGTGCCGAGGATAGATTGGTGCTGACCCTGCTGGATGTCGAAGGATTCTCGGTCGCTGAGATCGCGGAAATGACCAACTGGTCGGTGTCGAAAGTTAAAGTGCGCGCGCACCGAGCCCGCGCTCATTTACGCCGAGTGATGAATCGGTTCTTATAGCCGTCTTCGCCGCCGGCGTTCCAGTGACTCCGGGACAGAATTCCTGTAACTTTTAAGGGTCGGGCGCCGTCTTTCTTGAAGAGCGCAGAAATAGCAGGCGCTGGTGGATCTCGAAATGTTCAAAGCAAATCGGCAAAATGAAGACCAAATCGAACGCGCAGGTCGTTTAGTGTTGCTCGCTGCGGCCCGAAATGACGATCAGGCTGAGGCCGCGGCCTGTTCACCTTTTTTGTTTGCGCGAGTGCGCGCCCGGATAGCCGAAGAGGAGCGCCGACGTCAGGAAGCGGGTGGTTGGGTGTCGCTGCCTTTGGTGGCCCGCCGCGCCATTCCGGTAATGGTTTTGGTTGCCGTGCTGGCTGCGATATTGACCGTATGGTCGATGCGTCCCAGTGCTCCGGCATTGGGATACGGCCTGGAGGATGAAGCGCTGACTGATACGCGAGATCCGGGAGTCGAGCAGACGATTCTTACCAGGAACGCTCTTTCGCGTGATGAAGTCTTTACCATTGTGGTTGATCGTAACGGGCGTTAGTCCGAAACACCCGAGAGAAGAATGATGACCCTAGCAGGCCGCACGAACTTAAAAATCTGGCTGGTGCTACTGGCGGTTTTTGTGCTGGGGAGCGTGACCGGCGCGGCGCTGACCGGACTATATCGATCTCGCGCGGCCGGTGGCGGCGCTGAGGCGCGTGAGCGCGCCATGCACGAGCGTTTCGAAAAGATGCGCACTGAATTGAATCTCACCGATCAGCAGACCGCAGCAGTACGCGCCATCCTTGATGAAACGCGTAACGAGTTTAGAGCCCTGCGCACAGAATTAAGACCACGGTTTGAAGAGCCGCGCATGAAGGCGCGGGCGCGAATTCGCGCCTTGCTGACTCCAGAGCAACAACAGAAGTTTGACGCGCTGGTGGCTCAGCAGGATGCGCAACGTGACGAAGAGCAAAAATCACGTCGGTGACTCCCGCTTTTCGGCATCCAATCTATTGCTCCCTAATACACAAACTTGGAGATTAAGTCCTAAACTTTTGCAACTATCAGGCTTAGTGAGGCGTAGATAATGGATAACTTCATGGTGACCAAGAGAAACCTTGTGAATAGACAATCAATATTGGTGTTGGCGGCTATCTTCGTGCTGAGTTTGGGTTTTAGTGTTCCCGGACAAACCCAGGGCGTGGTTAGCGTGATCGGCGAGGTCAAAGCCATCGATAACACGTCAAACCAGATGGTTGTCAGAGCGGACAACGGCGTTCTTTTTACCGTCACTCTCAGTGATAAGACTCAATATCTTCGGGTCGCACCCGGGGAAACCTCTCTCGCGAAAGCTACGAAGATTGGTTTGGCTGATGTCGGCAGCGGCGATCGAGTATTAGCCCGCGGCCGAGGCGCAGCGGATCAGAAGACTGTGCCGGCACTGCAAGTGGTGGTAATGAGCAAAGCCGACCTGGCGAAAAAGCAGGAACAGGAACGGGCCGAATGGCGCCGCCGCGGAGTCAGTGGCATCGTGGCTTCACTCAACGCTTCGACACAGGAGATAACGGTTTCGAGTCGCACGCTGGCCGGAGCTCCGCAGGCGGTAATTATCCCGGTGACTGACAAGGTAATGATGCGGCGTTATCCTCCCGACACGATCCCCAAGTACAGCGAGGCCAAGCCCAGCAAGTTTGAAGAGGTCAAAGTCGGCGATCAGTTGCGCGCTCTGGGGGACAAGACCGCAGATGGAACTCACTTAACTGCCGAGGAAGTTGTGTTCGGCACCTTCAAAATCGCCGGCGGAACTGTAACCGCCATCGACGCTACGACAAATCAAATCAAAATTAACGACCTGCAAACCAAGAAACCCTTGACGATCATTCTTAAACCGGAATCGGTACTGCGTCGGTTCCCCGAGGGCGGGATGTTCGGCGGCGGTGGTGGTCCGGGTGCGGGCAACGGTGCGCCAGGCCAGGGCCAGGCACAAGGTCAGGCACAACAGCGACCGCAAGGCGCTAGTCCGGGCGGACCACAAGGCGCAGGACCGGGCAGAGGCGGGATGAACATGGCGGATCTGCTCGAGCGATTGCCGATTATTTCGATCAAGGATTTAAAAGTCGGCGACACGATCATTATGTCGAGCCTGCAGGGCGCTGATCCAACGCAACTGACCGCCATCTCGTTGGTAACCGGTATCGAGCCGCTACTGGCGATGATGCAAGCCAGGCAACAGACCGGCGGTCAGCCGGGACGGCCTCAAGGCGTCGATCTCAACGGCAGTTTTGGCGGCATGTTCGGCGGCATTGGGCCGTAATCAAACCCTCTGATTTTGCAGTATTAACGTCAGAGTGGACCGCGGAGCGCGAAAGAATTCAATCAAATCGCCCGCGGTTACTTTTCTAATGAGAGAGTTTCCCATGATAAAAATCCGAAGACCATTAGCTTGTTTGGCGTCTCTGATTCTGGTCGCTGCTTTTTCTACAGCGGCGTTTGCTCAGGGAAGGGCCAATTTGCGCGGTCTAATCACCGACGAGTTCGGCGCGGCCATTGTCGGCGCGACCGTCAACTTGACGGATGCGTCGGGCGCAAAGAAAACGGCCACAACGAATGCAGACGGCACCTACAGCTTTACTGGATTGACGCCGGGTAAATACAAAGTCAGCGCAATCGCGGTTGGATTCGCGACCTCTGAAGACGCCGAAGTGGACGTAAGCGCTGGCCGCCGTGATCCCTTCAACATCAGTTTGAAGATCGCTACCATCGAGTCGCAGGTCAAGATCAATGCCGAAACCCCACTGAGCACCGACTCTTCTGCCAATGCCAATCAGACGGTAATCTCTGGGCGGGACCTTGATGCTTTGCCGGACGATCCGACGGAACTGGCCGCGGCTTTGCAAGCGCTGGCCGGACCTTCGATTGGCCCTAATGGCGGACAAATATTCATCGACGGCTTTTCCGGTGGAAACATGCCGCCAAAGGAATCCATTCGCGAAATCCGCATTAATCAGAATCCATTTGCCGCAGAGAACGATCAGCCCTCAGCCCGTATTGAGATTTTGACCAGGCCCGGTTCAGACAAGCTGCGCGGCAGCGCGTCATTTAATTTCAATGATGAGAGCTTGAACTCGCGCAATCCTTTCCAGATTAACTCGAGCAAACGCACGCCGTTTCAGATTCGCCAGATGGGCGGTAACCTGAGCGGGCCATTGAAAAAAGGAAAAGCTTCTTTTTTTCTGGAGATGAACCGCAACGAAGTCGACGACAATGGTATCGTCAGAGCGACCATTCTCGATCCGTCCTACAACATCGTGCAGATTGGCCAGGGCGTCGTCTTGCCTACGCGCTTCACGGGTTTTAGCCCGCGCATTGATTACGCGATCAACCCCAGCAACACCCTGGTATCCAGGTACAGCTTCAATCACAGCGTGTCAAAGAACAGCGGCGTAAATGGCTTTTCGCTGCCAGAGCGCGCGTTCGACTCTAGTTTCACCTCGCACGTCTTTCAGGTTACTGAGACGGCCGTATTGAACGCGACCACCATCAACGAAACGCGGTTTCAGGTTTCGCATAACCGCTCTGAGCAGTTGGGCAACAGCACGATACCCGTACTCAGTGTCAGCGGCTCGTTTATCGGCGGCGGCTCGCAGATTGGTCATGCGACTAACACCACGACCCGTTGGGAGTTGCAGAACTTCACCCAGATGCAGAAAGGCATGCATACCATCAAGTTTGGTGGGCGCATTCGCGACGTCAACATCAGCGATATCAGCCCCAACAACTTTGGCGGTCAGTGGATTTTCACCGGCGGTACATCAGGGCTCACAAGCATTCAGCGGTACCAAAGGACGCTTCAGTTAATGCAACAGGGACAGTCGGCCGCCCAGATTCGCGCGGCCGGTGGGGGAGCGGCGCAGTTCAGTATTAGTACCGGCAATCCTTTGGCAACCGTCAGTCAGTTTGATATTGAGCCGTACGTGCAAGATGATTGGCGCTATAAGCCTAATCTGACTTTCAGCTTCGGCCTGCGCTATGAAATACAAAGCAACGCCGGCAGTAGACTCGACTTCGCGCCGCGCTTTGCGGTCGCCTGGTCCCCCGGCGCGGCAAACGCGACTAAGCCGCCGAAAACAGTCATTCGAGCCGGCGCAGGAATTTTCTATAACCGCTTTAACGAAGGTTCGACCCTGACCGCAAACCGCCTTAATGGGATCAACGTACAGCAGTTTACTTTTGCTGAGTCGACTAATCCGCTGGTGCCCACCGACCCGGCGACGCTGACGCTCCTTAACTCATACCATTGCGCCGATGGATCGTTCAGGCCCGATTGTGTGAGCAGTGTGCCCTCGATAGTTGGCGCCTCGCCACTACAGCAAAGCATTTGGCGGGTGCAGACTGATTTGCGGATTCCCACGGTCTATGTGGCCGGTGCCCAGGTCGAGCGTCAGCTGCCACATAATTTCACCGTGAGTGTGGGCGCGTATGCCATTCGTATCCTGCACGCGATTCGCGCGCGAGATGTTAACGCGCCGATCCCCGGAACGATCACTGCGGCAAATCCCGGCGGGATCCGGCCGAATCCCGGTGGCGAGATCGACCAATTCGAGGCGACCGGCCGCTTTCATCAGGAACAAATGTTTGTCGGCTTCAACAGCCGGCTTAATCCGCAGTTCTCGGTTAGCGGCAATTACGTTCTGAGCAAGACCATGAACGATACGGATGGCCAGGGATCCAGTTCCTTATTCCCGGCCAACTCTTATGACGCGAGCGGAGAGTGGGGCCGCGGCCTTGGCGATGTGCGGCATCGGTTCTTCCTGTTCGGAACCTACAACAATCCGAAACTGTGGAAGCTGACCTTCTCTCCTTTCGTCACGGCGAGTTCGGCTCCACCATTCAATATCACGACCGGCATCGACTCAAACCTGGATCGAGTATTTGCTGATCGCCCCAGTTTTGCCGGAGCCAACGCTAATTGTGCTTCGCCGTTTATCAGGTGCACTCCCTTTGGCAACTTCAATCTGTTGCCTGTGGCGGGCGAGACGATAATCCCACGAAACTATGGCAGGGCGACCGGTTCTTTCACCGCGAATCTGCGCATCAGTCGCAGCTTTGGCTTTGGTGATGTGCATAAGGCCTCGGCCGCAAACCAGAAGAGCGGCACAAACACTGCCGGCGATAAGCGCGGCGCCGGTGGACCCACTGCGCGCGGTCCAATGATTATGGGGGGCGGCGGCGGTGGTGGTGAAGTGCGCGGGCCCGGCGGCGGCGGAATGGGCGGAGGTTTTGGCGGCGGCGCTCCGTCTGAAAAAAAATATAATTTGACGGTATCACTGTTTGTCCAGAACATTCTGAACAATGTTAACTTCGGACCACCGATCGGGAATCTTTCTTCTCCTCTGTTTGGACAACCACAGAGTGTCGCCGGAAGTTTCGGTGGCTTTGGCGGCAGCGGCGGTGGCAGCGCCAACGCCGGCAATCGGCGCATTTACCTTAACCTGAGACTTAATTTCTGAACCCTTGACAGCGGCGGGGCGTATAAGAGACGGACCGCAGTCTCGATTCTACGTCTCGGAAGGAAGCCCGCTATGAAGAGATATACACCGCTTTTCGTCTTGCTCCTGATCAGTTCTGCCGCCGTGGCCCAGGTGCCCGATGCGGCAAAATCCAATGGTGCGGCGACCGCTGCATCGAATGCGATTCCCGCAGCTCCCGTTATCACCGCCGCCTCTACTCCAATTGAGCTGGCCCGCGCGGCGTTGGCAGCGCAGGGAGGCGACAAATTCAAGAACCTGAAAAGTATGATGCTGATTGGTTCAGCAGATCTCTATGCGCCCAACAGCGCTTCCTCAATTCCGGGTAGGTTTGTCATAGTCACAGTCGGCGATAAGGTGCGTATTGAAATTGACGCTCGTCCGATATTCAATTTTAAGCAGGTCTACGATGGCCAGCAGTCCTACAGCTCTATGCCCGGAGTCCAGATGCCTCCGGCCAGTAAGTTCGGTCTACCCGTGTTGGCGAAATTCGATCAGCCTGGCTATACCGTTTCGGCTTTGCCGGACAAAAAGAAACTGCGGGGTTTTCGCATAGTTGATGCCGAGGGCAATACGACTGACTTTTTTATCGACCCGGCCACCGCACGCGTGATGCAGTATCTGACTCCTTACAACGGTTACACTTTTGGCACCGAGAATTCAAAGTTTAAGGAAGTAGAAGGCGTGCTCATTCCTTTCAACTTTTCGCAGCGGCTGGAAATGCAGCAAGGTGCTTTCTTTGCCGAATACAAAGTCAAAGAGGTCAAGCTGAACCAGCCGATTGGTGATGATGTGTTCGTGATTCAATAACCTACTTGAGAGTCGTCGGAAATGACGCAAGCCGCCTTTTCAAAAAGGAGAGGATCGCGCAGAGGTTACAGAGAACAAACCTTTGCGTTCCTCTGCGAAAACCTCTGCACCCTTTGCATTCAATTCTCCCGTGCTGCCGCTCAAGTCACTGGTGTCAGCTCATCTTGAGCGCTTCGCCCACGGAAGGATCCCTGCGCACCCGCCAAATTTTTGAATCGAGATAGTAGTGAATGAACGCGACACCCCAGAGGACTGCGACGCCCAACTGAATTGGTATGGGCAGCTGTGCGGTCACGTCCCCGTGTGATGCTTTCAAGCCAAAGTATCCGAGGAGTTGACGGGGTCCCTGATAGAGAAGACCGAAGAGGATTCCGAACGCGATGTAGTAGAGCAGACGGCGGCTGATGAGGGCGGCTGGGCCGTATTTTTTCTTAAGATCTTCCTGCGCAACGGAGCCCTCCCTCACGGTCGGGCTACTGCCCCGCACAGGCGTTCGGGCTGCGCCCTCACTGCGGACAGGATGTCCGTGCTCCCCATACTTCTGATTATGAAACCAGATCAGGCGGTGGTATTGCAGGTTGTGATAGATGGTGAGGATCGCCACCAGAGCGATTGGCTTATTCGGCATTGGCGTCAGCAGAGCGATCCAGTGCATCGGGATCGCCGCGGCGAGAAGGAGATACTTCGGCAGATTCAAAGACTCGTGCAACCAGGCGCGCTGCACCTGCCGAATCAGCCAGAACCCGCCGACCACAATCGTTCCCGCGAGCAATAACATCGCCAACGAGTTCACGCCACTGCGAAGTAACGGCGGCACGCGGGCCATCGCGCTTGGATCGTTGACAATGAACGCCACAAACGGATAGTTGAAAGCGAACATCAACAACCAGCGATCCAGCGCGTTGTCGAGCGGCGCCAGGTCGCTGTTCTTTTTCTTGTAGAGCACCATGAAGCCATAGTGCTGTTTGACCAGATGGTAGTAAGCCCAAAGTGCGGCCAGGAAAAAGAAAGTGAAGCCCAGGCCCAGCAGGACCATCAATGGCCCAATCACAAAAAACAGAAGCGAGCCCAGCATTAGGCGCTTCCGCGTCATCCATTCCGAAGCGTCAAAGTAAGTGCGGGAGAGCGTGCCAAAGACATGCGGAGCGTCAATCAAAATCGCCCAACCGACGACCATCGGGATCAGCGGCAGGATCCCAGTGACGTAGAGAATCAGCAGCGCATAGCTCGATGCCACCGATCCCACAAACCAAATCAAGTCCTCGCGCGCGCTAATGATCCAGCGTAAAGATATTGCGCGGGGCCGGGCTTGTTCGGTGATGATTTCAGTCGCTGCGGACATGTTTCTTATGTAGCACTTCGTTGGTGCTTGGTACTCAACCGCGAAGCGGTTGCTCCCTCCAGCCCAGGGTTGCCGCTTCGACTACCCTGGGAAAAAGAGAATTGATCCTGCAATCGCAAAGCGGTTGCGCTGCCGGTTGAATTAAACTGATCCCATGACGCAACCGCGTTGCGGTCGAAGACCACGTCATTCCTTTGAAGCAACCTCGCTAGATCTCCCGCAAGTCCCTCCCCGTCATCTCAGACGGCTTTTCAATTCCCAACAGCCCCAGCATCGTCGGCGCCACATCTTCCAACGCCCCGCCTTCGCGAAGTTTCGCACCAACAAACTCTTCGCCGATTAGATGAAACGGCACGGGATTGGATGTATGCGCCGTGTGCGGCTGGCCCGTCTTCAGATCCAGCAGCGCGGTGCGCATCGCTTTGGTAATCCAACCCAGACAAGTATCCACGTACTGGCAAGCTTCGATCGTTTTGTCCAGCATGCCTGTGTGGCCCACCATGTCGGCATTGGCAAAGTTCACGATGAAGACGTCCGTCTCGTCTTCTTCAATGGCACGCAGCAGCTTGTCGGTAATCTTGAAGGCGGACATCTCCGGAATCAAATCATAGGTGGCAGCTCTGGGCGAAGGAACCAGCAGCCGTTTCTCAAACGGGAACTCCTGTTCGACGCCGCCATTGAAAAAGTATGTGACGTGCGCGTACTTCTCAGTTTCCGCCAGGCGATAGTTGCGCACGCCGAGGCCGGCGAAGACTTCGGCCAAAACGTTGACCGGATGCGCGGGCGGGAAAGCGACCGGTAAAGGATAAGTCTTGTCATAGACCGCGAAGCAAACGAAGTGCGAGTGCGGCCGGTTCGGGACCGGGAAAGCATCAAAGCCGGGAACCGCGAGCGCCGCGGTGATTTGCCGCGCGCGGTCGGCGCGAAAGTTAAAAAAGATCACCGAATCCCCAGACTGAATCGTGGTTACCGGTTCGCCGTCCGCGCCGGTGACTATGATGGGCTCGACAAACTCGTCCGTTACATCGTGTTCATAAGATTGTCTGATCGCCGCCAGCGGATCGGTGGTGCGCCGGCCTTCACCGTTCACCAAAAGTCTATAAGCGCGCTCCGTGCGTTCCCAATGCTTGTCACGATCCATTGCGTAGTAACGGCCGACCACGGAGGCAATCTCGCCGACACCGATCTCCCTGCACTTATCCTGTATGGCCGCGACGTATTTTTCCGCCGAGGACGGTGGCGTGTCGCGGCCGTCTAGAAAGCAATGCACAAAAACGCGCCGCACGCCGCACTCCCTGGCCATTCTCAGCAAGGCGTAAGCGTGCTCCTGTGAAGAGTGGACGAGGCCATCAGAGACCAACCCCATAATGTGCAAGGCGCGATCGTGTTTGACCGCGCTGTCCATCGCTGCGTTGAGCGCCAGATTATGAAAGAACTCGCCGCTCTTGATCGCGTGATTGATTCGTTCGATGTCGGTGAGCACCACCCGGCCCGCGCCCATTGAGAGATGGCCGACATTCGAATTCCCCATTACGCCGGCCGGTAACCCGACACATTCCCCCGACGCTTGAATCAACGTATGCGGATATTTGTCGAGCAGCTCAGAGTAGTAGGGCATCCGAGCCATAGCGATGGCGTTGCCTTCGCGTTCGGCGCGATAGCCGAAGCCGTCGAGAATGATGAGCGCAAGTGGACCTTGTTTATTTGGCATAGACTCCAGGAAGCTCGGAAGAAGTATTTTCGGCGCTTAGCGTCGATGTGAGTTTAGCCCGGCCTTTTCAAGGCCGGGAAGGGCTACTGTGCCACTCATTTCTTCCAATAATCCGGACTTTCTCTCATTTTCGGATCCGGACGCTCCATCCAACGCTGGGGCCGGTGCAGTTTGATAAAACCAAAACGTTCGTAGACTCCATGCGCGTCCTTGGTCGACAAAACCCAGCGGCGGAATTCCTGCAATTTCGGATGCGCGAGCATCACTTCCATTAGCCACTTTGATAATCCGCGTCCGCGATGTTCCGGCAGTACAAACACGTCAGCGATCCAGGCAAAGGTCGCATAGTCGGTGACTACCCGAGCGAATCCGACCTGCTCCGAGTTCTGATAGATGCCGAAGGAAAGCGAGTTCTCGATCGAACGCTCGACTACTTCCCGGCCGCGGCCGCTCGCCCAGTAGGACTGATGCGAAAGAAAGTCGTGAATCAGATCGATATTCAGCCGCGAGCTGTCGGTGCTGATTGAGTAATCGCCGCGTTCCCACGAGTCGATCATTGATGCTGGAATTCTGAAAACGATACTTATTATCGCGACTGAGCCGCGATGAAGTCAGTACCACCTGCGTCAGCGGGTGGGTCAATCACTCAACGCCGAGTCGACCGCGGGACCCACCTGCTGACGCAGGTGGTACTGACTCCATCACGCAGGTCACTCATAAGTCACGCCGGGATCTCGCGCCGCAAATAGAAAAGCAAATCAGTCGAAGGCGGCGCCAAGCCCAGTTGCCGGATCATTCCGACCACCTGCCCGCGGTGCAGCGTCGCATGATTCGCGACGTGGTGCAGTTGATCGGCCAGTCGCATGGAGTTTGGATCGCCGCTGAGAAGTTTGAAAGCCAGTTCCGACATCAGCCGCGACTCATCCAGTTCAGAGATGAAGCGACTGCGTCGATCAACGACGTCGCGCCAGCGCTCGTTCAAGGTCTTGAGATCCGGACACGATTCATTTGTCCAAAGCGCCCAGGCTTCGTTCTTCGGCGGCGAATTCCCGTGCCAGCGCTCGAGCCAAATCCATTCCGCGCCCGCCATATGCACGAGTGTGCCCAGAATCGAACTATGACTAATACTAAAGTCGCGTCGGAGATTTTCTTCGGTAAGCTCGGCCGCAGCCGCCAGCGCCAGGCCATTCGCCCATTCCGTATAATCAAAGAGATGTCGAACGTCTGTCAGATTCATTGTCGCTCACCTTACCTGCTTTCAAGACTAAGACGATCCACGAAGCCACACGAACAATCACGAAGAAAAACATCGACATTTGGCCTGTTTTGACGTGATTTCGTGGATCGCCCTGGACTCGTTTTCAGTTTGTCGCCTGCAGAAAAGCCGACCGGCCCGGATAGATCGCAGTGGCTCCCAACTCTTCTTCAATGCGGAGCAATTGATTGTACTTCGCGATTCGATCCGATCGCGAAAGCGAACCGGTCTTGATTTGACCGGCATTGGTAGCCACGGCAAGATCGGCAATAAAGGCGTCTTCGGTTTCACCAGAGCGATGCGAAATTACCGCCGTCCGCCGGTGAGACTTGGCCAGCTCGATACATTCCAAAGTTTCGCTCAGGGTGCCGATTTGGTTGACCTTAATCAAGATCGAATTCGCGACCCCCAATTCAATTCCTTTCTGCAAAAACTTTGTATTGGTGACAAAGAGATCGTCGCCCACAAGTTGCACGCGCTGGCCGATCGCATCGGTTAAAGCTTTCCAGCCGTCCCAATCGTTCTCAGCCATGCCGTCTTCAATCGAGATGATCGGATACTTGGCGGCCCATTCTTGCCAGAACGCGACCATCTGATCGCTCGAAAGGCGGCGACCATCAGACTTCTTAAAAACGTACGCGTTGTCATCGTAAAACTCGCTGGCCGCCGGATCGAGCGCCAGCAGAACGTTCTCGCCGGCCCGATAGCCCGCTTGCGCAATCGCTTCGATAATAGTCTCGATCGCTTCTTCGTTTGATTTAAGGTTGGGAGCAAAGCCGCCTTCGTCGCCGACGCTGGTCGCATAACCTTTTTTCTTCAGGACTGATTTCAGAGTGTGAAAGATCTCTGCGCCCATGCGCAGTGCCTCGCTGAATGTGGGCGCGCCGACCGGCACGATCATAAATTCCTGAAAGTCGACGTTGTTGTCTGCATGAGCGCCACCGTTAATGATGTTCATCATCGGCACCGGCAGCGTATTCGCGCCCGCGCCGCCAAGATATCGATACAGCGGCAGCTTTTGATGATTCGCCGCCGCCCGGGCCGTGGCCATGGAAACGGCGAGCAGCGCATTCGCGCCCAGATTCGATTTGTTCGGCGTGCCATCCAGTTCGATCAGAACGCGATCCAGTTTGCTTTGATCGAACGCGCTCATACCTTTTAGTTTGGGCGCGATCACTTCGTTGACATTTTTCACGGCGCGCAAGACACCTTTGCCACCGAAACGTTTTGGATCGTCATCGCGCAATTCGACGGCTTCGTGCTCGCCGGTGGATGCGCCGGAAGGCACGGCCGCGCGACCCACGGCGCCGTCAACCAGGATCACATCGGCTTCAACCGTAGGATTGCCGCGCGAGTCAAGAATCTCGCGCGCATGAATATGATCGATTTGGGTCATCCACACCTCCGCGGACCTATAAAAAGTGTCGCGACTGCTTTATCGGGAGACTTTATCATTCGAAAAGACGAGATGCGAAATTGATTTTCTCTAGATTGGCGGTGATTCCCCGCGGCTGGTGTGCCAAAGCGCAAGGATTTCTATTGTCGGCGGGGTGGAAGTAACGCGGTAGTACAAGTGATAGCGTACCCGAGCCAGCCGTATCCGTCGAACTCCAGCGAGTCTCAAATTCTGAGCGCGTGCGCCTATGGCAGGCTGCGAGGCAACCAGCTGAAGCGCTCGCCCCAGTTCTTCCGCAAAAGCACCAGGCGCCATCGGTCTATTGGACACCCACCACTCCGCTGCTTCGACGATCGCGCGCGCCGCGCTGCTAACAATACGAACCGGAAGTTGACCACTCAAGAGTTGTTAATCTGTCGAAGTACCTCTGAGGCGTTCATGACCTCGCCGCGTTCTGCTTCGGCGATCGTCCTCAGAATTACGGCCTCATCGAAAGAATTGAGTTCGAAGACCTCGTCGTCTTCGGTCGCGAGAATTGTCACTGTTGCGCCTTCCGGCAAGCTGCCCGGTTCAAACTCGATCGCGCCACCGGTTACCTTTCCCGTTGTGACCACCATGACGTAAGCTTAGCATGCTGGTTACGAAACCGCATATTCTTAAGCCCTCGAATGAGAATACCGTACTCCGATAATAAAGATGATCCGCTAGTCGAATTCCGCGAAGTCAGTTTCGCCGTAAACGGCGGCCGGCCGATTATCGATCGTCTTAATCTGCGCGTTGAGCGCGGTGAAACTCTGGTGTTGCTGGGAGAGTCCGGCTGTGGCAAGACGACGACGCTCCGGCTGGTGAACCGCCTGCTGACGCCTAGCTCGGGAAGCGTCTTAGTAGAAGGAAAGTCGACCACCGAATGGGATGCGATCCGTTTGCGGCGCCGCACCGGATACGTGATTCAGGAAGCGGGACTGTTCCCGCATTTCACGGTCGCGCAGAACGTCGCACTGGTCCCGAAACTGGAAGACTGGGATGAATCACGAGTGGGCCGGCGGGTAACCGAACTACTTTCTCTGGTTGGTTTGGACCCGAAGAGATTCGCGGATCGTTACCCGCGCGAACTGTCCGGCGGGCAACGTCAGCGCGTCGGTGTGGCGCGCGCGCTGGCTGCCGATCCGCCTTTGCTGCTGATGGATGAACCGTTCGGCGCGCTCGATCCGCTGACGCGGTCTTCTCTTCAGAAAGAGTTTGCGGAACTAAAGTCCAGCCTCGGCGAGACGGTAATCTTCGTCACGCATGATGTGCGCGAAGCTTTATTGCTGGGTTCGCGAATTGCGCTGATGGATGCGGGGCGGATTGTGCTGCTGGAGACGCCGGCAGGGTTTCTCAGTTCAAAGAACGAACTGGCGAAGTCATATTTGGAAACGTTGAAGAATGATTTTGCAGCAGCGCCGTAGGCGCGAAATATTCATAGCAGCGGCAAAAATCCGCAGGTAAATGCGCGAAAATAGAGAGAGGTAGTCCTGGTGCTATAAATAATTCGTCCCTTATGGGACTTAAGAACAGAGTGCTGTTCAATTCGCCCTAATGCTCGAATTTCTCAAAACCAACTGGTCCGACATTCTCGCGCACATTGCGCAACACCTCTGGCTGGTGACGATCTCGATTGTCATTGCGATCGCGATTGGTCTGCCGGTCGGGATTTTGATTACCCGTCGTAAGCGCTTGCGTGGGCCGGTGCTGGGTATCGCCAACGTGATGCAGACGATTCCCAGTCTGGCTCTATTCGGCTTTCTGATCCCGCTGCCCTTCATCGGCGGCATCGGACCGCGAACGGCAATCGTCGCGCTCGTCTTTTACGCCTTACTTCCGATCATTCGCAATACCGTGACGGGAATTCTGGGAGTCGATCGCAACGTGCGCGAAGCAGCAGTAGCGATGGGAATGACCGACCGCCAGGTCCTGTTTCAGGTCGAGCTGCCGCTGGCGATGAGTGTGCTCCTCACCGGAGTGCGCGTTGCCGTGGTCATCACTATCGGGGTGGCCATCATCGCTGCTGAAGTGGGCGCGGGAGGATTAGGCGAATACATCTTTCGCGGCCTGAGACTGGATGATAACCACCTGCTATTGGCCGGAGCTGTGCCGTCCGCGTTGATGGCTTTGATTGCTGACTTTGGTTTTGGCGTGATCGAAAAGCATTTCGATCCTGAGACGCGCAAAGCACATGGACGAAAGCCTCTGAGAATCCTTATCGGGGCGGTGCTGCTGATTGCGATTGCGTCAATCGGCCTGGCAACCTGGCGCGGGATGAGAGCTCGATCGAGCTCAGCGTCAAATCAAGCTCATGTGACCGTCGGGTCGAAAGACTTTACTGAATCAGAGTTACTCGCTGAAATCGTGGCCCAGATGCTGGAAAGCAAAAACATCGCGGTCGATCGCCAATTCGATCTGGGAGGGAACCTTTCTCACAGCTCGCTCGTCGCGGGCAAGATCGATCTCTATCCGGAATATTCGGGCACGTCGTTCACTGAGATTTTGCACCACGCTCCGATTAGCGATCCGCGCGCTGTCTACGATCAAATCAAACGTGAATACGTCGCCGGATTCAACGTAGAAGTAAGCCCGCCGCTTGGTTTCGAGAACACGTTTGCCATCCTCGTTCGTGGCGAGGAGGCCCGCCGTTTGAAGCTGAAAACGATTTCGGAGTCCGCAAAGTACGCGCCGCAATGGCGTGCGGGTTTTGGTCACGACTTCGTTTCGCGCGCCGACGGTTATCCCGGATTCTCGCGCACATATGGTTTGCGTTTTGCCGAGGCGCCACGCGAAATGGCTTTGGACCTGACTTACACTGCGCTGGCTTCAAATAAAGTCGATATGATTGCCGGCAATTCGACCGACGGCCGCATTGCCGCGCTCGATCTGGTTCAGCTCGAGGATGATCGCCATTATTTTCCGCCTTATGAAGCGATCTTCCTTACGCGCAGTGACGCTCTGGCGCGGGTGCCGGCGCTGTCGGAAGCGTTGCGAAAACTCGCCGGCGCGATCTCGACCGATGAAATGCGAAAGCTAAACTACGAAGTTGACGGCTTGAAGCGCGACAAGAAAACTGTCGTGCATGAATGGCTATTGCAGAAGGGGTTTATCAACTGAATGAAAATTCTGGTCACCGGTGGCGCCGGCTATATCGGCAGCGTGGTCACTGAAGAGCTTATCAAGACCGGCCACGAAGTCTTGGTGTACGACAATTTGAGTTATGGCCATCGCGCCGCCGTCCAGTCGCCGGCCGAGTTCGTCGCCGCGGATCTATTGGACGGCGAAACATTGCGCCGCGTGCTTCGCGAGCAGGCGATCGAAGCCGTGATGCACATGGCCGCCTATGCTTTGGTTGGTGAATCCGTGACGCACCCGGCGAAGTATTATCAAAATAATCTGGTCGCCGGGCTGTCACTGCTAAACGCCATGAATGAATGCGGAGTCAAACGTCTGGTCTTCTCGTCGACGTGCGCCACTTATGGCGAACCGGAGAGAGTTCCCATCGAAGAAGGCGCGCCTAATCAGCCCACCAATCCTTACGGCGAGTCCAAACTGGCTTTCGAACGCGCGCTGCGCTGGTATGAAGCCGCTTATGGTTTGCGCTACGCGGCTCTTCGCTATTTCAACGCCGCCGGCGCAACTGAGCGTTGCGGAGAATGGCATAGTCCCGAAACACATCTGATTCCGCTCGTGCTGCAAGCCGCCGCCGGCACGCGTGAGCACGTGCAGATTTTTGGCGACGACTATCCGACGCGCGATGGCACATGCGTGCGCGACTACATTCACATTGTCGATCTGGCGCGCGCACACATTCTGGCGCTCGGCATCCTCGGTGAACGCAGTGCGATTTACAATCTTGGTTGCGGCGGCGAAGGGTATACCGTGCGCGAAGTGATCGATACCGCGCGCGAAGTTACGGGTCGCGAAATCCCTGTCAGTGTCGCTCCGCGCCGGGCCGGTGATCCTGCAGTGCTAATAGCCAGTTCTGAGAAGATCAGGAGCGAACTCGGTTGGCAACCTGAGTTCCAGGATCTACAAGTCATAATCCAGAGTGCATGGGATTGGTTGGTCGCGCATTCAAGAGGTTACGAGGAATGATACTTCGAAGTGCCATCCAATGAGCCCGCGAAGCGGGCGGAAGAATTTAGCCCCGGGTGAGCGAGCGCAGCGAGCGTAACCCGGGGATCAAGCCAGAAAGGATCCCAAAGCCCACGAAAGTGGGCGACAGATTCTGGCAATTCCCGATTCGAAAACGTTCTGTCGCCCTCTTCGAGGGCTCAAATACTTTCTCGCTCCCGGTCCCCGGGCTTACGCCCGGGGCTATATTCTGTCGCCATCTGCGATGGCTCGTTGAGCCATTTCTCGATCAAGGCTCGCGATTCAGTTCACACCCATCTGAAGGCTTAACTGCGATCAGCCGAGATTTCCATGCGGATCAGTCACTCTCTATCTACGAGCTAGCGTCGACCGCTCCAAAAATTCGTAACTCCGGCAAGAGAATCTTCCGCCGAGCCTCATTCGTTAATAGATCGCCCGCCCACGCGTCTTCTCAATGGAACTTCGCGCGCCGTCTTTCGTCTAACATTCAAACTTTTCTGGTCGACTCGTCGTACTTGAATTCTGACCGGCGAAAAGCCATGCGTTATCTCTACTCAGTCTATTCCGACGCTGCCAGAATCGCGCTCCAGTCGATTCTTGCGCACAAACTGCGTGCTTTCCTGACGCTGATCGGGATCATCATCGG
>WNFQ01004187.1_pt1 | contig 22623 bp, 28 predicted proteins | sample 5400171 | NCBI WGS metagenome assembly WNFQ01 (sample SAMN13153356, study PRJNA577476) | soil metagenome | isolation source: 20 cm soil under Madrone tree | place: USA:California | collected 2016-06-14 | reverse complement strand
GTCGTCGTAGCGTAAGGAAAGCTCATCGTTGCCTGAACGAGCTTTGCGCAATTCTTCGCGAAGTTTGCTGATCGAATCTCGTTGGCTTTGTAGTTCTGTAGGAATAATATAAGCCCACTGACCCCAGGCTGGGTGTCGACGGAGCACTGACCTTCACTCAGCTGCGCGAGCTCGGCTGTGTAAGAAAATGTCATGTTATTGCAGGGCAGGTATAAATAAAAGAACACTATACCTTGATATTTCTTGCGAGTCTGATCTGCAGTGAAATCGCGTTCAGCCAAATCCTTCTGGAATTGCTTGCGCTCGTCCTCCATCTCTTCCGCGATTCTCTGCCGAAGGACGCCCATGTCTGTAAACTCCCGGCTTCCTTCTTCCAACCTGGCTCCAAGGTCGTGGATTGTGAGCTCCGCCGCTTTCAATCTATCTTCGACAGCGTCCCTTTCCGCAATGAGGGTTGACTGTGCTTTACCAGTGTCCGTCATCGACTGTCGTACTGGTATAATATACTCAATAAAATGGTTTAACTGCAAAAAATAGACTACCACGCACGAAGAGCTTCCGCACGAGAAATCTTGACTTTTTCGATCTCAGCAGCTTCAAGCCTTGTGCGGTACGACTCCGACTTTGCGCGGAAAGCCTCCACAGCTTCGCGTAGCTCTGACTGTGCAGCGGAAGAAGAAGCCAAAGAAACCTGTAGTTCACTTAAGTGCGCTTGGACTTGACGTCTTTGACCTGCAAAAGAGGATACGAATTGCAGGTACCCATGCAAAAAGAAGGGGAAGGAACCCACTGGCTTCTTCGTTCTTTGCTGCGAGTTCGCTCTCGAGGCGATCCTTCACATCCGTGAGTTCGCGTTGTAGCTGCTTCCTAATCCGACCAAGGTCTTGAATTTGGCGTCGGTTATCCTCAACTTCCGCTTGGGCATTGCGCTGCTGAACGACCTGCAGTACATCGATCAGTTAGAATAATACTATGGAATCACTGGCAACTGACCAAAGCCTTTCGTGACTCCTCCAATCGCGTATAGCTTTCGCGTTCTGCGTTTATCGTGTTCAGGAACTTGGCCCACATAGCTTGAACACCATCAAGCTGAGCGGCCTCAGCGTGGCGGCGAGCTTCTGACTCATCCTCTAATAATTCAGAGAGGCGGATGTTCTCGTTTGCCAAGTGTTGTTTGTACTGCTCGAAAAACTGCTTTGAGCCATCGCCTTCTTCCAGCTCAGCAATTAGTGACTGAAGAGATGCCTCGAGGTGATGCCTGACACGGTGCGAAGCGGCCATTCGGAGCTCTAGGATCTGAACTTGTTGCTTAAGTGCGGCAACCTGGACGTCGCTCTTCCTTGGCGATGGGGCACTCGGCGCCTCATTTCGGGGCCATATAGCACCGTTTGTACTGAGAGACGATCGCTTCTCGGGATGAACGTTGGCCACCGTCCGCTCATTCGACCCGTCAGAATTCCGTGTTAATAACTCCTTGCTCGCCTGTTCAGCTGACTGCAACTCGCGGAGAACAGCGTCTCGGAGCCGGACATCTCGTGGACTGTCTGCGAGTATCATTCGACGAATCTCAGCATGTTGCCGATCAATTCGTTCCTGTATCCGCGCCACAGTATTTGAAGTGACTTGTGCTTCCTCTAATTGGGCCTCGAGCTGGGTAATGCGCGTTTGATACTGACGTTGAACTCTTGCTAACGACTCGGCTCCATCTGTCTCGTCCGCCAGGCGCGCCAGCTCGGCTTCCAAGTCGTCCTTAGATCGCTGCATCGAGAGGAATTGCTGATTAACCTCCGCAACCTGGTCACGCGTTGCTTGGAGGTCTTCCTGCAATCGGCGGACATGGCCCTCCAAAGCTTCTCGGTTTTTTCGCTCGTGCTCGGCTTCAAGCACTGCTTTCTTCGCTAAGGCTTCCTGGGTCCGGACTGCCTTCTCCTTCGAACGCAACACCGCATGCTCCTTCTCCGTCGCACGAGCAAGATCTTCGGCTTCATTTGTTAGTCTTGTCTTCGCCTTCTCCAGAGACCGAATATATGCAGCTTGGCTCTCGAGCTCCTTCTGAGCGTCAACGAGTTGGCGATCAGTGACTCGTTTCGCCTCCTCCAAAACGTGGACATGCTCGACAATTGTCTTGTCCTGACGAGATTCCAACTGCCTGACTTCCCATTCACGGCTCTTCAGTTCTGTAAGAAGTTTATTCAATTCACGGTCGAACTTGACATTCTTGTCTCGGAGTTGGATGAGCTCGGCCTTCTGCTTTGAAGCAAGTTTTTCTAGTTGAGAGCGTTTGGCTGTCTCTGTGTCTATTTGTTGCTTCAGGGTATCCACCTGACGATCTTGGGCATTCTTGTCCCGTTCTAGCTGCAGCGCTGCATCTTCGAAGTCCTGGTATTTTGCTTGAGCAGCATGGAGCTGACGTTCTAGGCTCTGAATACTCTTCTCAGCACAACGGAACCTATATCAGGGAAATTATTGTCACCTCTTTAACTTTCTGCAACTCGGCCAGCTGTCCGTCTGTATCGATCCGCCGAGACCGCAGCTCCTGTAACTCTGACTCGTGGGATCTCTTGGTCTTCTGTACCTCAGCCAGGGATGACTCGGTTTGCTTGAGTTTATGATCGTTGACCTGCACGCGATCTGACAGAGAGCGATGACTATGCAATAACAAATTATGTTCGCGCACAGATGCTTCTAAATCGACCTTCAGCTTGTTCTGAACGTCGATGGCGGTTCTGCGGGCTTCGCTCAGCTCATTTTGTAGCTGACTAGCCTGGAGACGAAGATCCTGTAGCTCTGCATCTTTCTGTTTTTCTACCTCGCCCCTGCGATTTTCTTCACTGGTCTTGGCTTCTATTAACGACCGAAGCTGGTCCAACTCATCCTGAAGCTTCTCTTGAACAGTGGCGTGACGAGTTTCGCTGTCTCTTTGGGAGATTATTTCTGCAGTGAGGGCCTCGATCCGCGCTCGATGTTCAAGGATCTCCTTGGATAATCGACTACGTTCTGCCTTGGATGTTTCTAATTCCGCAGTAAGGCGTGCGATATCGGCATCCTTCCGTTTGATCATATCGGAATAGTCAGATGCAGTACGTGTAAGTTCAGCCAGCTGTGTTCTAGCCTGTCTCACGTCATGTTTGAGTGTATCTGCACGGTCCTTCGCAAGGTCACTGTTGAATACGAGACAGATAAGAATGATTACAGCATGAATGGGAGGATAGCGCACCGTGCTTGCACTTCCGAACTAAGTTTCCCATCTAGTTCTGAAATAGTAGCGTCCATACGCTCCTTGGTGCGAGAAAGATCCTCTTCACGCTGTGTGAGTTGCCGCCGGAGCTCGGTTGTCTCCTTCTGTAGATTGCTACATTCCCGTTGGAGGTCGTCTTCGTTGCGACCTGTAGAAGCTAGTCGCTTTAAGAACTCCTCTTCTCGAATAGCCCATTCTTTCTGTTCACCCTCTAGGCGAACAAGGTGTTCAGCTGCCTCATCGAACGCTTGACGGAGGGCTTCGTGCTTTTCTTCGCCCTCTTTCTGCATTTTAAGGACACGATCTAGCTGCGAGTCGAGAGTATCGAGATCGCCCTGCAGCGCGGCCACCTCTTCTTCAAGCTCGAGCTCCCGTTTCTTGCTCCTTTCTAGCAGTGCATCCTTGTCAACCGCCAGGTTACGTTCTGCCTCTAAAGCGCCTTCGATCTTTCTCTTCTCAGCCTCGAGGTGTATCTTGAGACTCTCCAGAGCTTCTTTCTCTTTCGCATCGCGCTCTGCGCGCTCCTTGATCAGAAGAAGCTCCGCCTCCTTCCTGTGAAGCTCGGCGTCGTTGCGGGTGGCGGCAAGTAGTGGGCGGACCTGCACGAAGAACACGGATTAAATACAATCAAGAGGGCGAAAGCCATATCAAGGACCTTGGTATACAGTTGCCACCATGGCCACTCACGCAGCTCTGCATAAATCCGTGCGTTCCTTTGGATGGTACGAATTGCAACTGCGCGGTTGAGGATCTTTTTCATTTGTCTCCTGGCAGAGAACATGCGCGCCTGTGCCTGTAACCTCGAGAAGATATCATACAGAGTCCCGTCACGGCGCTCTTCCAACTCCGCGAGCACACCCGCTTTGAAAAAGATCTTAGAAGTGCCGATACGGAAAAGGGTTTTGTCGAGATCAAGCGCATCGACCATACGAAGGCAAGCTTTGCGCCCGTCCATGTACCCACGTGGAATGACACCCGGAGTGAGAATCTCGTAGCGCTGGCGGAATTCAATGAAGGGTAGCCGATTGGGGTAACCTAGGCGCGCGATACGGATGCCTTCGAGTACACCGTTGCAGCGAAGCTGATCAAGGACAAGAGGAACATCTATGCGACCAGGTTTCTTGTTTGCATTGGGAACAATGCAACGCACGAAATGTGGTTGAGTAGCGTACAGCTGTGCCATCAGACTTTGTAACTGCTCCTTGTGCCTCTGGCCGATTGTGCGGAATGCTCCTTTCTTCAACGTCCGTTTCTTTCCTAATGAAAGCGCGTTCGATGGGCCCGATGCGGTGGGAAAAGAAGAGGGTGCGGCGGCGAATTCGGAGAAGAGTGAAACAACATATGGCTCCAAAGATGTGGCGAGTACACGGATAAGATTGTCGTTCAGCGGATCTTTGTTCTTCTCGAGCCAGCCATCAGTATGATATTCGACCTTCCCAGCGTAATGATGTACGATAAAGCCCTGCTCGAACCGGGAGGGCTCGTATTTATCACGACCAGGATGAAAGTCTTCCTCTTGCACGTCGCCGCTCCAAAGTTGATGAAGTTTGTTCGTGAAGGTAAGGTCAGTCGCACGAGGCATGATACACTCCTCGTCCAGCAAGCTTAGAACGCCAATAACACTCCCACTGCCTTCGATGAGATCGACGGTTGGCTGGAGGTCGAGCCCGAAGTTAACGTAGTCCCACTCGATCCCTTCCCGTGCATACTCTTCTTGCTCCAGTACGAACATGTGATGGTTGAAGAATTGTTGGAGCTTCTCATTCGTATAATTGATTAAGAGCTGCTCGTAGGCATTCACTTCGAAGATCTCGAATCCCGCAATGTCGAGTACACCAATAAACGTTGATTTGGACGTTGGTCGGTCTAGTGCACGATTGATGCGATCGACAATAGCACCAAAAGACTTTTCGTACAAAGTCTTTGATAGGGTGCCAAGCTCGTCCAGCGCTTGCTGGCGTGTGCGGGCCTGAGTGACCCATTCTCGTCCCGCGAGAACACGCGGACGTAGGACTGCCCGGGTAAACTCGGCCACAGGTATACCTAAGATATGACAGGCACGTTCCGCTTGTGAAGGGTCAGGCATTACAGCGTCATCCGCACGAGTAGCCGTGATAGTGATGTTGCCGATGTGAAGAACGGCAGCGACGATACGAAAGAGGTCAAGCTGCTCCGAAGCGGAGAAACCGACCACCTCAAGTGCGTTCTAGGAACATCCTTAGATTAGATAATCATCCCTGTAACGAGGTGTTCACTTGCCTTGAGCAAGCTCCACTCCTCCAGGTCATCAATACCGTCAACTTCTCTCCTGCTCTTATTCAGGTACTCGTAATTTGACGCATTACCCTCAAGTAGCAGTGTGTCTAAGGAGAGTGAGAATCTCGTTTAGTCACGGTGTATAGACCTACCTTTCAGGGTGCCACCACCTTCCAGTATATGGTAGAATACATGGAAGCTCCGTTCTGCTGCAGCGCGAACGATGACTCGGCTCTTCTCGAGAAGGTACCAATCAATGTTCGCGCCCGCGATGCTCCCGTCCGGAGCGAAGCTAATGCGCACGAACTTGCCAAACCGACTGGAGTTGTTATTTCGCTGCGTTTGCGCATTGCCAAACGCTTCGAGAATGGGGTTGGCCTGAAGGATTTGTCGCTCCAGTAGACCAAGTCTTGACTGCGTGCCCGCGTTTGTGACGGACATCGACTGATGAGGTTTATGCCTCAGGATAGAAGTCCTTCCTGGAAGCCCAGTGGATGGCATGACGGCCCCAAATGACGAAGAGGAAGCAAGTGACTGGGAGTGCGAGTGTGAGGGCGTTGTAGAGTGGCTGTGGGTGTCAGTAGCGATCGCGGCGAGATATTGGATGACCTTCTTGGTGCTTTCTGTCTTTCCTGCGCCTGACTCGCCCGTGATAAGGATGCTCTGGTTTTCGCGCTCCTCCCCCATATTCACCCAAGCACGCTCGGCAATGGCAAAGATGTGTGGTGGATTACCGTCACGTCTACGAGAGCGGTACTGTTGTATTATTGAGTCAGAGTAGAGCGGAAGGTTCTGGTAAGGATTAATGGCGACGAGGAATAACCCAGAGTAGGTCTGTGCGAGTATCAGTGTCGGCATCAATGAAGCGCACGTTCGACGCACATATATTGCGGCAGATCCATATCTTAATCGCAAGTTGTGTACGACGCTAGCTTCATTCAAGAACGTCAAGTCTGCTATATCCTCGACGCGATCAAACTTTGGGGGATTCATCTTGGAGAGCGCGTACAAAGGTAGCCTACGGATCTGTTCTCGGGCCAGTTGAGGGACCTCGCAAAAATAAAATAAAAACGTACGTCCCCACCCGCAGCCATTACCACCTCACCTATCTCATCTTCCTCCCTTGCGACCCACCCTGCTAAGTACCCGTCCTTGTCATCAGGAACCCAGACCCATTTCTTCTCATTAAACTCCGCCTGTAAAGCAGCAGCGCGCGCGGCCTCTACGCCCTGAGATATTCGTGACGTTGAGGTGGAAGAGGCATACATCGCCGATTAGAGGAAACTCGAGGAGATGGGGAATTCGAACTTGAGCTACGCGTCGTAGAGTGCGTCAGTATACCAGAGTAAAGGCAATATATCGTGAAGGCAGTAGACGTGAGGAATAGCCCTTGGGGGTACACCACATTCACGAGGAGCCGTATTGATGTGTTCGCGTCTGGGCAGTTGAGCAGAGGATTGCTCACACGGCATCGAACCGCGTCTCTCGCTTGGTCATGTGCCAGTGGTTCATTCCTTGCCACATGGCAATCCATTGGACCGAAATACATTGCAACTCTACACCACAACAACAGACACGTCGTGTTCTAGAGGACGTGATTTTTATCATATAACCACTCGCAAGTGAAATACAGTAAGTCAGAGTCAGGTGGGCATCGGCATGACGGACCGGGATATCCGGCTTTAGGAGCGGATCAGTTACTGACGCCGCGCACACCCACCCATGATATGGCCCAGACAAAAGATAGGCATTATTGGTCTCAGCTAAGGGCAGCACTCACAGGAGGCGCCTGGGGATCACCTACGCCCGCAAAGAATTTCAAGGGTGTCCCCATTTCCTGGACCGAACTTCTACGCAAGTTTAACAAACATTGCCACGGGTATATCGACGTTTCCGAAATCGCCAACCGAACACAGGCCCTTGCTTTGCTTATCGCAGGCATCCCTACAGATAGTGGACTGGATGGCGAGGACCAATCCGGCGAGGACTTCCTTGCACTTGGGACAGAGAGCGTGGTGGTTGGTGAGCATGCTGACGAGGCACGAGCGGGTTTTGAAGCGTTGAAGAACCTCGAGTCGGAACATGCCAACTCTGATGTGCGTCTTTAGCTATTCATTTCCTTTCATTTAGTTCTCTATACGGGCCCTTAAACGGTTTCAGTCGCTGAAACTTGCTCTCGCTTACTATGCCTATGCACTTGAAAATCCGGAACAATGTCTTTCGTACCTCGGTCAAGTGCGTGACCTTGCCAATGCGCAAGTCCGCCTAAATGCTATGGGGTCACTACGCTCGAACGCGTCATCCTCTCAGACACGCTCTGTTTCCGACAACACCTCGTCGGTGTCGTTCATCGGTAGCCTTGTGTCAAGCGAATCTACATCAATCGTTGTAGACATCGCAGATGGAAAGGCCTGGGTTGCTGTTGAAGTCGTTCGCAGCGTGTGCCTACAAGGTGATCTGCGACCGTCCCTCTTTTGCTGTTAGCCTCACGTTGTGTAACAGGCATGTCACTCGAAAAACTTTCGCCAACCGATACTTCCACGATTCTGTCTGCCTATCTCAGCGCTAGGCAGGCACTCTCAACCATCGAAGGCAGTTTCTCGCTGTCCTTTCCTCCCAATTCCCTGCACTCGCCAAGTTCTGGCACTGTTCAAGTCATCAACCCTTCTTTTATGAGATACCGCGAGCTTTGGAGATGGGTAGAACGCCTTCTCAGACGCGCAATCATTGCTGCATCACGCACGTATGGCCTAAATAGCGAGCAAGAATCTATCCTCTGGACGTTGTTCTCTCAATATCAAACGTACAGTACATATTGGCCCCAAACATTCCGCGCTAAGCACCGATCCACCATCGCTGTGTTATTTATACGCGCACTTGTTTTACGTGCACGTCATACAGAACATCTACCCTTTATCCTACATGCGCACTTCCGCCCAGCAAATTCGAATGTCCCGGTCTCGCCGTCGATGGTCGCGCGCCGCGCAATTCAGGACTATCGTGACATTCTGAATGCGAGTACACACTTTCCGAAAGCGGGGGAATGCAATATCCAGGTGGAGGAACTGACGGACCTATGCGTTGCCGTGTGGGAGGCAGGTGGTTCCAAGAGCAATGATGCCCCCTGGGTCCTGGATGTGAGTGTCCTTCAGGAGGATGAAGGCTACTGAGTCACATTCAGGTAGATCCTCTGGTGGGCAACCCGATTAACTTTCAATGCTCCTCGCGTGTTCCGGCATATGATGCGCATCTCCGAAGCCAGCGGGGATACCGCCCTTGCGACGCGCGCATTACGACTGTATGTTCACACCGTCGGCAAGGCAAAGTTGGCCAGAAAGCCTACAGAGCCAGACGCGACATGGGTGTCTACCCTTGCGTGGGGTGCTCGGATGCTGTGTCGCGTTGCTCTCGCAACAGGCTTAACATTGGGACAACGTGGGATAGATGAGGCGCGCGAGGCTGGTGCGATTCTCGAAAAAGCAAAGGAGCGGCTCGACCCATCAGACAAGACTTTGAAAGCGTATGTGGAACTAGCAGAAGGTATCTGGAATACGGTCATGGCAATAAAAGGTACCTACTTCTACCTCTCACTTCGACATTGCTCACCTCGGACGCAGAGCAAGACCCCCTGAGTCGAACATCACGGCTCACGAATGCGCTTTCTCTCCTGGAGGGTTCGATACGGGAACAACCATCCGCTTCTGCTCACTTTCACTTTGCCCTTGCATTGTACAGGCCTATCCCTGCGCGCGACCTTGGACGAGCGATCGAAAACGCGCGCATGGCTGTAGAGCTTGAACCGGACAATATTCGTTACTGGCATCTTCTGGGTCTCCTCCTCGCTGCCTCAGAAGACTGGCGTGGCGCGCGCGAGGTCCTGGAAGCTGGCGCCACGCTGGACGATCAGGCGTGGGTGGCTGAGCAGACTTCATCCCTACCTAATGACACTCCCGACTCAACTACGATTGGTAGGAGGGAGACCAGCAGCATGGCTGGTGTTACGGCGACCGACTATGCACCTTCTATACACGCATCGCTTCCATCTCCGGCTTCGGAGGAAGCGTCGACTGTTACAGAACGGCCTATTGAACGGCAAATCATTTTGGATGCTCACCTGCACACACTCCCGCCAGCAGCGGAGCTCCTTCAACCTCTTCCGGATCACCCGCCTCCGTCATTTACAGAGCGCTTTGAGCACGCCCTCCAGCTTCGAATGACTCAGCTAGCCCTGACAGAACTCATGGAGGGACCTGAGGGGACGGAAGAAAAGTGGGTTGAAGTGTTCCAGTGGTTTGCGAAGAGAAAGGGTCCCGAGTATCAGAGTCGTGAGTTTTGCCACGTTTGCCTCGCGATACGGCTCTAGCGCTTATGTGGCCGCTCCAAGAACGCACATCAATCGACACTAGTCGACATTCGCTCGAAGTAAAATCTGACACGTACGATCCACGAAGTACATCGTTTCTTCAGAATGACGCCAACAGTGTCTACACCGCCAAACCCGTACCAATCACCAACCCGCCCGCAACATCGACTCACGATGAGAAAGGTGCCACCATTCAAAATGGAAAGGCTAGGACCTCTATCGAGGAGACGGAGAAAGAGAAAGACAAGGATAAATCTGCGGGAAAGAAAGTACAAAAGATGCTGAAGAATCGGGTGCACAAGGAGCAAAGGCGCATCACGACGATAGGACGTAAGATTGGGCACGGCGTAGGCAGGCAACGTGGGGGCCTCACCCTGCGGCGGACGACATCGACGCCTAGTAAGGAGCCTTTTGTTTTGCTTCGGATAAATGCTGATGTGGGTGGTTTTCATATCAACACAGTAGACCTGTACAAAGTACTGGGAATCGATCAGGCGTCGTACCAAGCCTCTTCTATTCATTCTCGTCGTCACAGTCCTTACGCTTAACGAAGGCTCCTCAGCGAACTATGGCTAATGAGCGCTGCAACGTTCCGGCGATCTGGGAAGATCGAGCAAGCGCGCGGCGCTATTCAAGAGGCAGAGGTCAGGGATGAAGAGAATCCCAACGTTTGGGTACAGGTGAGCAAGCGTATCATCAGCTGGAGTTATATTGAACGCTTGAATCAAAAATGTTATAAGTTGGGTTTGTACCACACCACATCTGGACACCCAGATCGCGCCATACAACCGTTTAACAAGGCTCTATTCATCTTTCCGGACAGCATCCCCGCCACCGTCCATCTGAGCCAGGTTTATCTCACACTTGCGAAGGAGGGGGCATCAGAAGTGGACAACGTCGACCTTGTTGTGGGAATGTTGTCCGATCTCACGCAGGGACCGGGTTGGGATGTCCCTGAGGCGTGGTATTTCCTAGGAAAGGCTCATGGCATGCGCGGCATGCGCGATCGGGAACGTGAATGCCTTAACTTTGCTTTCTGCCTCGCAGAAGGCCGCCCACTACGTGATTTTGGCGAGGCAGTTGGATGGTGCTTGTAGTCGGCGCGAGATAATCGGAATATCTCCATAGTAGCCATATAATACGTAGTATTGTCTGTGGGATATAAATCTTCACGCATGCTCTAAACGTACAGGCAATGACCACGCACATCGATACAGGGGGACCTAATCATCAATGACAATTACATCTCCTAGCTGCTCCACACGCCTTCGTTTTCCTCTCCGTGTTGAGCTCGACTCAGAAAGGTCTATGATACCATCGGTCGAACGTACGTCTTTCTGCCTCTTTGACCCTCGCGTTGTAGCCCCTGCCACTTCGCTTGTCAACTCTATCACCGTAGTTTCGGGTTCTGTAACCCTATCTGTGTCCGCAGATGCAGATTGGGCACTCGCCCGACCTTTCCCTTTGGCGGAAGTACGGCGGGTATCGGCGGATGCACCGGCATTATTCACGGAAGAGGACGGACTTAAGGGAGCAGCAGAAGGGGACCGCGGTGGCGGTGGCGGTTTGGCGTATAGCTCAGTCCATTGTCGGGCATTGTTGTCATGCGTAGGGCGCTTGCGTAGGAATTCGGTGGCAATCGATGGCACTGGGTGATATAAGCAACTTTGACGCGCAAACGCAAATGATTGCGGCACACATACCTAATGGGTCAGCTAGAAGGATAATATGAACGATATGAGTAACAATACGTGAATAAAGGGGAAGGAGCGACATACAGGGATTGGGATCGGTGAGAAGAGAGCTGAGCGAGAGCACGACCTTGAAGATAGATAGTGCTGGCGACCAGTTATTCTTTAGAATATCGATACAGACGTTCCCCTTTTCTGAGATATTCATGTGATATATCCTAGAAATCGGGTTGAGTGAGCGAGTAGGTCGCATGAAGAACAGAAGAAAGCGAACCGGGTCTGAAATAGGACTTTGGGGGCAGAAAATCTGCGATAATTATCTCAGGTTCTCTTAAGAACGTAGAAATGGCAAGAGGACGCACGGATAATCGTGACTGAGCATGATCTCGACGTTAAATACACCTCCTTCGTAAACGCTACCTTCTGGGCCGGGAATGCGTGCCCTCCATAGAAAAGGGTTGTCGTTGGATACGGGTCCGACCGAAATGTCACCCAAATCCTCTTTCTTGAGGTCTGATATTTCGCGGTGAATGCGCTTTAGTGTTGTCTGTGTGATGCTCTTCAACATCACGAACAAGTGAATAGAGCTCGACTCACGCCTGAGGTGGCCATCGTTGACGTTGAAATCTCTATAGGGAACAAGGCCGAGACCGTGAGGGTCCCTCACGTGATCGTGGATGACCGAGTCACCTGTCGGTCTGTATCACTCCGCTCTTTCTATTCGTTCTTCAGGCGTTCAATCATCATTTCTTCCAATAACCGCTATGATTCCTCGAATATCTGCTTAATCGATTCTTCCTCGAGCGGGAACTCACAACTAGCCTCTTTCTGCTTCGTTATTCTATCCTATCATTATGTTTGGAGAGTCAGAGTCCGAATCCCCGAGAGTTCCTTCGCCGTGGGACCTCGTCCTCGTCCCGGCTTCGGTCGAAAAGCTTCATCATCGCCAAGACGAGCTCCTACTCCCAAAGCTTTCTGCAGAGGTAGATGAGGTGGGTGCTAGCTGGCTTGTGCCAATGTCATTCCTGACCTTGGTTCAGGGTAACGTCGAATACAAACTTCATCTTATAAACCCGTCTTCCACCCGCTTTGCTCGCCTCGTCACCCAGATGAAGTGGCGTCTTCTCGAAGGCGGCGGCCAGGCCATGTATGAATTAGGCGTTGCAGATTCCGGCGCCCTCGTCGGCCTTGTGCCGAATGATCTACAGGCAACACTCGATACGCTTCATGCCATGGCCGCCGAGATCGGCGCACGGGTCATCATTTCAAAGGTAATTGAGGTCACCACCACGGACGTACCCGAGGTAGGCTTCCGTGCTCAGGTGGACAAACGGCATGGAAGCAGGGACGGCCGACGCGCAGCTGCCAAGGACCACCTCAAGGCCCAGACCTCCCCAACCTTGACAGGGTCGCCGCGCTCATTTGTCTCGGCAACCTCTACCTCCTCGCCCTCCTCCCTCGACTCTACTAGCTCACTGGCCACCGATCCGTGTTTGTTGGTGCCTGACTACTCACCTTTATCTTCCCCATCGCTACCCTCCTCTTCTCCTCACAGCGATGATGAGATCGTGCATGGCGATGACCCCCTTCTGGTCTTTCCCCTGTTGGCGGGCTGTTTGCCTCGATGCCTGACACCTCCCAATAGTCATATCACCGGGGAAGAATCATCCATTGAGGACAATCATTTGGACGTTGTCCCGGAGAAATCCTTAGCAAGTGTCAAGGGGGAGGTTGATGCTCGTGAGCTACGCGAGGTTCATTCCGGAGACATCGAACCCGAGCCCGCGGCAATTGTCGTCACGGCCATAGATGGCTTGCCTGACTCCGACGAGTTGCTCGTTGCTGCACTTGGCAAGCTGGAGGTTGCGGCTAGCACCTCTGTCCCCGAGGAACCCAAGAGGAGGATTGTAGAAGCTTTGATAATTCGCGAACTCGACCACGAAGAAGCATTTCTGGATTTTTCTTCTTTTTGATCTCACTTATCTATTTCTTTAACACTTGTTTTGCGTTTTTGAAGAACTGTGGGCGGCAGCCTGCGAGCTATTTTTATGCTGATCTCGTTTCTCCCTACAATACTCTTACTGAGCGCTGTTGAGGTGGTACTTGGATATTGGCCCAAAGTGGCATGGGAGGATATGTCAGGATCTTATTATGTTGTAAATAGTCACCGTGTAAGTACTAGTTACAGTAATTCCTGTCGATTTTATAAATGGGCAAGATGGGGGAGAAAAGTCTTTGGTGCGCCGTCATCACCATGGGGGTCGCGGTGATCATGACGCTCGATGGCCGTCACGCCCACTAGCAGGCTAAGGTAAACTTGAGAACACTTGCTACTAAACCTCTGACTTGGGTACGCCTTGGTACTTAATGAGCTTGATCGTGAATCCTTCAAACAGCTGCGTATTGACTTGGACATAAAGCAGAAGCTTGCAAATGGACATGTCACCTTCTCTGCATCTCTTTCTCCTCTTCAACCTCTAATGGCGTCGCTTTGCCCTGATACAGGGGTTGGAAAAGAGGTACAAGAATACGCTGAAGCCCCTTCCTCTGCCCTCGAATTTCCAACGAAATCAGTACAGATCTCTCGTAGTGGTTGGTTCGAGCTGAGAGGGGTCCGTTGTCTCCCTGATGATGGGCAGCAGCGGCACCAGATTGGTTTACAGATTGAGCAATTTACAAGTGACTAGTGGGAGCACTGCCAACCGCCCTGCACGCTAGGGTCCCAGCTCAGCAGAGGGATAAAGCCAGCTGAACTTCTCCATAGCCTAACCGCAGCAAGATGCACCATTCATTAGCAAACCAGATGTAGAAACCAACCTGCAAGAGAAGACCAACCTTCGAGAGCGACCAGCTCCCTATAAAAGGTTGGCAATTCAATTCAAACCAATCGTTTGTTCGCTGGTCCTCGCCGATCCCCCTTCCCCACAAAGCACTATCTGAAACCAGATTCCAGATCCATAATAAAAGATCGTGTACTTTATGCTTAAAGGACGCACCTGGCCACTGTATACTGGCTTCACTGGATGCCGTTCCAGAAGGCTGTCGATCGGAATCTGTTGTAACATAGGTCGACAGACAAGCTTTTTTGGTTTCATGGGTCAACAAGTGGATCATATGGATTCAAGTGTTTTCAACTTCTAACGACGCTTTTATCCCTTGATCCGATTTGGTGGATACAAGGGTTGGCAACAGAGGGTACATAGGGAGATTGGTCCATTATAATGGTGACCATTGACGTTGTTGACCAGGGCTGTATCCAACAATACACCGTACTCTGTCCTCGTTCGGTAGGATTTCCAACGAAATCAAGTCGGAACTCTTATTATGCTAGTGGCACTTTGGTGCCAGTGGTTGGCTCGGCTGGAAGGGGTCCGAGTCATTGGGACGGCACTGACCGTAGCACAGGAGGTGTTCTAGTAGGGGGATAGACTACTAGTGCTCTACTAGTGCCAGCCGTATACAGCTCACAGCCTCACACGCCTTACCAGCGCGCCACATGTTTAAACTCAGCTGTCGTCGACCATCAGCAAGACACTCCCTTGAATAGCCCATTCACCGAGTATAAATCCCCAAGCGTTACATACGATAGATGGCCGATATCAAACTTGAACCACAAGAAGCCGACCTTCTTCGTTCCTTTTCACCCCTGCAAGAATTCAAGCCCGAGGTAAACCTTCAGTACCATGACATTATTTCTTTGCGATTACTCATCTGTCTGTGCATGATGTTCTATCAGATCATGCCCGCTACCAGTGACAGCCAACTTGAAGCCAAACAGGAGGATACACCTGTGGTTGTCGAGGAAGGGGCTGCGCAAGATATGCCGCAAGACCAGTATCTCAGGCCCATCAACGTGGCCAGTCATGGCATGACAAATGTTCCCCCGCCCCCCAGCGTGAGTCATCTCCATACAGTATGTGTACTGTCGGTCTTATTATCCGGACACACCAGTACTATGCTATGCCAGTGGCTCAACACACATATCACAATGTAGGACATATTCAAGGTGTTCCAGGGCCTCAGCGGGTCATCTATCCCGTGCGTGCCATCTTGTCCAGCGCTCATATATTCTCAAGTAGATCCTTCGCTGTAGGTGAACCATGGGCATAATGGCGAGTATTGCTATGCTCGTCAGCGTTTCATACAAGGCCCCACTCAGGCCGTAGTTCCTTATCCACCGGCTCACCAGGCCCCCGCTCGTGGCCTGCCAGCATCAGAGAGTCTCCGACAACTCGCCAACCATTATGTGCAGCACCCAGGTTCACGGATTAATTCACTTTGCATGGAACGAGGCTCCGCTGGTCGATGTAAGGTGACAATCGTACTTGAAGTGACAGATTTGGTCTGAAATCCCCTCATTGTTATCGTCGAATACTCCCTGATTTGATGTACTTTTTGTGCGCGCTAATAAATGAATGAAACGCGCTTGTTTATGAAAACTCTCTGTTGAGTGTCTTATGGGCATTTATGTGGATCAGGGGGGCACGCGGGGTAAGTTAGTGCATTTGCGATTGGCTCATGGCGAAAAGCAGCCCGCATCAAACCCGAGTGCAGGCGGATATGCAGCATGGCAAAGGACTGCCGTCACATGACTGCCAAAGATCACACCAAGCCCCAGACCTGGTTGCCGTGCTTATTTGTCTCTGACGGTGGGTGGCGAGTGTGTCTGGCGCGGGAGATTGCCACGGTAGGCAGGAACGGGTATAGTAATGTTGACTATGAGAAACCCGTTGTCCCATTCTATCGACTTCACATAAACGTGATGACGCCGTACTCAGTTATTATTACGCTTATATAAAGTCGGTCCTGAGCATCCCCTAAGTGATTCTCCATCACCATCAGTCAACACCAGATGGCCTAGTACAGTAATGGATGTGAGCAGGGTTCGCGTAGTAACTTGAGAACGTTTACAGCTCATCAAAAGCTCAAAGCGACAATGGGTTGCTTAATGTTGATAAGGGCGACCAGAGGAGACGCTGCCCTAGTCATAGGGGAATGCATCAAAGCATGCCATTTGCGGATTATACACGGACCAATACACCCATGAATAATATCTGCATGACAGCGACGAGAAAGAGGAAGGTGATGCGCCGCGAACGTTGTGCGTGAGAAACCGTTCCAATAGCCGCTGGCGTGGCACCGACATCGGGCAGTACGACAGAGCGCAATGAACGGAGCTAGGACAGGTATGTGAGTTGCACAGATGTAAAGTACAGAGGGCACGCACGAGGAAAAACGCGTTTGCTAAAAAGGTGTAGATAAACGCGATTGAGTACAAGGTAGGCGAAGACCCAACCAATCCAACCAAAAGCGTTGCGATCACGCTGGAGGGGAAGGGTGTGAGCTTGGTTGACGAGTTAGCGAGGGCAACGACGCACCCAACAAACTTGTAGCCGCCATACGCGAGGAGATCGACGATAGGATTAGTGCCTTGTATTCCAAGAAGATAACAACCGCCTTTGACGAATAGAAAATCAAGTATGAGGACGACGATTGCCTTTGTGGCAACGACGCCGAATATTTCCGGGTGAAAGCGAGATTGTAGACCTGACTGTAGGGCAGCCACGAGAATATAAGTCACAAAAGCCATAGCTAAAGAAATATCTGAGTGAGCTAGAAGAGGTATGACATATGAGGGATGGCGCACAGGGGATGTAAAGGTCTGGTGCGTTGAGATCGTCTCTCGGTGGCTGAAATTCACCGATGCCTGTCTCTGAACGACGCATTTTACGTGTCCACGGTTTATGCCGCCAAGGAAACACGACGAGACGGAGTTTGCGAATGACATAAGAATTTGAGACATTGAAGTGGTGTTTGAGATGAGTGATTGGTAAGAGTCCACCAAGCTGTGCGCGGAAAAGATGATCAGAACGAGATTGAAGGAAAAAAGAGAACAAAGCGGCACATTTCGCTGAACGTAATTCTGACCGGCAGCAACCGCATTCTGGCCAAGTTGCATGCCAAATTGGGCGGTTGCGCCATCTATTCCCCAGGCAGAAAAGTCAGGAATAGCATGGGGAGCAGCCGGCTGGTTGTGCAATGGGGAAAGATGTGGAGGCTGATGAGAATATTGAGGGTAGGCAGAGGGATGCGAAAAGTGCTGTGATGATTGTGTCGGTTGGGGAGAAGACGCGTAACGCTGGTAGCCTTGGGGAGATGCGGGTGTTGAAGGGGGTTCTGGGATGTATGCAGGGTGGGTTGGCACTGGGTGCTGCAACGGGGGCGGGGAACGAGAGCTGTGATAGTCGGCCATGCGGTGAGTCAACCCGCGCCTGCCAATTGGCCACGACGGTCATCCGGTGACAAACACGACCAAACAACCACCCCGCGCCCCTCAAAAATTCAATTTCGGACGAGCCGACGTGGTACGACCATGTCCCGCCTTACCAACGTGCCAAATTTCAAGAATGCCCCTCTGATTGGCCTTGCAGAGGGTAATGGCTCATTCTCAAATTATGTCCTCGCGTCTCTCGTGCTCGGTCTACCCTGGCTACTCAAGCGCGTCCTCCCTCTCATAAGTCGCGGTGGCTTCAAAACGTATCTCTTCCTTACCGCTCTCCTCGGTGTTCCCATCACAATAGCCTACTGGACTCTTATGAGCATGTTTGGTCCACGCAAGAATGAAAAGGTCGTTCTTCCGTGCAAGGATATCGAGGAGTACATCAACATAAAGGATCCTGAACTCAGGGCTCGCTATCACGGCAAGGAAAAAATACCGATGCAAACATTTCACGACGCGTATTTTGACGGCAAGATTGATTTCAACGGTATTTCTCCCTTCGTCCTACTTTGGCGTCTTTTTGACCGCCATCGCCTTGCAGGAGATATCCTTGACACCTTGGAGGCTCGCCACGATTGGGCAAAAATGGTTTTCACCCCAGAACTGTTCAAATACGTTCTTACCCAGATGATCCCGGAGGTGATTGTCCATTCTGAGAGCCAGGACGAGGAACAGGTCCGCGGCCACTACGACCGTACGCATCGTTATCTCCATAGTTGTTGCTCACCTTATTCATCCTTATGCCTGTAGGCGGTGATGACTTTTACGGATGGTCCGTATCATCCTTAGAGCGCGACCCACTAATAGTTAATTATCCTTTCCAGGTTTTTGGGACCCCGCATGGTTTACACTTCAGGCATCATGACCTCGCTTACCGAGCCTCAGACTCTCGAACAGCTTCAAGACAACAAACTCACTGTCGTCTGTGAGAAGCTCGATCTCCAACCCACAGATCACCTTCTCGATATAGGGTGTGGCTGGGGTACCCTCGCCGCATTTGCTCACAAGAACTACGGCTGTGAAGTCACCGGTATTACTCTGGGTAAAAATCAGACCAAGTTTGGAAATGAACGTATTTTGGCCAACGGCGGTGATCCGGACAGGGCTCGTATCCTCTGTCTAGACTATCGTGCCATCCCTGGTGGTCCCGGCCACTACACCAAGATCGTCAGTCTGGAGATGGCAGAGGTTAGTTGTCTGTATCTATTGCTTCTACTTGTTAACAGTCCCTTGTAGCACGTTGGTGTTCGCCGCTACGATGCCTTCCTCCGTCAGGTGTACGATCTCCTTGACGACGACGGCGTCTTCGTCTTCCAGGTAGCCGGTCTACGGCCCTCGTGGCAGTACGAGGACTTGATCTGGTAAGTGTCACCATCCATTTCCGTCAAAAATATTCCCTCATTTCTACAGGGGTCTTTTCATGAACAAGTATGTCTTTCCTGGTGCCGATGCTAGTGCTTCTCTAGGCTGGGTGGTGAGTCACCTCGAGGCAGCTGGCTTTGAAGTGAAGAATATAGACGTCCTCGGCGTCCACTATTCGGCCACGATCTTCCACTGGTATAACAACTGGCTCTCCAACCGCGAAAAGGTAGTCGCCAAGTATGGCGAGCGCTGGTTCCGCATTTGGGCCTTCTTCCTTGGTTGGTCGGTTATCATTGCTCGCCATGGTGGCTCGGCCGTCTTCCAATTCACACTACACAAGAACCTTAACGCTTATCATCGCATCCTTGGCGTGCCAAACCACGCTTCCATTCATGTCACACCCAAGAAGACGCTTGAGTACGTTCGGCTCTCGTGCTACTCGGCTCCAAGCTGACCTTTTTTTTTCAGGCCGGTCTTGTAGCATTAGGAGATGGGAGGAGTACGTATTGAATACGCTGATGACTGCTTTGCACGCATGCTTCACACATTGAAGCGAGTGATAAAAATTCCTATCTTGTTCATGCACAGCCTTGCGTCTTCTTACCTTCCTGGAACTCGTGCCTTTACTGATTTGGATACATTCTTTCCGTGAAGAACTTGGTGCTCACGCCTCAGGCGCCTTTAAAATCCACCCCTTTGAATATGGGCTTCACTTAATTATATTTTATGGGAACGTGTGTTCTGCGTCACACTGCAGCAAAAAAAGGCTTAAGTCCCAGTAATCATTATCCCTACCATGACTTCCACGAATACTATTCACGGGTATAGAAATCGAAAGTGGTATCAGAGTTCTCTCGTAGAAGACCAGAATTCCCAACACTCCCACTAGAAACCATAAACCGCTCAACTACTATGCCTGGACTATGGCACGGCAAAGGCATGAACAACCAGTTGTGCAAGTGGTGCTCCGCCGCGACCTCCAACAGGATAGATGGCTAACGTGGCGACACCCCAAGCAATTGAAGGAGAGGCCTAAAAGAGACTTACGTTAGGAAGAATGACGTGGGATGTGGAATGACACGACGTGCCTTTGACGGGAAGGCGGCATACAGAACATCTGGGCATTCCGAGACGGGTGCCACAGGCAGAGCAAGTTGATTGAGTACGAGAAGCTGTTGGTTGACCACACCGAGTGCACAGGATAGATACGCCTGTCCGACGACGACCACACGATGACCCACATGATATGTAAGTAACGGGATGGGGCAACGGACATAGACAAAACACAAAGGCGCAACGTACCAAGTTGACTGTGATCCGAATTGAAGTATGAATCGAAGGGTAATCTCAGGAACGGGTCGACCGCTTTAAGCAGCTCGATGCGCTTGTGCAGCAGCTTCCAGCGGAAAAGGACTTCGGCATATGCGAGGACGTGCATTACTAGCTGCTCCGACGACGCGAATGAGTGCGACGATTCTGATTCACTTTCACTGAAATCAATGAGCGTGAGAAAGAGACCACCGTTTTTGAATACAAATATTAGACAGTCAAACAGTCGATACTCACCGCTCCTGTTGCAGCTCCCGTTGCAAGTCTACGACTACGACAGATTTATGCACGGTGGTACGTCTTGCCTTAGCAATCTGGGAGAAGGTCGGGCGGCGCCCTTGCCCGGCCATCGAAGGGGCAGCTGATCCAAGACTACGAGTAGCGCCAACGTCAGTCCGTGAAGTGGGAGAAAGAGGCTGGGGTGAGTCGGATTTTGCCTGTCGTGTTCGAGGAGACTCGATATCACTGAACTTCCGGCTACGGTTCCCGGGTACTGGGATGCCCGCGAGGCCACCGCCTTCATGAGCTGTGGGTTCTCCGTGCCCACCGTCCCTCGGTGGGTCGAAACTACTTCCAATTAGCTGGCGAACATTGTTCGTGTTGAAAAGACTGGACCACGATCCGCGGGAAGACATGGATGAAATGGATGTCGATGCGAAATTGGCGACTGGGGAGGACGCAGGGTACGCCCAGGTGGGTGATTGGACGCGGCCGTCTTTCCATGACGAACGAAATGACAAAAACCCATCATTCTGTGGTTGCCAACCAGGGGTACGATGAGTTATGGCGTGGGCGGGAGAATATTCCTCTGACAATACATTAGAAGTCAGTGATACACACGAGGCAAGACGCTTACGAGGTGGTACAACAGGCCTATGCGCTTTCAAAAGTAGTATGGCCACCATGGCCAGCATCTGTATGTTCTTCTCTTGTGCAAATTTCTCGTACCTTTGTTCGAAGAAGTTAGGATCTGTGCGCTTTGAAGCCATTCCTTACCGACATTTGTTTGATAAAGCTACATGCAAGAGGGTTCGCTACCCATGTCTTCGGAGAACATTCGCCGTACGAAGAGAGGAGCAACCCAAGACTCACGAAGAAATCCTCGTGATCCCGACGATTGTGCTTCCGGGCTATCTCGGCGTTTTTGTTACATGCCTCGGAGGGTGTGGAGGTGTCAAGAACATATTCCACTGCCAGTTCCTGGCCTAAATCAGTGATAGAGGCCCCATCCCGCACAAAGACCGTCACTGCATGTGTGGGAAGTAAGGAATAATTGGCGGGAATTTCATCAAGTGGGCGCGACTGTTCAGATGGACGCCTTTGCTTGAGGCGTGAAAACAGCAACAAGTTCGTCATAATATGTAAAATGTTATCGCCATCTTCTCTGCGTTGTGCCTCTCCACTGGACTTGCGGGAGTCACGCGACGCGAGCGCAAGCCGCTTCACCGCGTCGGCGATGAGGGCAGGTGACTGGAACAACCTCGGGATAGAATCCGTCGGATGAGATGTCGAAGGGGAAGTGGTCAACTCATGAAGGGGATTGCGGACTATACGTGGCGGGGCACGGCTGAAGCAAACAAGCTGTCCTGTTATGGACCTATCAAGAAATTCTCTGTAGTGGCCGGACAACACATACCGTTGGGACCAAAGACGCCTTGAGAAGTCACCGGTTCAGCTAAATTCTTGTCGCTGTGCAAAGGCGAGACGATGGGTTCGTGTTTCGAACGCATAATAGATGTCTCCTCGTCTGAAGAGCTGTCGTAGACGACGTGTTCGGTCCGACGTTGTTTCTCGTCCTCATTGCCATAAAGGAGAAATCTGAGGCATGCCTCTAAGCATGGACGGCGAGTCTCCCTTAGCATGCGTAGGCGCCTCAGCATGAATGCACGGTTGCGAATCGAAATGAGTGGAGATCGCTCTAGGTCCACCGTTGGCGTCCCACCAGGGTGCAACTCCTGCGGATAGCTTTTAGGGAACGTAAATGAAACCCGAACGAAAACCGAGGATGATTCTCCCCATGGTCCATTAAGTCCGAGAGTGCAGGTCCGCCTCTTCACCAAATCGTGCTGAGGTTCGCTCAGTCGTGTGCCTATTTGACACTGTT
>WNFQ01000710.1_pt1 | contig 22629 bp, 20 predicted proteins | sample 5400171 | NCBI WGS metagenome assembly WNFQ01 (sample SAMN13153356, study PRJNA577476) | soil metagenome | isolation source: 20 cm soil under Madrone tree | place: USA:California | collected 2016-06-14 | reverse complement strand
GCGAATTTCCGCGGGCGTTAACGATCCTCCGGCCGGCCCGATCAGCGGATGCGACTCACTCTGGAACGTGTGCTCCATATAAAATGAGTGCATGTTGAGTTTGAAGAACGCCTCAGTGCGAATCTGTCGTTTGATGTAATCAAGAGTCGGCACCGGTCCGCGGCTGATGTCATCCGACACGGCGCGCCAACGCATAGTGGGCCAGTCGGTGATCGTTAATACCGGAATCGATGCCGTTGATCCCTCGCCCCGGACAAGTTGTTTCAGCGTCTGCAACCCATAAAATGTACCAGCCGTCGTTTTTCCGGCCACCACAATTTGACGAACGCCCACCATGAGAATGTACGCCTCGTCGCTATTCCAGTTCGCGGATGATCCCGAGCCTTCACCTACAAGCGCGGCTTGGATTTTTGGCAAATCCATACGGCCGATCAGAATTCGGGTTGCCGAGTTACCCCCAAGTCGAACTGTGACGCCCGCGGATTGCTTCAAATCATCGACAAAATCCTGAGCCGCAAATCGATCGTCCTCCGATTGTGGATCGGCAAGGATGATGCGTGTTCCCTGCCTCAGATCAAACCTGTCTTCCGTGACGTGGTTGATTTCCTTCGGGGCCGGAATTACCTGGAGCTTTAGCGACTGCGCGACAACCTGCCCGCCAGCGCACCCCAAAGCGCAGACAATGGCCGCCCGCAGGAAGTAGGTTCGTGTTAGAGTTGTGGTCATCAGTCGAGTCTCGTTATGACGCTATAAAGTTTTATTGATCGAGTTGAATGGACGGACGACTATTTACCTGAAATTGCGTGCGAATACAATGAGAGTTTTGAGCCTGTTTAGAAGCGGGCTATCGCCCGCTTGGTCGGGCAGTAGCCCGGCTCTAAACGAAGAGAGAGGATTTTCGTGTCCTTAATGCTTCAGGAAATCGCCGAGCAACCAGCCGCTCTGGCGAAGACAATTACCGAGGAGCGCGCCAAAGTTGCGCGGCTTGGCGAGTCATTGCGCCGGCGCGAGATCGATCTGATCGTGCTGGTCGCGCGTGGTAGTTCGGACAACGCCGCACTGTTTGGCCGCTACCTTTTGGAAATCACCACGGGTATTCCCGTCTCACTCTCGGCGCCTTCGGTCTATACGCTCTATCAGTCAAAGCTGAATCTCAGAAGAGCCCTCGTCATAGGCGTTTCCCAGTCAGGTGAAGGAGAAGACATCAATCGAGTTCTGGAAATCGCCCGCGCGCGTGGCGCTTTCACGATCGGAATTACCAACGAGTCTTCGTCATCAATGGTCGGCGTCGTTGATGAAACACTGTTAATGCATGGCGGTAAGGAACGTTCAGTAGCCGCGACCAAGACCTTTACCGGCCAGATGTTGCTTTTCTATCTGTTGGCAGCGGCCCTCGCGAACGATGGACGTGCGATTGACTATCAGCTAATTCCCGATCTGGCGGCGCGTGCTCTCGAGCAGCGGCCGGCAATAGTCGAGCTGGTCCAACGCTATGTGTTCATGGAAAACTGTGTCGTGGTTGGGCGTGGCCTGGCTTATGGAAATGCGTATGAGTTTGCTTTGAAGCTAATGGAGACGTGTTACGTCGTGGCCGAGCGATTTTCGTCAGCAGACTTTCTGCACGGGCCGGTGGCGATGATCGAACGCCACTTCCCGGTAATTATTTTTGCTCCACCCGGTGTCATGCTGGAAGGCACGAAAGATTTAATCCGGCGCTTGCGCGAGCTGCGCGCTGATACCCTCGGGATTACCGCTGACCTTGAAGCGGCCGCCTCGTGCTCACGGTCGATCATCATGCCTCGTGAGATCGATGAGTTCCTCGCGCCGATTCCTTACATTATTCCTGCACAACTGTTCGCAGCGTTACTGGCTGAAGCGAAGGGCCTGGACCCGGACGCGCCAAGATCATTGTCAAAAGTTACGAGAACGCTGTGATTCCTCCGTTTGTAGCGCAAGTTGTTAACTTGCGTCTCGTCTGTAGCGAAACCTTGAACCTGCTCGCGTCGCTTTGCAAACGGAGCTAAAGCCTTGCGTTTAAACGTGGCGGGCCGATTGGATTTTGTGCTTGAAAGTCATGTAAGACAAGCCGATAATTAGGCCGTCAATGAACCAAGATCCAACCAAAGAACTTCCTGATAAGAGGTCATTCGAAGAGCGGGTATTCGCCCGATTCGATATGGTTGACGCGCGCTTCGATACTGTCGATGCGCGCCTTGAGAAACTTGAGGCACACTCGTACGACACCAAGCCCATCTGGGAGCGGGCGCTCAAAGAAATTCACGACACGCGCATAGAACTGGGTGAAGTGAAAGCGGGGCTTGCAGGGGTAAAGACCGACGTGGCAGGGCTAAAGAGCGACGTAACCGGGTTGAAGACCGACGTGTCCGGCTTGAAGACCGACGTGTTCGAAATGAAGAACGAGTTCTCGGATGCGAAACGCGAAGTAAGACGGCAAGTGACTAAGCGACTAGATCAAATCCAGGTCTTCCAATTTGAGTATCGCGAAGATATTCGCGCTGCTTATGAACGAATTGAGAAACTCGAAAAAAAAGTTGGCTTAGAACCTGACCACAGTTAGACTCAGGCCTCGTGAGCCCTGATAACCCAAGAGACCTCAACCAATCTTCCCAATCTGATAATCACCAATTGTCATCTCATAACGGGGCCCTGCTCAGTGTACTCGGCGTGGGCTTTGGTCTCGCCGTGACGATCGGTGGCACGATCGGAATGGGTATCCTGCGTACTCCCGGCGAAGTCGCCGCCCAACTTCCGACAGCAAAATTATTCATCGGCGTCTGGATCCTCGGCGGTGTTTATGCCTTACTCGGCGCGATCACGGTCGCCGAACTGGGCACGATGATTCCCCGCTCGGGCGGCTGGTATGTCTTCGTTCATCGAGCGATGGGAAACTATCCGGGGTTTGTCGTGGGTTGGAGCGATTGGCTCTCGACCTGCGGGACTCTGGCAGTTATCGCGATGGTGGTTGGCGAATACACTGCGGTGTTGATTCCGCGGCTCGCCGGCCACGAGAAATCTGTCGCACTCGGAGTCACGCTCGTCTTCGCGGCCCTGCAATGGCGAGGAATTCGTTGGGGCAGCTTCACACAAAACATAACCAGCTTGCTGAAGACTTTGGTCTTCGCCGTCATCGCTATAGCCGCGTTTACCTATGGAGGGAACTCCAGCACCGGGACCTCTCTGGCCGTGCCTCGCGGCTTTGCGATGTTCGGGGCCCTGATTATCGCGCTGCAAGGTGTCCTGTACACCTACGACGGGTGGTACGGCGTCATCTACTTTGGCGAAGAGGTTCGCAATCCCAAACGCGACGTGGTTCGTTCGATGATTGGCGGCGTGCTGCTGATAATTGCGATCTATCTGATCGTAAACCTCGCCTATGTCTACGTACTGCCGATGTCACAACTCGCAGGTGAAAAGTTTGCGGCCGGCGCAGTTGCCAACAAGATCTTTGGCGTCTATGGCGACAAAACAATTCGGGTGCTGGCAATTCTCTCACTGCTGAGCACGATCAATGCTTACACTTTAACCGCACCGCGGATTCTTTACGCGATGAGTTGCGACGAGCTCTTCTCGCACCATGCCACCAGAGTAAACAAAGGCGGCACGCCAACCATCACTTTGCTAATCAGCACTCTCGTAGCGGTGCTTTTTATCTTCAGAAGTTTCGAGCAGGTTATGGCGGCGCTCGCTTTCTTTTTTGTGGCGAATTACACGATGGCCTACCTTTCGCTGATCGTGCTGCGCGTGCGCGAACCTGATCTGCCGCGCCCATACCGCGCCTGGGGATATCCGTGGATTACGGGAATAGTTCTACTGGGCGCGATCGCGTTTCTGGTGGGAGCCGTGATTAGCGATCGACCTCACAGTCTGTTTGCCCTCGCTATTCTGGCTGTCAGCGTTCCCATCTATCTCACCGTGCGCTTCATGTCTTCGCGCCATCGCCGGCCCTAACGAGTAGGCTTTGCCGCCGGTCAAAAACGATCCACGAAATCACACGAAGTCCAGTTGCCGGTTCGTTCCAATTGGTGTGATTTTGCGGATCGTTCGTCAAACCAAATAGAGACAGACCGAACCCAAAGTCACGGTACGCTTCGGAGCGATCAAGAATTTTGCGCTGGAAGCAACCGCCAAAGCGTCGGATGCGCACGCTTCGAAGTGTGTGTTATTCTCGCTTTCGGTTTGAATGAATTGCGAAAGTGGCGGAATTGGCAGACGCGCCAGACTTAGGATCTGGTACCGAAAGGTGTGGGGGTTCGAGTCCCCCCTTTCGCACCATAGAACAGAGATCGGAAATCAGAGGTCAGAGGTCAACGCATGGAAGAGTATGGCAACAACTTTCACTATCATCTGAGCGAGGGCTGGAAAAGTATCGAGTCGCCTTTTGACCCGACGGAAACGGACTTCAACGAGCAGCTCAAACGTCTCGGCTATTTTGAGCACGCGACGTTTACCGTTGGTGATGTTTCGTCTTTTTCGGTCGAATGGCACACACCGACTCGCGAAGGGTGCCCGCCATTCCCTTACTTGATGATAGTTAGTGACGGCTCGTCATTATGGCAAGTCTTTGCGTCAGATTTTCCTAGCGCAATTGACGTTCTGCACAAGTTTGCTTCAATCGCACAGGCTGGACTGGTGCACGATGTTTACGACGAGACCGAAGCGACGCGCTTCAAGGAGTTCGACAAGACCGAAGAACGCCAGCGTGAGATTGCACGAAAGCGCAAGGAACGTAGTCTCAGCCGCGCGTCGTAAGCCAAACGAGAAACGCAGGACTAGCCGTTCAGAGTTCAAGCTTTAGCTTGTGAAATTAAAAGCGCAACCTGAAGGTTGAACTCTGAACTTTTCTTTTTATGAAAACTGAAATCAAAGATATTTCACCGACCAGGAAGCAGATTGACGTCGAGATTGACGCCGCTGCTGTGCGTACCGTCTACGACCGCATCAGTGACAACTACGCCAAAGCGGCGAGTGTTCCCGGGTTTCGGCCGGGACATGCACCGCGAGCTGTCGTGCGCACGCGTTTCAAAGATCAAATTCGCACCGAGGTCCTGCGCGAATTACTCCCGGAGGCCGTGCAACAGGCTGTCGAAGAGCACAAACTCGAACCGCTGGGCGAACCAGAGCTCAATCTGGAAAACTCCGAGGGGCTCGACCAACTCGGCCAACAACCGATTTCGTTCAACGTCAGCGTCGAAGTGTTGCCCGAAATCAAACTAGGCAAATATAAAGGTCTCGAAGTCGCGCGTAGCTCCCGCCCCATAAAGGACCAAGATGTCGATCGGGTGATTGAATCTCTGCGGGAAGGTTCCGCGACGCTCGAGCCGGTGGAAGATCGTGGCGCCCAACCAAACGATACAGTCACGGCCAGCTTTCACGGCACGTTTCCCAACGAACCCGATGCCGAACCCATCAAGGTCGAGGACGTCGACGTAGTGCTCGGTGGCGAGGGCGTCGTGCAGGAGATCACAGACCAGCTCACCGGCACGAGGCCCGATGACGAAAAGACTTTTACCATAAATTATCCGCCTGATTTCAGCGCAAAAGGTCTCGCCGGTAAAGAGGTCGCATATACCGTGAAGGTCAGCGCGGTTCGGATCAAGGAATTGCCCGACCTTGATGACGAGTGGGCCCAGAGTCTCGGCGACGAGATCGAATCGCTCGCGCAGTTGCGCACCAAGGTTTGCGCCGACCTGGAACAGCAGGTCAAGCAGGAAGCCGACAACAAGATGCGGGGCGCATTGATGCGACAGCTCGTCGAGGCGCACGAGTTTGAATTGCCCGAGCGTCTGGTCGAACATCAGACCGAGCACCGACTTGAGTCGGTAGTGCGCGACATGATTGGCCAGGGTCTCGATCCGCGCAATCCTGAATTGCAATGGGACAAGGCGCGTGAGTCTTTGAAAGAGCAGGCCAGCTATGATCTGCGCAGTTCACTTCTCCTCGAACACATCGCCGGAGAAGAGAAAATTGAAGTGAGCGATCAGGAAGTTGAAGACGAGATCAATGCGATTGCTGAAGCCTCCAGACAGTCCGCAGATCAAGTGCGCGCTATCTTGACAAAGCAAGGTGGCGAACGTAGCATCGCTGGCAGGTTGCGCAACCGTAAAGCACTTGAATTGTTAGTCGAAAATTCGCGCGTGACTGATGAAGAGTGGAAGGAACCAGAAGAGTCTGACGACGATACGCGGGAGCAGAAATAATTTTCCATTTCTCATTTGGCATTCTTTGACGACGAGACAGTTTTTTAGATGGCAAATGAAAAATGACAAATGGGATATGGAAATAGACGAAATCCAACCCTCTGAGTTTTTGATCTCAATCTCAAATTAAAGAGCTGATATGGCACTGATCCCCATGGTAGTTGAGCAAACGTCGCGCGGAGAGCGAGCGTTTGATATCTACTCGAGACTTCTTAAAGACAACATCATTTTTCTCGGCACGCCGATCGACGATCAGATTGCTAATCTGATCGTCGCGCAACTACTTTTCCTCGAGGCCGAGGATCCCGAAAAAGACATCAACGTCTATATCAACTCGCCCGGCGGCTCAGTTACCGCGGGTTTGGCAATCTATGACACGATGCAATTCATTCGTCCGGACGTGACCACGATCTGTGTCGGCATGTGCGCATCGATGGGCGCCCTGTTGTTGACCGCCGGAGCTAAAGGCAAACGTTTTGCTTTGCCGAATTCCCGCATCCTGATTCATCAACCGTCGGGCGGCATGCAGGGGCAGGCCACTGACGTGCGCATTCATGCTGAAGAACTCATCCGCATTCGTGAATTGACGTCCGAGATCCTCGCCAAGCACACCGGCCAGAGCATGGAACAAATTGAGCGCGACGTCGAACGCGATCGTTATTTATCTGCCGTTCAAGCCAAAGAGTATGGTTTAATAGACGAGGTGATCGCGCACCGCGAGTAGATGTAGCGCAAGTTATTAACTTGCGCGCGCAACTTAAACAAGCTGCGCTACACAAATCTTACAGTCTCAACGGAGTTCCCCAAGACTATGGTAAGACGAACCGACGACACGCTGCGCTGCTCGTTCTGTGGAAAATCTCAGAACGAAGTGAAGAAGCTCATTGCGGGCCCCACAGTCTACATCTGCAATGAGTGCATCGACATCTGCAACGAGATCATTACCGACGATCAGCAGGCTGAGTCGGTAGCCTCTCGTCCACCGCTGCCCAAGCCGGGGGAAATCAGGGCCTTCCTCGACGAATACGTTATCGGCCAGGAAGAGACCAAGAAACAGCTTGCGGTCGCCGTCTATCAGCATTACAAACGCATCGAACTCGCCCGCCGGCGCGCCGACGTAGAGATCCAAAAATCCAACATCGTGCTGATTGGCCCGACCGGCACCGGCAAAACTCTGTTGGCGCAAACACTGGCGCGCATGCTCAGTGTCCCCTTTACTATTGTCGATGCGACGACGCTGACCGAAGCCGGTTACGTCGGCGAAGATGTCGAGAACATCATTCTCAAACTCCTGCAGGCGGCCAACGGCGACGTCGAACGCGCCCAGCAGGGCATCATCTACATCGATGAGATCGACAAGATCTGTCGTAAGGACGAAAACCCTTCGATCACGCGTGACGTCTCAGGCGAAGGCGTGCAGCAGGCTCTCTTGAAAATTCTGGAAGGCACGATTGCGAATGTTCCGCCGCAGGGCGGTCGCAAACATCCGCATCAGGAATTCTTCCCCGTCGACACGACCAATATTCTCTTTATTTGCGGCGGCGCGTTCGTCGGCCTCGAAAAAGTTGTCGAGCGTCGTTTGCGCAACAAGTCGCTGGGCTTTCATGCCGAGGTCAAGAGCGGCTCGCAGCGTCAGGCCGAAGCGCTGGCGCACGTGCAACCGGAAGATCTGATTCGCTATGGATTGATTCCGGAATTCGTGGGCCGCTTACCTGTCTGCGGCGTGCTGCATGAATTGGATGAAAGCGCTCTGGTCAAGATTCTCACCGAGCCAAAGAATGCGCTGGTCCGGCAGTACCAGAAGAAGTTTGAGTTTGACAACGTCAAGCTGCGCTTCACCGACGACGCCCTGCGCGGGGTAGCGGGCCAGGCCCTGCAACGCAAAGTCGGCGCGCGCGGTCTGATGATGATTCTGGAAGAACTTCTGCTCGAGGCGATGTACACGCTGCCCTCGCAAAAACGCATTAAAGAATTCGTGATCACCAGCGAAATGGTCGAGCGCCGGCGGGCGATGCCGGGTGAAGGCCTGGCCGGTGTGGATGACGCGGCTGCTTAAAGTCAGATTGGGCTTTGCTCAGTTCAATGGCGGTTAAGGTACAACATCGAAAGTTGTTGCATTTGATTGGATGTCTGGACCTTTGTGATGAAAGCGGTGTCCTAAAGTGAGTTCGTAGTGTCCGGCCTCGAGGGAACCATACCATTTTACCAAATCAATATACTCCACAGTTGTTTGCTTGTTCGGCTCAAGTGTTACAGCGATGACTGGACTCAGACCGTTCGGTCCATACTTGTCCTTAGAGTCAATGCTCCTTTTGACGCCTTCCAGGTAGTCGACTTCCTTACCATCCTTTAAAAGGCGAGGCCGATAATGGAAAAATCGATCACCCTTATCCATCACCAATGTCTCGTTCGATTTATTTGTGATTAGCAGAGCCACTCTAATCGGTTCTCCGATCCTGAACTCCTGCTTCAAGACGTAGCTCCCCTCTCTGCGGCTGTATCCTATCGGTGTTATCGAGACTTCGGTCACGCGATCAATCGTCTCGCTCTGCTGGACGGTCTGGCGCGCTTGAGAGCTGACCGCCAGCAAGACTGCAAAAGCCCAAAGCAAGGTTAGAACCAAGCAAGCGTTCCGGAGAGTCTGTGCAGTGTGGGAATAGCGATTGATCAACTGTTTATGTTAGGGGAACGATTTCGAAAGTAACCGCATTGGATTTAGCCGAAGGTTTTTCGGCTATAGGGAACCAGTCTGATTGTGTTCTGAGATGCTGTGCCGATGCCTTGCTGTGACGGTCGGCTGGCGGACGCGATCACTTGCTGGAAGATACTTAACGATAGGGCTATAAGAAAAGCTATCCAAGAATTGAATCGTAGGGTCCAGGCTTCGGCATCTTTCATTTCGTTCAGAAGCTGTTGAGTCAGCCTTTTACTAAGGCACAATCTCAAACGTAACTGTGTTGGTTTCTATCGGTCTGCCCTTGGAGCGAAAACGATACTTAATATTGAACTGATATTTGCCTGACTCGAGAGCCCCATACCAATGAGTAAGATCAATAAAATCCACCGGCAATTTTTCATTGGGTTGGATCACTGTCGATACATTACGACCAGGGCCAGGACCATTTCGATCCTTTACTCGAAGAATCTCGACCAGCCCCTCTTTGTACGGCATTAGCTCTCCATCCTTCAAGAGTCGTGGCCGGTAGTGAACATGTGGATCTCCCATCAAGACCCAGATCGGCTCTGCTAATGTGTTGGTCATAGAGACAAGAATTACCTTCTTGTCCTCCGCGCGGCTAGCGCTGTACTGTTGTTTCGGCGTAGATAGATCCGCACCTACAGGCGTAATTGTCACCTTGGTGCCAAGCTCATGCTTGTTTAGTTCAATGACAGTATCCTTCTTACTCGGGGCGTCTTTCGTTGCTTTTTGTTGCGAAGGATAGGCTAGTCCGACGAGGGCGCCGATCGCAACGAGCAAGACTACTATCTTGAATTGGATTGTTCTTGCATTCATTGGATTTTTCCTTTTCTTAGACAACTTACGTAATCACATCCATCCGTCACCCAGTCTCAGCGTCATTGGCAAATATATTTGCGACCAACATAACAGGGGTCGACTTCTGGAGTGGGAGTCGGTGTTGGCTCGCCCGGACAGGCGCCATAGACCAAGCTTGTGACATTACCTTGATGTGGTGTTTGAACATAGACTGAGGGGATCCCTTGCTTAGGCCCAGGTGATGAAAGGCTAAAACCCTCAAGGTATGGCGGGTTATAGACGGAATTGTAAACCACGTCCCCTTTCCAGTTCCACGGAAGTTTTGCGAGAACCCGCTGGATAAGAGGATTGTATGTATCGCCAACAAAGTAAACGACATACATCTCGAACTCATCACCACCGGAGAGGTAGTCCAGCGACATCTCGGGACCATCCAGCTCAAACCCAGGACTATCGTCAGCCGTAATAGTGAGCAGACCTCCTGCGTCATGCTCAGCAAAGCTTTTCAAGCTAGGTGAAAAGGCGCTATATGGATCGTTGGTGTCCAACATCCATGGGCTAAAAACCGAAGGGCTCGTCTGACATTCAAAGCTGCTCTCGCCGCGCCTCCTATGCCTCGAATCGGGATTGATGATTTGCACAAACTTCAGTTTGCTGTCAATCGGCGCCGAGATATAACCAGCGGGTGGCATAAACGTTGCGCTAAAATCGATCCCATGCTCCTTACGGCCTCCAGGATTAGTATTAAGACACCCGAGAGTGTACGTGACTCCTTCGATATTTGAACAATGCGCGCCTGCGTTGATTTGAGTTCCGTGCTGTTCGGCGGAGAAACTCACGAAATCCGGGATGGTAACGGCTATATTTACATATGCTGAGGCGTGACAGATGGTGCCAGGTGGAGTGAACGTGACTCTTACGGTTTTTGCTCCCTCGGACGGCCAATAAGCCCTAAAAAAATAAGACGGAATCATAGGGTCAGGGTCACTCCGAGCATCATTTGGCGCTGACCAATGGAAGTTGCCGCCACCCTGCACGATTTCACCGTCGGATAAGATCGCGAGAGCTTCCAGTTGCACATTCGCCCCAACCAGAGCCGGCTTCGTCATACCATTAATCACTGCATCCGAGCCGCCGAACGTAGCTCTAATTTGGATAGTGACATTCGGGCATGGCGCGGGAGTGATTAACGAATCAGATGTAGATCCAAGGTAGATGTATTCCGTTTCAAGATTCGCCGGCGGGCCATAGCCATAGAAATACCACCAGGGACCGTAGTAGCCAGGATACCCAAAACTGAAGCCAAAGGGATCCCACCAGTAATTCTCAGAGCAGCTATAACAGTAGTTACAGTATGGATCAAGGAAATAGTCGAAACAATAATAGCAATAGGGATCACACTCTCTAATATTAACCGTGGTATAGAAGTGAGCAACAAGATAGTGATCGCTGTATAGCGTGTACTGAGTGAGCGGAAAGGCGGGAGCAATTGTCAGCACCTCAGCGATAAAGTAACCCTCGTCATAGCCAGAATCCAACAGATTGCCAGATTGGTCGTACAAGTAGCCTTCGACGTAGGCCCTATAGTGGAAAGCGCCAATGTAGTCGACTATTGTCGTTGAAGAGCCGTAGACCGTGTTGGTGATATCGTCGTATCCCACCTGAGAGTAGCCAAAAGTCTGTTGGGCATTGGCTTGGAAGGGTACCAGGCAGTACAGACAGAAAAGAAGCGCCGCGCAGAAGATTAACTTCTTCATAACCTTATCTCCCTTGCTGTGAAGGACGCGATTGTGGAAGTTGCGCATGGCGCGGCCCCATGGGCGTTGCCGGACGCTGACGATTCCCCGGTTCTGAGGTCATCCGGGCCTCGACGTTGCTCTTAACAAACCCCTCGAATCGCTTGAATTCCTGATCACCGAAAGCGGCTTGTAGACAATCTTTAGCCCGAAGAACGATCGCATTTCGCTCATCCCAAAGGTTCTTTAGTTCTGCCGGAGGCTCCGGTGGGCTCGTACCCTTTGGCAGTTTCCCGTTACCGTTCTTCGCCAACGCTTCATCAATAATTGCCCCGGCTTTGGCATCCTGCTTCGCCACTTCTTCGTCACAGCTCGAAGCTATCTCGTCAAACATCCTGGCTTGTTCGTCGTTTAGCTTGGCTTCTCGTTGATAAAAGCCGCGCAGAAATTTTCCGTCGTTACCAAGTTTCTCAAGGTCGGTCGCCTTTTTCTTCATGGACACGTGATGATGGAATAACTGATGGTATACCTCATAGTCGGGAATCGACTGCGCCGGTTGCTGTCCTCTTTTCTTTTGTCCTTGTGTTTGCTGGAAGTTGAAGGCCAAACCAGTGGCTATCCCTGCAGCGATGCAGAGAGCGATAAGCAGTCGCTTCTTTTTCATAAGAACCTCCGGGAATGAAGGTTAAGACTAGAGAGTCTTGCCCTAATTGGGACTCTTCGCTGGATGCTTCGGCGTTGGCTTTCTTGGGAACTTCAGTGAAGCAAGCCAGTGGAGAACCGAGACTCGGCATGTATAGTCCAGTTTACGCGAGGAAAGCAAAAGAGACGATGTGTTTTATTTTTCAATTGTTGTGGGACTGGCAGCGCCGTACCGGTGGTAATCTTCGGTGGCGCGTTTGATGAGAATGGTTTACAATCAGCGCAGTTGCAGATGGAGGGCGAGACGACAAAGCGGCTCGCCCTTATTCGCAGCAGGTGGCGACGAGCTGAGCTAAATCTTCGAGAGCAGCCCTATTCGTCGTTTTATTCAGCGTCCCGACGTATTTTCAGGAGCTTCATTCTCAGCATTTCACGCCCGCAGTAAAGAAAATCATGGAAGAATATTCAGACCGTAGTCCTGCTGACATCGCCCGTTATCCGATGGTGCCAATCCGCGATGTCGTGATCTTTCCGTTCACAAAAGTCGCTTTCAAGATCGGCCGTCCCGGTTCGGTGCGGGCGCTGGAGATGGCGCTGGCTTCAGATCGAACTATTTTTCTCTCGACGCAACATGACGCCACCGTGGATGAGCCCGCGCCGGAACAGATTTACAGCGTCGGCACGATCGCTCGCATTCTGCAATCACAGCGTCAGGATAACGGTCAGATCAAGGTCGTGGTCGAAGGCCGCGAACGCGCAACGACCGTGCGGGTCGAAAACAACAACGGCGCGTTTACCGCTTTGGTCCGGCGCGCGCCGGCCGTGAATGAAGAAGGTGTTCGCACCGACGCCCTGGTGCAGAAGATCGCGCAACTGGTCGAACAGCATCTGCGCCTGGCTCCCGACGTGCAGCCGGATGCTTTACAGACTGCGATGCGGAACGCCGATCCATCACACATGGCAGATGCGCTTGCCTCGCAACTGCGCATCTCGGTCGAAGACAAACAGGGACTGCTCGAACTTTTCTCCGCTCAGGCCCGCCTGGCTCGCTTGATAGAAATTCTGGAAATAGAACTGGAAAAGCGCCAGCTCGATCGCACTATTCAGACGCGCGTAAAGCGACAGATGGAGAAGGCCCAGAAGGAGTACTACCTCAACGAGCAAATCAAAGCGATCCATAAGGAACTTGGCCGCAAGGATGAGCGCGCGGAAATGGACGAGCTCAAGAAGAAGATCGAAGAAGCCGGCATGACCGAAGAGGCTAAGGAAAAGGCCTTGCAGGAATTGCACCGGCTGGAAGCCATGCCGCCGATGTCCGCCGAAGGGACTGTCTCGCGCACGTACATTGATTGGCTGGTTTCGGTGCCCTGGAAACAAAAATCAAAAGAGATCCGCGACTTGACCAAAGCCGAAGAGGTTCTGAACGAGGATCACTTCGGTCTGGAAAAGATTAAGGACCGTATTCTCGAGTATCTCGCCGTGCGGCAACTGGTGAAGAATCCGAAAGGGTCGATTCTCTGCTTCGTAGGCCCGCCGGGAGTTGGCAAGACCAGCCTGGGAAAATCGATTGCCCGCGCGACGGGACGAAAGTTTGTGCGGCTCAGTCTTGGTGGCGTGCGCGATGAAGCGGAAATTCGCGGCCATCGGCGTACCTACATCGGCGCGTTGCCGGGCCAGATCATTCAGATGATGAAAAAGGCCGGCACCGTCAACCCGGTGCTGCTGCTCGACGAAGTGGACAAACTGGGAACAGATTTTCGTGGCGACCCGAGCGCGGCCCTGCTGGAAGTACTCGATCCGGAACAGAACCACATGTTTCAGGATCACTACCTGGACGTTGAATACGATCTGACAAAGGTCTTTTTTATCGCGACGGCGAATGTGTTGCACACGATTCCGCCTGCGCTCCAGGATCGTTTGGAAGTTCTGCGTCTTTCGGGCTACACCGAACGCGAAAAACTCGAGATTGCCAAGCGCCATCTGGTGCCCAAACAAGCCGAGGCCAATGGTCTGAAGGCTGAGCAATTTGAATTCGCTGACGAAGGCATTGTGGAAATAATTCGCCACTACACACGCGAAGCCGGAGTGCGCAATCTCGAGCGCGAGATCGGCTCGTGCTGTCGCAAAGTCGCGCGCAGGTTCGTAGGTGAAAGCGTAGCCGCGGATTTCAAGGACGAAATCGGCGCTGAGCGTGTCCGTGAAATGCTGGGACCGATCAAGTTCCGGCAACAGGTCGTTGCGGCCGAAAGCGAAATCGGACTGGCGACGGGCCTGGCCTGGACCGAGGTTGGCGGTGAAGTGCTGCAGATCGAAGCCACCCTGACCAAGGGTCGCGGCACAGTTACTTTGACTGGAAAACTTGGCGACGTGATGCAGGAGTCAGCGCAGGCGGCTTTGACCTGTATCAAATCCCGCGCTGAACGTCTCGGTATTAATCTGGATTTCATTCGCAAACGCGATCTGCACATCCACGTTCCTGAGGGCGCGATTCCTAAAGACGGCCCCTCCGCAGGTATTACCATGGCGGCCGCGATGGCCTCAGCGCTGATGCGATCACCAGTGCGCAAGAACGTAGCGATGACCGGAGAGATCACTCTGCGGGGCAAGGTTTTGCCCATTGGCGGCGTGAAGGACAAGCTTCTGGCGGCGCACCGTTTTGGGATCGATACGATTATCCTCCCAAAAGACAACGAGAAGGACTTGCCGGACGTGCCCGAAGAAGTGCGCAATGTACTGACGATCAATCTGGTCGAAACGATCGACGAAGTGATCGCGCTGGCCCTCGAAGAGGCGCCGCCCGCAAACGCTGTCACCGTTGAAGCAACTGCGCCTTTGTGGACGACCGAACCCCCGCCGCAGGGGTTGCAGACTCCGGCTGAACAATAACTCGGCAATCAGTTTTTGTTTTTTTGGTTTGAGACTCAGAGTACGCGCTAAACGTTAGCGCGTTTCTCTGCCTTTTGCAGAACTATCTTTCATTTAAGGAGAGCAACAAGAATGAGTAAGCAAGAAGATGCAAATCTGATCCTGAAACTGTACGACCTCCGTCGCGAACCGGTGATGCGGGAAGCACGCAACTGGTTCTTCACTTTCAACCCGACCAGCGCCGCCGATTACATGGAGACGATGTTCGGCGATCACAGCGGACACGCCCGCATGGTTATCTCTTACTGGGACATGGCCGCATCGCTGGTAAACAACGGAGCGATTGACGAAACGCTCTTCAACGATGCTAATGGCGAGCACTTCTTCGTCTTCGCCAAAATCGAGCCGATCCTCGAAGAGATCCGCCAGACTTCAAACCAGCCCGACTTTCTCAAACATTTTGAGACGCTGATTCGCCGGGCGCCGAACAGTGCTGAACGCCTCGCCGCCATCCGCGAGCGAATCAAGATGATCCAAACGATGATGGCTGAGCGGGCCGCCAAGGCCCAGGCCGCAACTGCGTAGTCTTAACTGCGGTTTACCCCTAAAGAGATCGAGGCTGGCAGAAATTTGCCAGCCTCGAGTTCCCTTCTTCGTTTCAGAATGAAAGTTATCAGCGCCGTATTCCTGAAGAGCGCCTTTCAGGAGGCTGATTGGGTGCAGGATGCGAAGCCGGAAATTGCTTTTCTGGGACGCTCGAACGTAGGCAAATCAAGCCTCATTAATTCGTTGCTGGGTGTTCGGGGTCTGGCGCGCACGTCCAATACACCTGGCCGCACACAGTCGCTGAACTTCTATTTGATTAATGATCGTTTTCGCTTCGTCGATTTGCCCGGTTATGGCTACGCGAAGGCGCCGAAAGCTCTGAAAGCGGAATGGGGTGTATCGGCCGAGAACTACCTTGCCAAACGCGAGCAGCTTGTGCTATCAATTCACCTCGTAGATTCGCGTCACGAACCCTCGAAACAGGACTTGCAACTTCACGAGTGGCTCAAGCACAATCAAAAGCCACACTTGATCGTCGCTACGAAATCCGACAAGCTTTCGAACAATGAATTGCGCAAGAATATAGTTCGCGCCGAGCGCGCGTTTAACTCCGGCAGGGTATTGGTTTACTCAGCGACGGAGAAACGTGGCCGAGAAGAGGTTTGGAAGGCAATTGAAAAGTCATTAAAAAGCTAGCGAGGCCGCCGCTAGTGCGAGTTCGTCCTTGCGAATTTCCAGCTTTGGTTTAGAATTAGAAGTCCAAAATCGATAAGCAGAGACAAAAGAGAAAATCCAGGTGCCTAGTCCAGCCTTGGCTGAACCTGAAATCTGACCTGAGACCACGCAATCCCCGTCAACCGGCATCCAATTAAGCGACCTCGTCATCTTGGATTCCGACCTCTGGCGGTAAGGTTGGTAAGAACTCAGTTATCGCGGAGGGAGGCCCCCACACGAGCTGCCCAATAAAACCGCGAGGAAACTTTCCCTTTAACCGGCATAGTTGAAATCAATTGACAGGATGGTAAAACCACGGACAAAGGCTCGGCGAGATATTGCCGTGCATGAAAGAGCTAATATGGCAAACAAAAGACGTACGAATAGCGACGGCGGTGGCGACAATGGCGGCGGTGTCGCCACGGCTGAAGCACCAGATGAAATCGCATTGAACCATGACGGCAGTCAGGCAGTGTTCAATCTGTCCGAACTCAAGGAGATGTCAATCTCAGCGCTGACTCAGGTTGCCAAAGGCATGGATGTACCGGGCGCTACCGGGATGCGCAAGCAGGAGCTGATCTTCAAGGTGCTCGCGGCGCAGACCGAAAAAAGCGGGCTTATCTTTTCCGAGGGTGTTCTGGAGACCTTGCCCGACGGCTTTGGATTTCTCCGGGCGCCGGAATACAACTACCTGCCCGGCCCGGACGATATCTATGTCTCGCCATCGCAGATTCGCAAGTTCGACTTGCGCACTGGAGACACCATCAGCGGCCAGATTCGTCCGCCGAAAGAAGGCGAACGCTACTTTGCGCTCATTAAGGTAGAAGCGATTAACTTTGAATCGCCGGATCAAGCCCGCGAAAAGGTCTTCTTTGACAATCTGACCCCGCTCTATCCCGACGAGATGCTCAAAATGGAAGTCGGACCCGAGAATCTCTCGGCCCGGGTCATCGATCTCGTTACGCCGCTGGGCAAAGGCCAGCGCGCCCTGATCGTTTCGCCGCCGCGCACTGGCAAAACCATGCTTTTGCAGGCCATCGCCAATTCAGTAACTCAGAACCATCCGGAAGTGACCTTGATTGTGCTGCTCATCGACGAGCGGCCTGAAGAAGTTACCGACATGCAACGTTCGGTACAGGGTGAAGTCATCTCTTCGACCTTCGACGAGCCGCCCACCCGCCACGTGCAGGTTGCGGACATGGTGATTGAAAAGGCGAAGCGCCTGGTCGAGCACAAACGCGACGTGGTGATTCTTTTGGATTCGATCACGCGCCTGGCGCGCGCACACAATGCGGTCGTGCCGCCCAGCGGCAAGATTCTCTCAGGAGGTATCGACTCGAACGCCTTGCAACGCCCTAAGCGTTTCTTTGGCGCTGCCCGCAACATCGAAGAAGGCGGCTCGCTGACGATCATCGCGACTGCGCTAATCGACACCGGATCGCGCATGGATGATGTGATCTTCGAAGAGTTCAAGGGCACCGGTAACTCTGAAATTCATCTCGACCGCCGGCTGAGCGACAAGCGACTCTTCCCCGCAATCGATTTGCAGAGATCGGGAACACGCAAGGAAGAATTGCTCATCAGCAAGGAAGACCTCAGCCGCGTCTGGGTCATGCGTCGGGTGCTTAATCCGCTTTCGCCTACCGAGCAGATGGAAGTCGTGCTGGAGAGACTCGAGAAGACAAAATCGAATGCTGAGTTCCTGGCGTCAATGCAGACTTAGGAGCCTGCGGCAATGCCCCCTCCCTTAAAGTCAATGAAAGTAGTCGGCGGCAGGAACCTTCCACCTTACTGGGAGCGCTTCGACCGATTGCAGCGAAGGGCGAATCTGCTGCTTGGTAGACCTGTAAGCCCCAGAGGAATCTTCCGTTTCAAGACCTACGAGGAATTTGAAGAGTGGAAGAGAAAGCTTCGCCAAGAACACCAGAACAAACCGACCTAGCAAAGCTTTGCGCAGCCCTTAACGCCGAGAGCGCACGCTATATCGTGGTCGGCGGCATGGCGATTATTCAGCAGGGATTTCTCCGCGCTACCGAAGACATCGATCTCCTCCTGGAACGCTCGCGCGATAACCAAAGCAGAGTACGAAAGGCTTTGGAAATTCTCCCTGACAAATCCGTGAGAGAGGTAGAAGACACGGACCTTGACGAATACCTGGTCGTGCGTATCGCTGATGAAATTGTGGTTGACCTCATGCTATCGGCCTGCGGAGTTACATACGACGAGGCGCTGAGTGATATAGAACTGAAAGTTGTTGAAGGCGTTTCAATTCCGTTTGCGTCTGCAAATATTCTCCTTAAGATGAAGCAGACTTACCGCGACAAAGACATACCAGATAGAATTTTCCTTGAAGAAAAACTGCGAAAGGAAAGAGGGAAGTAAAGCCTCCGGTTTTTCACCGCCTGCTTCCGAATAGACTCAAGTCAGTGCGCGTTGCCATCCTTTCATCCGAAGCAGTTCCCTTTGCCAAGACCGGCGGTCTAGCGGATGTCTCGGGCGCTTTGACCAAGGCCCTGCACGCCGAAGGCGCTGATTCCTTTCTCATCACTCCTTTCTATGATCAGGTTGATCGCAATCTGCTTGATGGCCCTTTCATCGAGGACCTTGAGGTCGAGTGGCGCGGAGAGCGTCTTCGCGTTCGCGTCTGGCACAGCGACGCGCTGAACGCGCCGACCTATTTGATCGACGCACCGCACTATTTCCATCGCGGTAAGATCTATGGCGATATAGATGATTTCGAGCGGTTTGCTTTTTTTTGCCGTGCGGCGATTGCCCTGCTCGGCCGCCTGGGTGATGCGCCGGAAGTGCTGCACTGCAACGATTGGCCGTGCGGCTTTGCCGCCGTCGAGATGCGCGCGCGCCGCCGGCAGGAAAAGTTTTTCGCGAACACCCGCACGCTTTTTTCGATTCATAACCTCGCCTATCAGGGAGGATTCAACCCTGCGGATCTTTGGTGGCTCGGCTTCTCTGATTACAGCGCCGATTTCATGATGAAGGGGGCGGCGTCCGCTTTGAAAGCCGGTATCATAGCCGCCGACGCAGTGTCGACTGTCAGCCCACGTTACGCGCGCGAGATTCAAACGCCCGAGCAGGGCTATGGTCTGGATTGGTTGCTGCGGGCGCGCAGCGATCGACTGGTAGGAATCACCAACGGCGTCGACTACGAGATCTGGAATCCGGAGACTGACCCGCACATCGCTGCCAACTTTTCCGCAGACGATCTGGCGGGCAAGAGAGAATGTAAACTTGATCTACTGCGTCGTTTTGGTCTGCCCGAAGAACCAGCGCGCCCCATCATCGCGATAATTTCCCGCCTGGTAAGTCAGAAAGGTTATGACTTAATCAGACAGGCAGCGCCGGGCATTCTTGAAACCGGTGCGTTCTTTGTTGCTTTGGGCGCGGGAGCCCGGGAGTACGAAGATTTCCTGCAAAGCTGGCACGACGCAGCGCCACGACGGGTGGGAATCTATAAAGGCTATGCCGGCGAGCCTCTGGCCCATCAGATCGAAGCGGGCGCTGACATTTTCATTATGCCGTCGCTCTACGAACCATGTGGGCTGAATCAAATGTACAGCATGCGTTATGGTACGGTGCCGGTAGTAAGGGCAACCGGCGGGCTGGATGATACAGTTGAGAACTATGATGTAACGACCAATATGGGCAATGGTTTCAAGTTTGGACCCTATTCGGCGCCCGCTATGCTTGAAAAAATACGAGAAGCGATTTACTTTTATACTGAACCCGAAATTTGGGTAAAGATACAACGTAACGGAATGACCACTGATAACTCCTGGTTGGCCGCGGCAAACAAATATCTCGGGCTTTATCGTGAAATTGCCGGCACCGGACAGCATCAGGTTCAATCTTCGCGGTAGTTGGAATGAGAGAAAACATTAACAGCTAAGGAGTTCAATTTAATGAGTGAGCATGTCAAAGAAACCAGTGATGGCACTTTTGAAAATGACGTATTGAAATCGGATCGTCCGGTTTTGGTGGATTTTTGGGCCGCGTGGTGCGCGCCATGTCGGATGCTGGCGCCTACCGTCGAGGCTGTGGCCGAAAAATACGCGAGCAACGCCCGCGTTGTGAAACTCAATGTCGATGATAATCCTTCAGTCTCGCAACGCTTCGGCATCAAAGGCATTCCCACTCTGATTCTTTTCAAGAACGGCAGAGAAGAAGAGCGAGTGGTCGGAGCGACGTCCGAACAGGCAATTTCGCGCATGCTCGACAAGCATGTCGCGGCTACGACCGCAGCGTAATTCAGAAAACAAATTGGCGCGGTTGCGGTGTTATTTACACAGCCGCGCCTGTTTTGTGCTTAGAGCCGGATCTCCTCAAACTCCGACTTCCGATTTCTTCTCTGACTTATTTTTTCTACTATGGTCATCGCAGTTATTGGCGCCCAATGGGGCGACGAAGGCAAGGGTAAGATTGTCGACCTGCTGGCCGAGCGGTTCGACGTCGTGGTGCGCTATCAGGGCGGCCACAATGCCGGTCACTCAGTTCAGATAGGCGATCGGTCCTTTGTGCTGCACTTGCTCCCATCGGGGATCGTTCATCAGGGTAAGACCTGCGTGCTCGGCAATGGTATGGTGATCGATCCGAAAGCCTTTTTCGAGGAAGCTGATCGGCTGATGGCGCAGGGCATCAGTATTACTCCGGAACGGGTGAAAGTCAGTTCTCGCGCACACCTCATTCTCCCCTATCACCGCGCACTGGATCACACCAGCGAAGAACGGCTCGGCAACGAAAAAGTCGGCACCACGCTGCGCGGCATTGGCCCGGCTTATGAAGATAAAGTTGGGCGCCGCGGCATTCGGGTGGCGGATGCGCTGGTCTCCGAAGTGCTGCGATCACGGATTGAGCGGAACCTTGAAGACGCCAACCGCATCATCGTTGCTTACGGTGGCCAGCCGCTCGACGCAGATTCCATCTTTCAGGAGACGTCCGCGATGGTCGAGCGCCTGGCGCCGTTCCTTTGCGATACTAGTCATTACCTTAACCAGGCAGCGACTCGGGGCGAAACGATTTTGCTGGAGGGCGCGCAGGCTACTCTGCTCGATGTCGATCACGGCACCTATCCGTTCGTTACTTCGTCGAGCACGGTGATTGGCGGAGCTCTGGTCGGTACAGGTCTGGCGCCGCAACACTTGACCGGCGTCCTCGGCATTGTTCGTACCTACACCACCCGCGTCGGTGAAGGACCCTTTCCGACCGAGATGCTCGACGGCGAAGCTGAGATGGGACAACTGATTCGCGAACGCGGCCGCGAGTACGGTGCTTCCACCGGGCGCCCGCGCCGTTGTGGCTGGTTCGACGCCTTTGCCACCAGGTATGCGGCAGAGATTAACGGATTTACCTCGGTAGCTCTGACGAAGTTAGACGTCCTCGACGCGCTTGATGAAATCAAAGTATGCGTCGGTTACGAACTGGATGGGCGCCGCTGTGATTCCCTGCCCTCAGTCTCGCAGGACCTGCGGCGCGTCGTTCCCATTTTCGAGACACTTCCCGGTTGGAAGAGCTCCACTCTGGGCACGACGGAACTTAGCGCACTACCCCCGAACGCGCGAGCCTATGTCGATTTTCTATCGGAGAAGATAGGAGTCGAGATCGGACTGGTCTCGACGGGACCGGAACGCTCGCAAACGATCGTGATTCAGGATTCAACTCTCGGCGGCTGGCTGAATTAGTCTTTGGACATTACACTTTGCGTTAGGTAGAATTCCCCCGACCTTCTCCGGCGAAAACAAAATGTGGGCCGATAGCTCAGTCGGTAGAGCAACTGGCTTTTAACCAGTGGGTCGCAGGTTCGAGTCCTGCTCGGCTCACCACTATTTGCAATAAGTTACGGGCAGCCGCGAAGCTGCCCGTTTCTGTTTTGTATGCCTATAGTGTGCCGTAATATGCGAGGCTATCCGCTGTAAGAAGCTTTTGCAGTTCAGCTATGGAAATTATCTGCGCGTAGTTGAGCCTCACATTCTTGGCAGAGACTCAGCCGGGCATGATGTGTTGAGCGCTTATCTTGTGCGCGGCTACAGTGAATCGCGGAAGCAACCGTATTGGCGATTCTATCTTTTGACTGACTTAAAGGCTCTTACTATGGTCGACGAGACCTTTTCTGGGCCGCGCAAAGGCTACAACCCTAAAGATCCGCGGATGATGAAGGTCTATTGTCGTCTTGAGCGTCATTAGAAATCGTACTCAGGGCCTGAGCTGCTGAGATATTACCTGACGCTGAGCTACGATAAGCTCGACATTCCAAATTGTCTTATCAAAGTGACTAAACGAAGGTTAGAACGGTAGCCGTCGTCAGCACTTGCGGGAGTTTTATCTGCCTGTACGCTTCAGGTAAATTCGTGATCATGTCGTTGAATCGGGTCGTGATCTCGGGATGTCTTTGGTTGTAGCG
>WNFQ01000709.1_pt1 | contig 22629 bp, 17 predicted proteins | sample 5400171 | NCBI WGS metagenome assembly WNFQ01 (sample SAMN13153356, study PRJNA577476) | soil metagenome | isolation source: 20 cm soil under Madrone tree | place: USA:California | collected 2016-06-14 | reverse complement strand
GCAAACATGACGAAATCGATTAAACTCTTCATTCCCGGGCCGGTTGAAGTGTCGGCCAAAACGTTCGCCGCGATGACCGCGCCAATGATTGGTCACCGCAGTAGCGACTTCAAAGAGCTTTACCGCGGGATGCACCCGAAACTCCAAGACCTCTTTGGAACGAAGCAGCAGGTTTACCTCTCTACCTCTTCCGCGTGGGGCATTATGGAAGGAGCCATTCGGAACCTGGTTGGCAAGGGGGTGCTCAATTGCATGTGTGGCGCTTTCTCTGATAAGTGGTTCGACGTCGCCAAGCGCTGCGGAAAATCGGCGACTCCTTTGCAGGTGGAGTGGGGCCAACCGATTGATCCGTTAACAGTTGATCGCGAGCTTGCTACCGGTCGATTTGACGCACTCACCTTGATTCACAACGAGACGTCGACCGGCCTCGTTAATCCCTTGCCGGAGATCAGTAAAGTGCTCAGGAAATACCCCGACGTGGTTTTTATTGTCGATAGCGTCTCCTCTTTTTCGGCTCAGCCTATTCCGATGGACGAGCTTGGAATCGATCTCCTGTTGACCGGCAGTCAAAAAGCGCTAGCTCTGCCGCCGGGACTCTCGCTTCTCTCTTGTTCGGAAAAAGCATTGGCACGCGCCGCCACTATTCCGGACCGCGGTTATTATTTTGATCTGCTTGAATTCAAGAAGAACGCTGATGAATTCATGACTCCGAGCACTCCAGCGATCCCGCACCTTTATGCGTTGCGGTCGAAGCTGGAGGACATTATCGAGGAGGGTTTACCGGCGCGGTATCAACGGCATCGCGAGACCAACCAGCTCGTACACCAATGGGTGGTTGAAAATGGATTCGAGTTCTTTGCCAAAGAAGGATTTCGATCAGTTACACTTACTTGTGTTCGCAACAATCGTGAGATCGATTTAGCCAAGTTTGTTCAGCGCCTTCGGCAAGAATTCGGTTTCCAGATTGATGGGGGGTACGGGAAGATCAAAGGCAAAACATTCCGCGTTTCCAATATGGGAGATGAAACTCTGGAGACGATGCGACCCTTGCTCAATGCCATGACTCGTTGCCTTTAGAGCCGGCGGAGGCTATTCTCGTCGTAATTACAATGATCCTTAGCTAATCGGAATCAGCCCACGCCGAATTATCAGTCAACTCCGGTTTATTCCCTATATCCTGGCCGAAGAACGCCGATTACTTTTGCGAACCTGAGGCGTTTGAGATTGGATCGAGCGCTGGGTTTCTATTATATAAGCAGAGCATTATCCGGCCAAGTAGCATGCCAATCATCGAGCGTTACCGACAATATGAAATCGCTAAACGCGCCGACGGTACCCTTTGGGAACTTGGGGCAGGAGCAATGGGCGTCACCTACAAGGCTTTTGACACGAATCTGCATCGTTACGTTGCCTTAAAAGTCATTAACGACACGTATTTGGGCAACGCCACCGCCAGAGAGCAATTTTTGCGGGAGGCTCGTTCGGCCGCCGCTTTGCGCCACCCCAACGTCGCGTCGATCCACGATCTGGGCACGGATCACGATTGCCATTTTTATGTGATGGAGTTGATCGACGGCACAACGGTGAAAGCAAAAGTCGAATGCGATGGTTCGATGACTCCAAAGGTTGCGCTGGGAATTATTCTACAGGTCGCTCAAGCTCTCGCGGCGGCGGAGAAGCAGAATGTGATTCACCGCGATCTGAAGCCGGCTAATTTGATGTTAGTGGAGGATAACGACGAGTTCGCGGTCAAAATCATCGACTTTGGTTTAGCTAAAACGACACGCTCGCTCGGTGAAAGCACCGCCTCATTCACAATTGGTGACGGATTCGTCGGCACGGCGGAGTACGCCAGTCCAGAACAGATCAAGGAAAACGAGCTCGATATTCGTTCCGATATCTACTCAGTGGGAGCCACGCTTTTTTACATGCTGGCCGGTCGGCCGCCATTTACTGGTTCCCCGGGCGAAGTAATGAGCAAGCAACTTTACAAACCGGTACCGTTGGAACGCCTCGTCGGCGTCCCAGCTCCGATGGTCGCATTGGTTGAAAGGTTGATGGAAAAGGAACCGGAACGCCGTCCGGCCAATGCGGTGGAGTTGCGGATTTCGGTCGAACAATGTTTGGAGCAGCTCTCGCCTTCAACCCTTGCCCGGCAACGCGCGAGCGAAGATCAAACTATCCTCTCGATAGGCACCTCCGCTGGATCATCGGAGAAAACGGCAGCGAAAGAGCGCTATAACCTACTCAAACGTCTCGATCAAACACCACAAGGCGAACGGTTTCTTGCTCTTGATAAACAAACCGGCCATGGCGTGGAGGTTTTTACGTTCAATCATAATGCCCTGGCTAATGCAGAGCTAATCGCTGCGCTTAAGAGCGAGCTGAAGACGCTTCGGAACGCACCACATCCCCTGCTCCGCGCGGTTTTTGCCTTCGAACAATTTCAGGACTGGGCACGCTTAGTCCAAGAGTCGTTCGCTGGTCTCCCTTTGCTAGCGATTTTACGAGTCCGCAAAGCGCTGTCCCCGCTCGAAACCAATTTACTGCTTACTCGTCTGGCGCCACTGGCAGATTTCGCTCAGCGGTACGATCTAAAGCAGGTCGATCTCAAGTTGACCGGGATTTGGTTAGGCGGTTCACGGGGCTCCACTCCGCGCCCGGAAAACCCTCTCCCGTCTTGGGACCCGCTTGAGATCAAAGTTGATCCCATCGATCTCTCCTCATCGCCATCCCTATCGCGAAACTCGCAAAGTGAAGTCACGGCAATTAATCCGATCATAGTCGGTGGACCGCGAGGGAGCTACTTGCGTCAGCTTAGTTTGCTGGCGTACGAACTGCTGGGAGGACCGCGACAGCAGGTTGAAATGTCAGGACGTTGCCCGCCCCTGAGCTTGCTTAAAGAAGATGCAAATGTAGTCCTTCGGCGCGGAATCATCGATGAATTTGCCTCAGCCGCCGAGCTGGCTGCGGCATTTAACCGCACGCTGCCAGCTGGAACCGGCCGAGAACCGGCACCGGAAATTCGAAGTAACGAGCGACACGATCTGCCGAGACCTACTGTGCTCGAGACAGCGAAGCCGGCTGAACCAGTTGTGGAAAAAGTCAAACCAGAGCCACCGGCTATTGCAAAACAGCCGGAACCGGCGGCGCACCCGCCCTCCGTAGGCACCCACGTCGTTCCCGACCAATATCCGACCATCCAGGCGGCGATCGATGCAGCAGAGGCAGGTACTACTGTTTTGATCAAACCTGGAGTTTATCGGGAGGCGCTTAAGTTCAAGGAAGGGATCGAGCTGCGCGGCGAAAATCCGGAGACCACAGTGGTTCGTTGGACAGAAGAGACCGGCGTATCGGTCGGCCAAGTGCGCGATTTCTCGTTACTCGCAATCGTTGATTGCCAGTTCGGGACGGTACGCGATCTCTCGTTCACCTACGAACAACCAACAGAAAATCTGGAGGAGACCCCCAGATTTCATGCGATTCATATCCTGAACTCCTCCGTCACAGTCCAAAATTGCCGGGTAACCCGGCTTCCAAGCTCTGGAATCGGCGTGTATGGAGGGCGATCATCGCCGGTGTTGATCGAAAATCAGAGTCGTTTGAACCAGGGAGCCGGGATTGCGTTTCAGGATGGAGCCCAGGGCAAAGCCTCACAAAATATCTGCGAACAGAACGACGAGAGCGGGATCTTGGTGAGCGCAGCCGGCACAACGCCTGAGTTGGTAGAAAATCGATGTCGCGGGAACCATCGCAGCGGAATCATGTTCAGGGATGGCACCCAAGGTATCTCCTCGCGAAACGTGTGTGAACAGAATCTTGAGCACGGAATATTGGTAACCGGCTCAAATACCGCTCCCCTGCTCCTCAACAACCAGTGCCGCAACAATCAAGCCGCCGGTATCTATTTCATGAATGGGGCAAAGGGACGCGCGGAAAACAATATTTGCGAAAGCAACACGTGGTGCGGCATCATGGTGATTGCCTCGGCGCCTTATCTTAGCGGAAACGAGTTCCTCCGGAACTCGCAGTGCGGCTTGGCCTACGATTCCAAATCAAAACTGTCGCTCGGCAAGAGAAACGTTTTCACGGACAATCGGCAAGGAGACTTGCTCACTAAACCGATTATTCGGGATCGCTAGGTAACGGTGACTAGCACATATAAGGCCGTATAGGGCCTATACGAGCTATACGACATATCAGGTGGCGGGCGCAACCTCTCACCTCTCACTGTTTACTTCAGCCTTCCGCCGCTTCGCCGGCGCTCACGTAGTCACCTTCAACGTGCACAATCTCGATCAGATTCCGAAAGGGATCCCAAGTGAAGAAACGCGGCCGAAATGGCAATGCTCGTGCCTCTCTGATTTCATAACCGGCCCTGGTGAGCGCTGACCGGTAGCGGTCCAAATCGTCCACTTCAATACAAAAATGATGGGTAGGATCCTTCGGTAGCGGAGTCGTATCAGGCACGGTATGCAATTCGACGCCTCCCGCCCCGGTATGAAACCAGATCCATCCAAGCGGCTTCGCCACCTTCGGCACGGGCTTTTCCTTAAACCCAAGAACATTGATGTAAAAGTCGCGCAGCCGACCCTCTTCGCCGGGCGGGAATGTAACGGTCACATGCTGCAGTTTGGGTAAGACTAAATTGGTTGCGGTCATGGGCTAACCTCCGACACTGCGTTCGCTGCGCAAGCCGTTCCGTATCCTGCGAATGGGTAGCGAGTTCGCCACCGAGGACGGATTCCTTTAAGAAGTAGCGACCGGCTTCCCGCGGAAGCGACTCACGGTTTCCGGCTGAGCTATTTTACAGCTCGTCGGCGGTAAGCCGCGCAATAATAATTCAAGGTCGCTCACGACCATATTGCCGATCTCTAAGAACGCCTCCGGCATTCCGCCTGCTCGATGGGCCGAGAGCAATACGTTCGGAAGATCGCGGATTGGATGATCCTTGGAGAACGGTTCATCTGGGAAAACATCAGTCGCAACCCGGAGATGGCCAGACTGGGCTGCTGCCGTTAAGGCGTCGAAATCGACGACGCCGGCCCGACTCATCAGCACAAAGATTCCGCCCGGTTTAATCAAATCAAATTCGCGTTTGCCTAAAAAACCTTGGTTTTCCGAGGTCACACTGGCGAATACAAAAATAGCGTCGGAAGAAGAGAGCACTTCGTCCAGGCTCGCCGGCGCGCATTCGTGCTGCACGATCTCTCGTGCGGGCAGCCAAGGGTCGTAGACTTTTACCGGGCAACGAAATGGCCTGATCAAAGGGCGAAACGCCCGCGCTAAGTCACCGAAGCCAATGATGCCGGCTCGGCAGCCAGTAAAGAGCGAGAAATCTCGATTGCTCGAAAGACCATAGACCTCTTTTCGTTCGCGCAATGCTCGGTCCGCCTGGCTGACTCCTCGCGCGAGATCCAGCGCAAATGCCAAAGCCATCTCAGCAACCGAAACTGCGAATGCCGGACTAGCGATCAGTACTCGGATCCCACGCTGGAAACAATATTGATAATCGATGTTTGGCAGAAAATTACCTTCGACATTAAAAATTGCTCGCAGCTTAGTGGCTCGCTCCAGTCTCTCCCTTGGCAAATCGGATTGGCCGATCAGGATCTCTGCCTTTGGCAGCGCCTCCTCCAACAGCGCGGCCGGCATCGGACCGCGGTCGAAGATGGTGAGATCGGCAATATCAGACAAACGGCGCCGCGCTTCCGCATCGAAGATCATCTCCATCGTGCGCGGTTGCGGATCGATTAGAATATTTAGTTTGCTCATAAACTCACCTAACTAACGCTAGTTCACTTTATTTGGCCTCGAAGATCAACCGTGGTGGCTTAATCTTCTTGGAACCAAACAAACATGGTACGCCCTGGCCGCGGCTCGATCGACCAAGCAAGGTCCACAAGATCCGATGGGACTTAGCGGTGATACTTAATCGAGTTGATCGCGCGCGAGGTCTTGCACCGTCCGGGGTAAGATGAAAACGCGCCGGACATGCGACGCGTTTTCATCCTGTTATCTCTCAGATTGGAATTGCAGCATCATTCCGTCTGAATCCTGACCTCCTGCGTGCCACCGGAGTTTGTTTGCACATGGATCTCTTCGCCTCGGTTCGTGGGTACGATCTGGAACGCGGCAGGCGAACCATTCAGGCTCACCGTCTTGACCTGGGTTTTGGCCGGCAGGGTGTATCCGATGGTTAAGCTCCAGCCAACCGGAGCCGAAACCGTTGTGACATAGTCTACTCCGGCACGCCGCACCGAAACCGCGATCTGCGAAGAGCCGACGTGCAGATTGTCGACCGAAAGCTCTGGCCAGGAACCGGGTAGGTCTGGCACGACCGACAACGATTTTGCGGGAGCGTCCGGCTTGATCCCAAGGTACAACTCCACCAGCGGCCAATGAACGCCATACGAAGACCAGGCTTGCATGACCATAGCGCCGCCGAATGGCGGGAAGTACTTGTAGTCCGGACTGTCGAATAATTCCGGTAGCGCCCCGGGCTGCTCGACGTCCAATTCATTAGCGATCAAGTTGACGTATGTTAGGGATTGATCCATTCGCCCATAATTGGCCTCGGCGATTGCCATTACACCGGTGTTCACCGCAGAGGCTTGACGACTGCCTTTGATAGCCGGGCTTTGACCTTGCTGATAGAAACCGGTCGTTCCGGTAAAAGTAGAAGACTCGAGTTGGGGCAACGCGATCGAGGCGTCCTCAACCGGAGCGATACTTGTCTCCATCGGGGTCGCGTTTATCCAGTAGAGTTGTTCCAGTTGGGTGATCGGTAGTGTGCCAAGCGCCGCTGGGGGATCTGTCGGCACCTTTTGATTCAGAGCCAGCGAATCGGCAAAGAGCCCCTGGCTCGAGATCCACCAGTCATTTGTGAAATGGTTGGTCAGTGCGCTGGCTTTCTTTACGGCCCAGTCACGCGTAGCCGTGTCTCCTTTGCTATCCGCCATTTCAGCCAGATCATTCAATGCGCGAATGGTGTAAACGGCCACATCGAGCTTGATCGCGCCCATGCCGGTAGCTTCAACCATGCCGGCGCCTTCAGGCCAACCATCCGGATTTAACTTGGCGGTAACCAAATTAGTGGTGATGTAGTTCAGTCCCGCCTTGATGAAATCATAGTTGTCGTCCCGAACGGAATTATCGCCTGACCAGCGCCAGAGGGTGGCAGCGGCCGTAGCGAACTCCGCCGTTTCGTTTACATCACCGTTTTGTGCGTTGGTACCAAAGTAGATCGATCCGTCCGTGACGATTTCGTGCAGGACTTTGCCGGTTGTGCCGTTCACCAGCTGGGAGACCTGGCGAATCGTGGCTAAATGATTCTTTGCTTCTTCCCACAGCCCAACTGCGGCCAATGAAAAAGTGCTATATGCACCGTCGGTCCCGAAAAACCAGGGATAGTCCGGATATCCAGCTCCAAAGCCTGAAAGAACGGGAAATGTGGGCGTGAGTGGGGACGGGTACACTGTTCCTTCCAGGGTATCCCGGACCATCATATTGCGAACCGTTCTCCGCATATCGGCCAAGTTCAGTTTACCCCAATCAAAGGCAGCTTGTATTTCTTCATCTGGAACATGGATTTGCGCCTGGGAGAGCACTTGCTGGCGCTCGGCGATTTTCGTGCGGAGCAGGCCATCCGGCGATGCCAGACCCAGCGTTAGGGCTCCGGAAGCTTCCGCCTGATCGACATTCGATCCGGCGATGGCAAACCAGACCGTGGTGCTGGATTTCCCTTTGAGTGTGACTTGATATTTCAGCGTTCCAGTTGCGCCGTTGCGCTTAGAGGTGTTCGGGGGAAAGCCGGCTCCAAGTGATTGGAAACCCGTCTCTCGATCCTGCGGATCCAGGGCCGCGCTCACGAGCGCATGCCATGCTGGGCGGCTAAGCGTAGGTTGCTCAGGTTGAGTGAACTGAAGCGCTCCCAGTGTCGAATCAAAAGAGACTTGGTCCGGTAGATGGAGTGATTCGGAGGTAGGCGTGGTCCCACTCCATGGAAAAGCTGGAATTAATTCGCTTTCGGCTTCGATGGCCAGTGTGAAGCTGTTAACGCCTGGATTCGAGTTGCGGAGCTGCACTCCGACGAGCACGACTGGTAATCCATCGGGGGCAAACTGCGTCTCACTGATCTCGAGCCCGTCGGTTGGGGGTAACTCCAACCGGACATAGCCGCTGCCACTCACGAACTTCGCGGCGGCAGGCAACAGGTTGTCATTCAAAAAGAATTGGAACTGATGGAGGAGCTTAATCGGGTGCGCCCACACGCCGCCCATTTGCCCCGTAATGTGCCAGCCTATACCGTTCGGATTCAGGCTGACATCCGGAACCAGGCTGCCGTCCTGGACGCCGACGACGTAGGCGCGATCACCGGCGGCCACGTAACGCTTCATATTCAGGTTTTCGTCGGTTTGCCTTTCGAGGGGCTCATTCTTCAACGGAATCTGTCCAGCCTGGGTAGTCGGCACGGACAACAGAGAACCAGCTATCAGCATGGTCCGTATGCTTAATCGCAGTTTCATTTTTGATTTCCTTTGTTGTGTCGGGTTGCACCTGGGCTTCCTGCCAAGGTGGGGAGGGAAAACCGGCTTTGGCTTATCGGCAGACCGAGCCGAGGGGTGAGAGAACTTCTTTTGCGGGGGAGTTGTGTCAGAAGTGTCGCGGATCGAACCGGATCTGTTCTTTATCGTTAAAGGTAGAGTAGAAGGTCGATCATCCATGATTCGTTTCCTGGTCCTTATGACCGCTTTTGTGCTCGCGGAACGGCGACCGATTCCCGCACGATCAATTCAGTTGCAAGCTCTTGAAATTCCGCGGTGTACGGTAAGTCTCCAGTCACAATCGCTGCCGCCACCTGCCCCTTGGCCCGAGACGGTTGACGAACCGTAGTCAGAGCTGGAGTGGATCCAGCAGCTTGCGGGATATCGTCGAATCCGATGATTGAAAGGTCTCTTGGCACTTTCAACCCAAGCCGGGTTGCAGCGTGCAGCGCACCGAAAGCCATTCGGTCACTCATAGAGAATATCGCCGTCGGTCGCCTGCGCCTCGCTTTCAAAAACTTATTAGTCCAGTAAGAGGCTTCCGCGTCGTCGTTAATTCGAATTTCGTAGATTGGTACCGTCGCGGGATCGATTCCGGCGGCATTCAACCCATCGACATATCCCAAGAGGCGTTGCCGCGTGACGGAGGCGCGGCATCTTTTGACTCGGTCACCGTTTACCAGTCCGGAGAATCCGTCGGGCAGCATCTCCAATGACAGGATGGCTATCTGGCGATGACCAAGCTCCAAGACGTGATCAGCAATTTTCCTCGCTGCATCCCGATCGTCGATACCCACCGCGGCAATTGCCGCAAGCTTGCCCATGTCTACGGTAACGGTCGGCAACTGTCGTCCCAGGACGCGTTTGATGATCGAACTATGGTCCGGAATCGCGTAGAGAATGAAACCGTCGACGGCTACTTTATCGATCGCCGTTATTCGGGAGATATCCTGCACAGCAGGTAGCACGGTTAATCCGTATTGATGCTTCTCGCAGATCTCAGAGATTCCGGCCATGAAAGCAGATGCGTTGGTATCCTCGAAGAGGTGAGGGATGGGATCGGGGTTAAACAGAGCGATGGCGTCGGCGAGTCCGGTTCTGAGCATTCTGCCGGAGGGGCGCGGGCCATGGTAGCCGGCGCTTGCGGCGGTAGAGAGAATATGCCGCCGGAGATCGGCAGATAATTCTTCAGGCCGATTAAAGGCGTTTGATACGGTCATGGCCGAAACGCCGAGTTGCTGAGCCAAAGACTTAAGCGTCACCCGATCACGGATGGACAACCTGGGATGAACTGAAGGATCTTGAGGCACGGGGGAACCAGGTTCTTCTAGCTCCTTTAACGTTAAAGTCAAGATTTTGTCCGCCACTCGCAATAGTCAGAGCAAGCCGGTAACGCCGGCGCTACCGGCGCTGTCAGCGTTGACGGATGACTCCGCTGGATGTCTCATAGGTAAACTATGGCCCGTGTCGATGAATTGCGGTTAATGGCCAAGATTGCCACGCTTTATTATGAGCGCGGGCTTAAGCAGAGTCAGATCGCGCAACAACTTGAAATTTCTCAGGCGACAATTTCGCGGCTTTTGAAGCGCGCTCAGGAAGAGCAGATCGTTCGAATCAGTGTCCGGGTACCAGTGGGGGCTTTCCCGGAGCTGGAAGATCAAATCGAGAAAATCTACGCGATCAAGGAAGCCGTCGTCGTTGATTGCCTGAGTGAGAACGACCAGATTCTGCGAGATTTGGGTGCTGCCGCAGCCTTCTATCTAGAGACAACCCTCAAGTCGGGAGAGGTTCTCGGGATTTCATCCTGGAGTTCGACGCTGTTGGCAATGGTGGATGCGATGGACCCGTTTCCGCGGCATTTTAAGGCGCAGGTCATTCAGATCCTGGGCGGCAGCGGTAATCCTGGCGCGGCCCACCACGCAGTCCAATTAGTCCGCCGTCTGGCCAATCTGGTGAACGGCGAGGGTCATTTTCTGCCGGCTCCAGGGGTCACCGGTTCACCGGAGGCGCAGCGGGCCTTTCTCGAAGACGCCTATGTAAAAGATGCGCTAAAACGGTTTGACGAAGTAACCCTCGCCCTGGTCGGAATTGGTTCCGTCGATCCTTCGCAACTGCTCGCTTTGAGCGGTAACGTGTTTTCTCCAGAGGAACTCGATCGGTTGCGCCAACAGGGCGCAGTCGGCGATGTATGCCTCCGCTTTTTTGATGTGAACGGCAATCCGATCGAGAATGTGCTCGATAATCGGGTGATCGGGATGCAGTTAGAACAGCTTCGTAAAGTGGAGCGTTCGGTCGGAATCGCTGGCGGCAAACGAAAATTTGAGGCGATTCGCGGCGCTCTCCGGGGCAAACTAATCAACGTGCTGATCACCGATCGTCGAACCGCCGAGCGCTTAGTCGAGAATCTGAACGGCGAATCGCGCGGAGCTTGACCGAGAATTCCATTATGCCAAATGGTCGGTCAGGTGAACGCACCAGAACTCACTACAAACACCGTTTCTTCGAGAGGGTGATGGCAAGCGCACCCGGCGCCATCCTGGAAGTCGGCTGCGGACGTGGTGCCTTTCTGAAAGAGGCGACGCAACGGGGATGCAGAGTCATCGGCCTCGAAGCAGACAACGAACTTGTGATGGAGCTCCAGAAAGCGGGGATTTGCGCACAGCTCGGCCGTGCAGAGGAATTACCGTTTAAGGATGCAAGCTTCGATGTTGTCGTTTTCCAGTACGTTCTCCATCATTGCGAAAACCGCGCCCAAGCTTTAGGAGAAGCAGTTCGGGTTGCGCGGCGTGGCGTGTTCGTTCTGGAGGCTTGGTACGATGAGGCGATCCCTTCTCAACGCGTAGCGCTAAGCTTTGACCGGTGGTCAAAAACAATCGACCGTCGGACTGGAATCGTGAACAACGAATTCCCGAATGCGAACGATCTGCTAGCCAGCATTCCGGGTGCGAAGCAGTTCTTAATCGAATACTCATATCAACTGCTCCTGCGGCTTATACAAATGGACACAGTTCGCAGTCTGGGCGAAGCACAACTCGCGAGGATCGGCGATGATCCTATTCTTCGCCGCCAGCTTGAAGCCATTCTTGACGAAGCCAGGCAGTTCGGAATAAGCGATGATGGCGCTTTATCTATGCAGATCCGCAATAGTTGAGCCTTTAACATCGCGACCGTTTTTAGCCGGGGCTCGATTGAGAGAAGCATGATTAAGCGCATCCCTTTCAATCAACGCCGCGCCTTTGCCACCGCTGCCTGCCAGCCTGCGTAAAGGTCTTGCCGTCGTTGCTCAGTCATCTTCGGTTCGAATCGATCAAACTCGCGCGGCAACTGCGCTATTTCATCAATTCCCGACCAAACACCGGCCGCTAGCCCAGCGAGAAATGCGGCCCCGAGAGCCGAAACATCCGGAGAAGTATTCCGTAACACCGGGCAGCCCAAAATATCAGCCTGAAACTGCATCAGTTGGTCATTGCGGGTCGCGCCCCCGTCGGCCAACAACGCTTCCAGCTTGTTGCCCGATTCAGCCTGCATCAGGTCGAATACATCTCGAATTTGATAAGCGATCGAATCGATCACTGCTCGAGCAACTTGCCGGCTGGTGGTCCCTCTAGTAACACCACAAACGATACCCCGAGCCGCCTCATCCCAATAGGGTGCGCCCAAGCCAACGAACGCGGGCACGACGTAGACACCTTCGGTATCAGTTACCGATTGAGCCAATTCAGCAACTTTTTCGGCCGGTTTTTCCGCGCCCAGAAACTGACCAAACCACTGCACTGCCGCTCCGGTCACAGAAATATTGCCTTCGAGCGCGTAAGTGATCTTGTTCAATCCCCAAGCCACGGTAGAGGATATTCCTCGCTCGGAATTTCGCGGTTGTCGCGTCGGCGTCATCAAGGATGAACCGGTACCGTAGGTGGCTTTGATCGATCCAGGCTGGAACCCGCGCTGCCCAAACAACGCCGCATGCGAATCGCCAATGAGACTGCCAATTGGCAGCTTCGATCGAGTCTCACCCAGAATTTCTGATGAATGATGAATCGTCGGGAGACATACACTTGGGATCTCGAAAAGCTCCAGCAGTTCATCATCCCACTGGACGGTTTGCAGATTAAGCAATTGGGTGCGGGCCGCGTTGCTGACATCCGTAGCATGCACAACGCCGCCGGTTAATTTCCAAAGCAGCCAACTATCAACATTCCCAATGCACACTTTGTCTTTACTGATTCCTTTGCTCTCAGTCGCTTTCAGCAACCAACGGGCTTTGCTGGCGGAAAACAGCGGATCGACCGTCAATCCGGTGCGCTCTCGCAAAAACGGTTCGAGACCACGATCACGTAATTCTTGACAGAAATCGGCCGTCCGCCGGCATTGCCAAACGATTGCGGGGCCGAGCGGTTCGCTGGTCTGCCGATCCCAGACCAGCACGGTCTCACGCTGATTCGAGATGCCTAATATATTCGGCACATTCGGCGCGATCTGCTTTAAGCAGGAATCGATGACCGACTCAACCGCTTCCCAGATCGCCACCGGATTCTGCTCGACCCAGCCTGACTTAGGAAATGCAATCTCGACCGGCACCGAGGCGCGGGCCAAAATTCTGCTATCACGATCAACCACGATCGCCTTGGTATTGGTTGTTCCTTGGTCGATTGCCAGGATCAGGTCGGGCATGGGGAAGAAATTGCGGAATGCGAGAGTCAGGAAAGAAGATCGTTAGCGACCGACAACATGTTTCGCCACCAAACCGAAGAGCGGTCCTTGTACGCCGATGACCCAGTCAGCCAAGCGAATTCCCGCTTGGCGTTAGCCGGGGCCAACGCCGTACGAGCAGTCGCAGTGTTCTCAAGCTGCGCGGGTGACATAACTTCTGATTACTCGGACTTATTCGCGCGAAGCCGGCGGGCGGTTTCCACTAAGCCGGAGCCGGAGATGCCATAATATTGAAAGAGTTCCATCTGACTTCCAGTCATGGTGTACTCGTCCGGAAAGCCGACAATCTTGAATCGTGTCGATTGCCCGTGTTCCAACAACAGCGAAGCGCATGCCTCTCCCAATCCTCCGGACACACTATGTTCTTCCACCGTTATCAAACAGCCGGTCTCATTCGCTGCTCGCAAAACGGCCGCTTCATCCAGCGGCTTGATCGTATGAAAGCTCAAGACCCGGCAATCGACTCCCTCCGCCGCCAATAACTCCGCGGCCTCCAACGCCGGCGCCACCGTTTCCCCGGAGGCTAAAAAGGCTAGATCCTTGCCATTGCGGACCAACGAAGCGTGCCCCAGTTCGAAGCGAGAATTAGCGCGAGGTAAGTATGGCATCACCTTCTTACCGAATCGTAAATAAATCGGTTTATCGAGCAGCAAAGCTGCTCGAACTGCCTCGCGGGTTTCAAAGTTATCGGCCGGCGCAACGATCGTTATATTATGAATTGCTCGCAGTGCGGCAAAATCGTGAAGGGAGTGGTGAGTGCTGCCGAGTGCTCCGTAACTAACCCCGGCACTGATTCCGACAACCTTGACCGGGCGATCAGAATAGCAAACATCGTTTTTTATCTGCTCCAGAGCTCTCGCGGTCAGAAAGCAAGCTGGAGAAACCGCGAACACCTTTTTTCCGGCCGCTGTTAGCCCGGCGGAAATTCCAACCAGATTTTGTTCGGCAATTCCGACCTCGATGATCTGCTCTGGTACCGCGGCCGCGAAGGGAGCCAGCCGGCCGGATCCGCGCGAGTCGCTCGTAACCACTAGTATGGACCGATCCGCTTTCGCTGCCTCCATCAGCGTCGCCACGAACACATCAAGATTTGAAGAGGTCCCTTCCATTACGCAACGGAGGCCTCCGCCTTCTCTAATTCTCGAATGGCTTCCTCGAATTCCTGGTCAGTCGGCACTCGGTGATGCCAACGAACGGAGTTCTCCATGAAGCTGATGCCGCATCCCTTTTGCGTTTTAGCCAGCAACAGACTGGGTTGATCAGCAACGAACGGAACCGATTCCAAATGAGCCAACAGTTCGGGAATGCTGTTCCCGTCACACTCGCGCACGGCAAATCCGAACGCTTCGAACTTTAAGTGAAGAGGCTCCAATCGGACGACTTCCTCCGTGGGACCGGTAATCTGAAGCCCATTACGGTCTATCACTACAACCAGATTATCGAGCCGGTAATGCCCGGCGGTCATAGCCGCCTCCCAGTTCGACCCTTCTGCCAGCTCCCCGTCGCCCAGCAATGCAAACACGCGATAATCTTTACGATCTATCTTCGCCGCCAACGCAGATCCGACAGCGAACGACATGCCGTGGCCCAGCGCACCGGTGTTTTGCTCAACCCCATTTACGTGCCTGGTTGGATGGCCGATGAAGTTAGACCCAAACCGATTCAACGTATCCAGCTCAGACTCTGGGAAGAACCCGCGATCGGCCAAGACCGTATAAAGAGCCTCGACGGAGTGTCCCTTGCTCTGCACAAACCGGTCGCGGTCCGGGTCCCGAAAAGTAGCCGGGCTCAGGCGCAGGATTCGGTTGTAGAGCACGTTGAGGATGTCGATACTCGAGAGGCTGCCGCCGGTGTGTCCGGCTCCTCCATGTTTAATGATGGAGAGAACGGTTTTTCGGTATTGGATCGATTTAAGTTGAAGCTCTTGGAGGTTGAGGGAAGGACCCATGGATTTGCATGTATATGCATGCACGTGTAATTATGAATCAGGTTGCATGGCTCCTGTCTTATTGTCAAGGCATTCGTCGATCGAATTTCGGTGCATTGTTTGACAAAAGAAACGGCAGATGATAGCAAGCAGAGTAAACAGACGAAACTGCATATTTATGCAGAACCGCCTCCCTTAGCCCTGTGCCCTCCCCTTATCCCCCTGTTTCGGCTATTCGCTCGCCGGGATTCCGTCGCTGGCTTCCGCTCGTTGTTGTCGCCATCGTAATCCTCACTCTCCATATCTGGAAGCCTCCATTTGTGGTCCGTCCTCTTCCCAGCACCGCATCCGGAAGCAGCACCACCGCCGGAGCACCCATCATAAATGCCGTCGCCGCTTTTGTTGATCCGATTTGGGACAGCAATATAGTCCCCGCCTTTATCGAAAAAGCGATGGACGCAAAGGAGCTATTGGCCGCGATACAGACGAACCCGCACCAAGCCGGGGAGAACTATGGCCGACGGGAAGCGACCCGCTCGACACCTTCGGCAGTCGCGCGGTGGTACAGGTTCGCGGACTGCAGAATCTGCTGCAATTTGTCTGTAAGAATGGCTTCGAACATCACGCAGCGATGACCACGGCACACGCTGCAGCCGCTTTGCATGAGTCATTCACCACCTATTTTGGATGGGAGACCCTTTGGCATAGGGCGTAGGGGGTGGTGGTGCGCAAGCCCAAGACTTCTTTGCCAAACTAGCAGGCTCTGCCAAGAAAATGATCCGCAGATTTCGCCGATTATTCCCCATCGAAATCTGTGGACTGCCTGTTTCGCGCGGCCCAAAGCATCCCTCGGAGGATCAACGTCCGCATCGGAGCGACGTCAAATTCTGCTGCAGTGTGACCCAGCGAACAGTAAAAGACTTTGCCTGCCCCGTGACGCCGCTTCCAGAGGACCGGCATCCCCACACCTTCAATCCAGGAACAGTGCTCGCCGCCAAAGGTGGTGGTCGCAAGCACCTCGTTGCTTGGATCGACATGCATATAATATTGCTCGGAGCAGTAATTGAAGTCTTCAATCCCACGCGTGATCGGGTCGTCTCGTTTGGCGATGGTGACGCGGTAAGGGATGATATCGCCCGGATGCGCTACCCATTGACCTCCAACCATGAACTGGTAGGCGGGCTCATTGCGAAAACTGTCGGCCATACCGCCATGAAAACCGGCTAATCCGGTCCCGCGCACGACAGTTTCGCTGAGGGTTTGGGATTCCTCGGGAGTGATTGTCGCCATGGTCACAATTGGCACGATCAGATCGAAACGCCCAAGATTAGAATCCGCAAATGCCGAGGTCGAATCGGCAACGTCCACTCTGAAGCCTTCTGTCCCCAGAAGGCGGGCAACGATGTCTGCACATTCTCTTGGCTGATGGCCTTCCCACCCGCCCCAGACAATCAAAGCTTCTTGCACTTCAGGTCTCCCATAAGAAAATTTCTTTCGGCGCCACGATCTTTTGCCGGCATGGGCAGCTTGTCCGACAGTAGTGGGTCCTCCACAAGAACGACGGACGATAAGTGCCGTTTCAATTTCACTCTCCTCGGCTGGCTCGATCGGGTCGCTCCAAGCGCCACTCGTCGTTCACCTTTTGGGACGACGTATTCTGCGTTAATCGACCCCACCGCACCAAGCCAAAAGCACCCAGGGCACCGATTTGTTTTCCCTTAACCTCGAATGAACGCCAATGGACGCGAATAACTGGATCTTAATTCGTGTTTATTCGTGTCCATTCATGGTTCACCTTTTTGGGCATGTCCATTTGTGGTTCAATTCTCCGCTGAGCGCGGATTCCGGGATGTGAATTGCTTGTTGGCAAGAAACCCCTCAAATTGAGAGTCCATGCGGCGATCAGAGAGTTGGCGGCACCTGAATTTAAAAAAACTCGCCGCTCAATGGGCCTACGCCAACGGGTTTCGATGCATCGGTATTGAAGTGCGGGCTCCGCGATCGCGGTTTCGGGTGGACGTGGCGGCTTACCGACCTGGTCGAATGAGTGAGCCGCTCGTTGTGATTTTCGAGTGCAAACAGAGCCGGCCCGATCTTTTGCGAGATATTGCCGAGATTGACGCCATGCGGCACAAATTACGGGAGCTACAGCAACGACGAGCAAAACTGGAAGAACTTCTGTTGACTCATTATCCTTCGCTCCGAGCGGGCGAAAGTTTGCTTCCGGAGTGGGATACATTCGCCGGCGAATTTCTTGCCCATGACGGTTATCAACGCCTCCTCGCGGGCATTATTCGTATCCAGAACCAGCTTCAAGATTGCACAAAGTTTGCTTGGATCACCCGCTATCGGCTGGCCAACCTGCACTATATGGTCGCACCGGAAAAACTGATGACACTGGATGAGTTACCTCCTGGCTGGGGGTTGCTGGAATCAAATGACGCCCCTGGATTACGGCTGCGTCAACCGGCGCAATTCATGCGAACTGATGGTCAAGCTCCTTGGCTCGAACGCATTGGTCAATCGGCAACTGCGCGATGGCTGAGACAAGAGGGCTTAGTTGGAAAATTGCGGTGTTTTCAGCCGACTCTGAATCTGTGATGTCCGGAAAACAGGACCTTAAGACACTCCCGTCGACCACTCGCAGCCGGAGACATGCCATTAACTTCTGGTGAACGAAATACGGCGTTTCTTACAGTGAGGGCGCCAAAGAACTACCGACCTGTGAGCGTAGAGATGCGAGGCGTTGCCATAGCTGAATTTTAGACACGCTCCTCATGCAGGGATCAGCCGCTCGGCACGCAGCCGGTCGAACAGATCAAGAAAAGAAGCGGGTGTGGACCGGAACGCGCAAAAGCCGCGCACACGGCTCTCCGTCATGTCGTTTACACATTCCAGCGTGCGGCCCAGGTCGCCGTCCGTATGCCACCACGAGACCAGCTGGTTCACGTCTGGCTCCGCGAGTCCGTGCTTCGCAGCAAGCGCCTTCCAACGTTGCGCTGCATTGTTCATTCGACGCTCCAGCGGAAGCGTTCCACCCGTCGGCGGCCCTTGCCATTCCACGCCGAAATACGCGGCAATCTGCGGCCAAAGCCAGCGCCACCTAAACAGGTCGCCGTTCGAAATGTTGTACGCCTGCCCATGCGCCGCAGGGGTGCTCGCGGCCCATGCAAGCTGCTGCGCGAGCATCCGCGCGTCCGTGACATCGGTCAGCGCGTTCCACTGCTCATGAGAACCCGGAAAGATGAACGGCTCACCGCTCTCGCGATTCAGCGAGGCATATACAGCGAGCGTCTGGCCCATATTCATCGCGTTGCCCGGCGCGTAGCCGATGATGGTGTGGGGGCGATGCACCGTCCATGCGAAACCGTCGGCGGCAGCTGCGCGAAACAGCACGTCCTCCTGTGTGTAGTAAAAGTTCAGCCCTGGCAGCCGCGGTGTGTTTTCGCGGAAGGGAGTTTCCGCCGCGGTTTGCCCGTACGCCTCAAAGGGACCCAGGTAGTGCTTCGTTCCCGTCACAAGCGCCACATGCTGCAGCGGCTTGCCTCGTAGCGCGGCGAACAGGTTCTCGGTCATCTCGCCGTTCACCGCGACGTTCTCCGCTTCGGTCGACTGTCGAAGCCACGAACAGAAGAACACATGAGTAGGCGCAATGCCGGCAAGCGCGGCAACCAGGGCGCCGCGATCGCACAGATCGCCAGCAAGCGGAATCACACCTCGGGCCGAGGACGGCCTGCGCGCAAGCCCGTACACGGTCCAGCCCTGCTCCACGAGCAGAGCCGCCAGGTTGCCACCTACGATTCCTGTGCTGCCCGCAATCAACGCTACGCGACCTGTGTTCATGTTCTTACCCGCACCTGTCACATGGTTCTTTCTCTAAGTATAGAGCGCGAAAACGCCCCTGGAACAAATGGCTGCGTTGGTTCAGCAGCCCCTATCACTTCGCGCGGCAATTCAAAGCGGCAACAGGTTTACCGCCGCAGCACTCAATCCGTCACTGCCCCGAGCGAAGCGGATTTGACTTGGCTGGCGTACTTTGCGAGCACGCCTCTGGTGTAGCGCGGTTTCGGTTGTTTCCACGCTTTGAACCGCTTGCTGATCTCGTTTTTTGAAAGAGCGAGATTGACCGTTTTTTTGTTGGCATCTATCTCGATCGGGTCGCCGTTCTTAACAATGGCCAGGGGACCGCCGAGATATGCCTCCGGAGTAACGTGGCCAATGACGAACCCGTGGCTCCCTCCGGAGAACCGCCCATCGGTGATTAATGCTACGTCTTGGCCGAGTCCTTTACCCATAATCGCTGAGGTGGGCGCTAACATTTCGCGCATTCCCGGTCCGCCTCTTGGTCCTTCGTAGCGAATAACGATGACATCCCCTTTTTTGACTTTGTCGTCCAAAATCGCCCGAAGCGCCTTCTCTTCCGACTCGAACACCCGTGCCTTCCCCGCGAACCGGAGCCCCTCTTTCCCAGAGATCTTGGCGACAGCGCCTTCCGGAGCCAGGTTCCCGTAGAGAATGACGAGATGACTATCTGGTTTGATCGGATCCTTGAGGCTACGGACAATCGTTTGCTCTTTGGCGTACGGCTTCACTCCGACAAGGTTCTCCTTTAATGTTTTGCCAGTCACCGTGAGACAGTCACCACGCAGCAATCCTTCCTCGAGCAAAGTCTTCATGAGCGGCAAAATGCCGCCGATCTGAATCAATTCTGCCACCAGATGCTTGCCGCTCGGCTTGAGATCGGCCAGGACCGGCACGCGCTTTCCGACTCGAGTCCAATCGTCGAGCGTCAGTTTAACGCCGGCAGCGTGGGCTATTGCTAACAGGTGGAGGACGGCGTTAGTCGAGCCACCAAGCGCAATCACGACAGTCATCGCGTTTTGGAACGATTCTTTCGAAAGAATGTCGGAGGGACGAATGCCGTGTTTGATTAGCTCGACGACTGCTGACCCGGCCGCTCGGCAATCCGCCAGCTTCGCTTCGGATACAGCGGTCTGGGCCGAACTATTAGGTAAACTCATACCGAGTGCTTCAATCGCAGAGGCCATCGTATTCGCCGTGTACATGCCACCGCACGAACCCGGTCCGGGAATGGCACAAGATTCAACTTCTTCCAATTGCTCGCTGGTGATTTTAGCGCTGGAATGCGCACCAATTGCCTCAAAAACGGAAACGATGTCCACCAGACGATCGTTGAGGCACCCGGGCAAAATCGTCCCGCCATAGACAAAGATCGAAGGACGATTCAGTCGCGCCAACGCTATTAGACAACCCGGCATGTTCTTGTCGCAGCCGCCAATGGCAACTACTCCATCAAAGCCTTCGCATCCGGTAACCGTCTCAATTGAATCGGCGATGACTTCACGCGACACGAGAGAATATTTCATGCCTTCAGTCCCCATCGAAATGCCGTCCGAAACGGTGACCGTATTGAAAATTAGCGACTTCGCATCGGCAGCGTCAGCGCCGGCTGCTGCGGCTCGAGCTAGCTGATCAATATGTACGTTACAAGGAGTCACCTGACTCCAAGTCGAAGCTATCCCAACGATCGACTTCCCGAAATCCTCTTTTTTGAAGCCGACCGCATAGAGCATAGCTCGGCTAACGGCACGTTCGGGGCCGTCGAGCATTTCGGCGGAAAACTGGCGTGGAGCGGGAGGGCTCGCTTTCATCATTGCAATCTTGTAGCCCGGAAAATAGCCAATAGCCAAAAAATTTCGGTGGGCAATAGGAACGCCGGGAGCGCCAGTAGCGCCGGTAGCGCCGGCCCGAAGGGCCTTGGGAAGTGCGCCTGAAAGTACGCACCAACAGTGAGGTGAAAGTCCTCATCGGACAGAAAGCACTGGTCTGTCCGTAGCGGAAGGCAACTGGGTCGTCGAGAGACGGGGTGGAGAGCAGCCGGAAGGGAAAGACCAGTCCATAAACAAGACAATGATGAACTCGATTCGGCCTGATGCATTGGCGAGCCTGCTTCTTTAAGGCGAAGCCAAGAACGAAAACCGTCCCGGGAAGGGAGCGCGGACATTTCGCGACCTATCTCTGGAGAGCACAGTGAGCAGAAAGATAGGAATGCATGGGGTGGTTGGAGATAGAATGGTCGGAAGTTGGAGCGATATGAATCAGGGATCACGATCCGGGGAGGAACGGCGTTCATGGCTGCATGGAGGGCCCGAAGAACCGTGCCCGGAAGGTGACAGAGCCTCTGTAGTAGCGAGGAAGCGGGGTAATGCCCGTGGAGCCAAGGGAGGCAGGAAGGTGGAAGCGTGAAAGACAGAACGAAGGAACAACCACCCTCGATAGTGCCGGAAACGGCTCAACAAGGGGGAGAAATCCGAGCCCGGTGGGCATGGGTGGAACCGGCGGTCTGGACCGAACGTATGTTGGCAACCCTGGAAACGGGGATTGAAGGAGGGAAATGGTTTCGGCTGATCGATAAAGTCTGGAGGCAGGAGAATCTGGCCCGATCACTACAGAAGGTAGTTGCTAAAGGTGGAAGCGCTGGAATCGACAACCAGAGCGCGAGTCGAGTGGGCGAGCGCCTAGAGCAGACGATCCAAAAGCTGGAGCAAGAACTAAGAACGGGCCAATACCAGCCACAAGCCGTCAAACGGGTATGGATACCCAAGCCTGGGAGCCAAGAGCAGCGACCATTGGGAGTACCGACGGTCAGGGACCGGATCGTGCAAGGAGCAGTGCTCCAAGTCATCGAACCGATCTTCGAGCGAGAATTCGCTCCACAGAGCTACGGGTTTCGACCTGGAAAAGGGTGTAAGGAGGCGCTACGCCGAGTCGATGAGCTGCTGAGGAGCGGCAATCACTGGGTGGTGGATGCAGATCTGAAAAGCTACTTTGACACCATACCGCATGAGCGACTGATGGAACGGGTCGGAGAGAAAATCGCCGACTCAAGAGTACTGAGCTTAATCGAAGGGATGCTTCAGGCCGGAGTCATGGACAGCATAAAAGGGTGGCAAGCGACAAAGCAAGGGAGCCCGCAAGGAGCAGTGATCAGTCCGCTATTATCCAATATCTACCTCAACGGACTGGACTGGAAGATGGCCCAAAATGGCTTTGAAATGGTCAGATACGCCGACGATTGTGTGCCACGAGCACAAAGGGTCGAAAGGACCCAGTAGTGCGCAACTGCGCAACCGATGAGGGGAGGCCCCTCGGAACCGGCTTACAGGAGCAGGTTCCAAACCGCCTTCGGCGGCTATGAACAAAAGTCATGGTCGTGAGCACAGAAGGAAAAGGCCTGGGAAGAACCAGGTCAGGTGACTAGCAAGAAGAGGACCGAAAGGAAACCACTGAGGAAGTATCGAAAGCGTAAGGACGATGTCAAAACCGCAGGAAGTCGTTACTGCGGGATAAGCTCCGACAGAGCCTGTGGATGGGCGGAGCGGCATCCGGTACAAAGGTGGCCTGAGCTTGCACAAGAGGCGGTTG